>Ga0307984_1001316_pt1 | contig 10440 bp, 10 predicted proteins | sample EllFjometageno78_FD_203169 | JGI IMG/M metagenome (GOLD analysis project Ga0307984, IMG submission 203169) | Marine microbial communities from Ellis Fjord, Antarctic Ocean - #78 | ecosystem: Environmental > Aquatic > Marine > Unclassified | place: Southern Ocean | collected 2014-10-09 | reverse complement strand
AGTTTGCATTAAACACCCGCCAGACACGGTCGAGGGCGAGCTGGAGAAAATACAAAGCTGACAGCACCCTAAGCTAAGGTCTTCCCGGGCGGTCCCCCACCCCAGTACTAACCGGGCCCTGCGCCGCTTAACTTCGGAGGTCAGAAGAGATCCGGTGTATTCGACGCGGTATGGCCGTCAGCGAACATGATGTCAAATAAAAAGCTGACAGCACCCTAAGGTCTTCCCGGGCGGTCCCCCACCCCAGTACTAACCGGGCCCTGCGCCGCTTAACTTCGGAGGTCAGAAGAGATCCGGTGTATTCGACGCGATATGGCCGTCAGCGAGCATGAGGTCTGTGCAACTATACCTTGCGTTGTCTGGACACCGATTCGCACCGAACAATCGTTTTGGTGCGCGAGTTACTGGTTGGCCTTGTGTGGCCCTGCTGGTCGTGTCCATAACCTCGTCTGGCCTGTGGCATTTGCGGCCAGGTGAAAGGAAATCCTGCTTGGTGTCCCAATCTGGGGATCCTCGGAGCTTTTCCACTCGAGCAATGACAAAAGAGACAAACAAAATTGCTTACACTTCTCGATTTGTGCATGTCATCCTTGCGCAGGGGCCATGCTAATCTTTTCTGTATCGTTCCAATTTTAACGGATGATTCCCGAAGGGAATCCAAGGAGGAGTATTTTCTGCAGTACTGGCTCAACTCACAAACTGCACAAACTGCACATATTGCACATGTTGCCCATCCGGGCCCGTGACAGCCAGACATGTCTCGCAATCTGATTTGTGCGCAGGGCCCACTCGCAGACATTCGTGAGCGTTGGCATGTAGGAGACAGGGCAGAACCCCAATCAACCAATTATATTGGCAGCTGAACAAATGCAGAGAAGCGTAATAGCATACAGTGTGTCGAAGCCGCGCGCTCTACGCACCGGTACAATGGATCTGGTTATGATTTGTGTGCTTGTCTTCGCTTCCGTGTGGAACCAAATAGCACATCCTCGGCATGGGGCACATGGTGTAGTGGTATCACATCCGCTTCGCATGCGGAAGGCCCTGGGTTCAAATCCCAGTGTGTCCATTTTATGCGATGACAGTCACAGGAATCATGTCTGGGCCAAGTCGTGGCTTTGTGCCAAGCGCTCGTGCCATTCGATCGTGAACTAGCGGCAAGTGCGTCGCTGGGCAAAGAAATCCGAGTGCCATTGCTTGTCGCATGCACTATATTCACAATGTGTGACGCTTGAACTATCAGCAGCCCCTGACCGGTCAGAAAGAGCTCACATACAATTTCCAGCACTCGCACCAGGGCGCGTATTACTGGATTTCATTTCCTGTTGGGTTTGATGGAGACCGATGGAAGCACTCAAGGCCCGTTGGCCTAATGGATAAGGCGTCGGCCTCCGGAGCCGGAGATTCCAGGTTCGAGTCCTGGGCGGGTCAATTTGCGGGTATACGTCAAGCGTGTATTTGCAATCCAGTACCCCGGTTGGGGTTAACATTGGCACAAATTTTGTGTTGCCTCTGCGGCGCACATTCCTCGTCAGAGATTTAATCCTGGCAGCTGCGTTCAAAAAGACAAAAAATGATCTTGTGCGCGCGCCCCGTGGAATCCCCGACCAACCCCCCAGATCTCAAAGTGCCGAGCCCGGCACACAGCAATTCAGTAAACCACGTTGGCCCCGGCGGCCCCCGCCCCCAACGCCTTACAGTGTACGTCCCATCGCGCGAGAATGCCCTAAACCTTCTAGTTCTCCCAAAGACGACAGTGTAGGTCCAGGAATAATTAAAACACCGTAGCAACCCTGGATGCAACAATGTAATTCTTGGTGCGCAGAAAAGCACCAAACCACAGTCGCTCCCCTACACCTTCAAGTGTAATTCCGGACGCGCAAGAATTTGAACCATCATATCCCCTAAACTGTGTCCCGGCGTGTAGGGATCACTACACCGTGTGAGCCTCCCTAGATCTGACAGTAGATTTCAAGGCGAAAACAAATCGCTAAACATTGTACAGCCCTTGCCTAGACCCTGTAGTGCCGGTGCGTAAGAATCACTAAACCATTTTCGCTGCCCTGGAGCCTAAAGTGTGAGTGGCGCAACAATGGTGCAACAGTGTAGAAGCAGTGGGGCGAAAATAGCTTGACAGTCAAACGACATGTGTATTCGATGAACTGAGTTCCAGCTTGTGTTTGGTTTCTGTTTTTTCCATTTACTTAACATCCAAGCTTGGAACTTTTGAAAACACACACAAAAAAAACTTCCGCCATGATGCCGGGGTGAGTCGGGCTGGTGCTCGGACGTGACTTCAACTCACGGGGCATGGAGACATGCAGGGGTTCGATTCCTCCTCCCTGGCGACACCTTTTTTCAGTCCTCTTGTGACTGACCTGGTTTCGTTGCCATGAGTCCTGACATACTCAAGCTTTTTGTGTCCCAATCGGCGGTGCCCTGGTTCAGACCATCCTTTGCTACAGGGATACATACCCTAAAACTAATCATTTGGTGATGATGCATTGGGTCCACGTGGAGAGCTATGCAAGGAAAATGAGGCCAGAGAGATTCGAACTCCCAACCTTCTGATCTGGAGTCAGACGCGCTACCGTTGCGCCATAGCCCCTCTTGATGTAAAGTGAATCTCAAGTATGTTGCATGGACAAACATTCCACTTGATTCGCAAAAAAGTGCTCGTCGTGATAGGTTCACTTACTCACAATTCTTCGTCCTGGATATTCAAAGCCGAGTACCCGCCCCATCGGGCGAGGTGTATTGGGGCGAGTAATCAAAAGTTATTCGTGCAGATGGCTGTTCATGGTAATTATGTGCAGCGCACGCGTGCCAACATTCGCAACCTGTGGCATGCTAACATGCGCCTGCTTGATTGTTTGTGCGTTGGTGGAACTCTTCAACCAATCATTCCATCCCGCAGCTTGCCGTTGGCTTTCAGCATTGGTGTCAGTGTCCGCATTGAGTCATCGTGCTTGTTCCGGGTTGATGCAAGATGGAAATGAGAGCTGTCGCGGTTGCCATGAGGTTGATGGCTCCGCAGGATAATCAAATGTGGTAGCCTTGCAAATAAAGGTTGGCCAAAGTGCCGAGACCCGGGATCGAACCAGGGACCTTCAGATCTTCAGTCTGACGCTCTCCCAACTGAGCTATCGCGGCAGGTGCAGATAATCACAACATGCCGCCACACTGTTTAACCTCAATACTCACTTCGAGAGCTTATGAACGCCGAAAGGGAATTGGGGCGTGCGATGTGATTGAACGTTGCGGGCTGCCCCCAAAGATGGACGGGCGATCCCAAGCGACGAGACTTCGGCGTCCCTTTCCGCCAGGGCTGGGAAAAGCCATCGTGCCGAGTAGAGGGTTCACAAATGCAATCGTTTTCGTGGATACCGGCAGCAAGCATTACCACGTCGAAAATCAGGAGCACGCATCAGCTCATTTGCGCAGACTTCCCTGGCTGTGAAACGGGGGCCTGGCGAGTTGAGCGCCAGGTTGAGCTGGGTAAATGTCGATATCCCTGAACAGTAACATTGTATCCTAAGTTGCTTGTGCGATTCATGTACGCCGACGTCCCGGCCGGCTTGCTCAAGCAGTGGCACATGGAGAAACTGCACAGCGCCGTTCGCATGAGGCCATCATCATTGGTCCCAGTGTCAAGGACACTTTGGCCGAGCGGTTAAGGCGTCGGCCTGCTAAGCCGATGGGGTCTCCCCGCGTGGGTTCGAATCCCACAGGTGTCGTTTTGACTGGGCGCTAGTTGGCACTTAAAAGCGAACGTTTTGTGCCGACATGGAATAGATTGCCACATCACAGGCATCAGGATAGTGACATGCTTGAATTGTGCCACGACGGATGCTGGCCAGAGCTAGTTGCGCAGTAATCATGATTTCGTCCCGATTGCAAGCTTCCCACCGAGACCAACAAGTACCCACCAGCAGTTGTCGTGGAAAGGGCCACATCATGAAAACACAATGGTTTGGAAGCATTGGGCGGCAGCGGCAATAAAGTGTCCACACCAGGAGTCGAACCTGGGTTGTCGCGGCCACGACGCGACGTCCTAACCACTAGACGATGTGGACCTTGCATTAACTGCATTTCGTTTGCCAGTTGTACATCGATGCAAATTGGATTGCATGCTGCAATAAAGTGAATTGTGTGGCGAGATTAACGTTTTGGCAACTTCGGGTGTTGTTCCAACACCCCCAAATTGACTGATGATTTAAAATCATATTCCCGATGTGGCGCAGCCGGAGCTGCTCTTAGACAGGGTCTTCCCAGCTCGTGGGCCCGCACAGAAGGGCATGGCTCTGTTGATTGGTGATTGGGCTGCGTGAATATAGTATCGGTATTGGATCTGTTTGTGATACAATGCAACTGGCTGCTTGGTCTAGTGGTATGATTCTCGCTCAGGGTGCGAGAGGTCCCGGGTTCAATTCCCGGAGCAGCCCTTTGCCCCACATTCTGCATTTTCAGGTTTTGCTGTTTTTGCATTTCTCACATGCGAGTTTGTTGTCGATGTCAGCAAGTGGCGTGACGCTGTTTTTATCGGCGGGCCGATGTGCACTAAGCATTTCAAGTCGCCGGCGAGTTTCTGTGGTGACGGCAAGCTAAGAGGCAAGATAATGTGCCTATGCCAATTAGCAAGTGTGCGGCATGTTTCGCAGGGTTGTCACCAATAGACGCTGTGTAGCAGACTGTGGCTTGGAATGCTCGCATGAGTTTGGATACGACGTCGGATTCCATTCGCCCTATGGCCTGATGGCCTTTGCTTTGAACGTCGACTTGAATGCAGGATGCAAGTTTCATCGGTGCCATTGCTGAAAGTATGAGATCGTCAATGATACCTGTGTCTGGATCGGGCGGGATGTGGAATGTTGACGGATTCTGCTATGGCGCATGTAGTGTAGCGGCATCATACAAGCCTCCCATGCTTGTGACCCGGGTTCGACTCCCGGCATGCGCATTTTCTTTTGCGCGTGACGCACTTCGCTGTCCGATTACATGGGGATGTTTCACCGTCATTGCTTCGGACACTGTTTAATTTTGGTCGTTAGTCGTTGCTGGCCCCAAGCTCGGTTTGCAAGATGGCGGGTCGGCGAATTCTAGAGCGTCGTCTTGTGAATGCAAACATGGCAAGGAGCCAGTTTTTGCAAAGTGGACACACTGGGATTTGAACCCAGGGCCTTCCGCATGCGAAGCGGATGTGATACCACTACACCATGTGCCCCATGAAGACGATGAGCGCCCTCGCTGACTCCACCATCGACCCCCAGAAGAGACAATGGCTTTGCGGACAGAATTCCAGAATGCGTAATGTATTACATGGGCTTTTTCAGCCACATGTCGACGCAAGCATCATCAGTGTTACAGCAAGTACAGACTGGTCCCTCTCACGGAGTTATGCATGCAACACTGCTTCGATTCATGTCCGCCATATTTGAAAGTGGCTAAATTGGCGGATGCTCGATTGTCATGGCACCCATGGTCTAGTGGCTATGACGTCAGCCTAACACGCTGAAGGTCGCCAGTTCGATCCTGGCTGGGTGTATTTGGATTTCTGCCAGATCCTATATTTTCCCGAGGCTGTCCTGATATGTGAAATAAAAAAACTCCAATACGCCACCCAAGCCAGCCAGAGAATCATTGTCAAAGAATTGGCGGTCAACATTCTCCAGGATTGCTTCCGCACTCATGGTTTCTGTCGCGATGCAGGCGGCTTGCAAGCCAGCTAGGCAGCCAGCCTGCCAGCCAAGCCAAGCTCAACTCAGCCGGCACAGCCGGGTCAGCCCAGCCCAGACCAACCAAGCGAGCTAGTTGGAAATGCAACAGGCCAACGAGATATATTTTAAGGGGCAGGCACTCAATATTGTGGCGATTGAGTTCGCGCTCATAGTTTTTGTACCGAAGCGCAAATGTCATATTGATTAGCCGCTCGTCTTGACTTGCCGAGTTAAGGCTTCCGCATCACCCAACAATGTTTGTAAGGCTTGCGCAGACGACTCCCGTGACCATGCACCCAAACGGATCCGCCATGCAGTATCAATGGGGCGTTACATGCCAAACCGATATATCGGGACGGTCTGCGATGAATTCTGTGGTATGAGCTTGTACAAACTGGAAGTAGGGCAGAGGTCCTGAGAATTGTGTTTGTGTCCAGGCCTGCACAAGTACACACCCTCTTAGCTAAATCCTTCAGCAAAGTGCGGCGAGTGAGGATCGAACTCACGACCTTAGGATTATGAGACCTACGCGCTACCAACTGCGCTATCGCCGCTGTTGTCCTTTTTCACATCCGACTCAGCCAACCTGTGTGAATACTCATGGCTGGTCATCCGTCAACCCGAATGAATTGTGGTGCAACCTTTCTATTGGTGTCTACTTGCCGTGCTGTGCGAGCATGATTCGATTGCAGGGTGTGGGGGGTGCCGACAGGTATCAAGTATTCATCCTTCAATTTTGTGGTTGATGCATTTTCCGATCATAGTTCTGATGGAGCTGGGGCTGAATGTCCGTCTTAGCCAGCCGGTCCCGTTCCAGGAACTAAGTCTTTGAATGCGCCCAACTTGTACTGGGCTCCATCGGGTACATAGCTCAGTGGTTAGAGCGGCTGACTGCAGATCAGCAGGTCCCTGGTTCAAATCCGGGTGTGCCCTTTGTCGCGTGCCATGCACCGCCGATGCGAGAACGGTGTAGTCGGTCGTCTAAGTTTTTTAAATTTGTGTGAGCATGCGTTCAGATCCAGCAGATAGTTCCCAATCATACGGCATGCTACCAAGCCTTTCGTCGTTCCCATGTGCGGTTGAACCAAGGCAAGCGGAATGCCAATTTCGTAACTTGGGGCAATTTGCTTAACTGGATGTGGAGAGCACAACGCGCATAAGCTTATGAATGTTCATGCGATGTATTGGTTGCGCAACAAAATACACCAGGCCAGGATCGAACTGGCGACCTTCAGCGTGTGAGGCTGACGTCATAGCCACTAGACCACTGGTGCCATGTTTGGTTATCTGAGGCGACTCCATCCAGAAGGTTGCCAGTGAGGCGTGAAAGATTGGGTGGTCCCGGCGAGGCCATTCCATTAGCGCACCAATTTGCCCATTAACGGCCCGATGATCAGGTCGTGCGTCCCACCGAAGCAGAAGATAAAAAATGATTTCGCATGCGAGCAGCAATTTGCAATTTCTTGGCATAGTTACAGCTGCAGCAGCAACGAGAGAATCGTCATGACACATGCGGGGGTCGCTTTTCTTGGATTCTTGCGGCCGCGACTGACATCGTGAAAGGCTGCTGAACAGCATGGCTTCCTTAGCTCAGTTGGTTAGAGCGTGAGGCTGTTAACCTCAAGGTCGGGAGTTCGAGCCTCCCAGGGAGCGTTTTGGGTGCTGCTCCACATGCACACTCTCATATTGTGTAGCTCGAAGGGTATGATGTGATCTGTTTCATGCACTTGGCACAAGATTGTATTATGCTCCGGTAGGCGTGCATCCATTTGTGCGCCAGTGCTTCGCGCTGTCGCCGCAAATCGTGTGAAAAATATGGCGCTTCAGACAATTATAATGACAGGTCAGGTCACATTGTCAAGAGGCTTCGCACGATAGATGCTCAGCTGCGCAAGCATGTGCAAGTGAGTACGTCCATCACTCGAATGAGAACGGTTATTTCATGATGACTTTGCATGTGTGTCTTTGACTGGCTTGGCCCCAAGTGCGCAGTTTGTCAATTTGAGCCACACCAGGAAGAGCTTGCTTACTTGTTTGTGGACTTGGAGGTGGAGTGCCAGGCGAAACTTTCCACCGCAGTCTATGGCACTATCAAGTCTGCGGAGGTATTGCCTGGGCAGTCAGGTCCTGACGCAATTCACAATTGTAATAATACAGGTGCAGGTGCTTGAGAATTGCATGTCCGCTGTAGTATAGTGGTTAGTATTTCCGCCTGTCACGCGGAAGACCCGGGCTCAATTCCCGGCAGCGGAGTTGTTGTTTTCTTTTCGCCGGCATTTCGGCACATCTGTGAGCGAGCACATGTCATCAGGTCGGCTCATTCCTTTCGTCTGCCCTTGCCTATGTAAGTCAATGCAATGCGCATTGTGTTTCGGCTTTTCCTGATCAGGCGATCAGTTTGATTTGGTCGGCATGGCACATGGCATCACACTGCAAGATGGACTTCGACCGGCAGTGCGGGGATATCCATCAGGCTTGATTGAGCAAATATCATTGTGCAAGAACTTGTTGTCAGCGTTCCGTTCTGCGCAACATTTGTCCGTCTCCTGACATGTGAGATCCTGTCCGGGCCACAACGGTTCGAATTGAACAATAAGAATTGCAAGTTGTGGGTGCACCCACTGACACTGTGTCCGAGCGGTTAAGGAGATGGACTCGAAATCCATTGGGCTCTGCCCGCAGGGGTTCGAATTCCCTCGGTGTCGATTTTCTTTATTGGAACTGTGCAGGTTGGCTGTCCGGACCTCGTCATTTTGCATGCGGGTCAATCTCACGGCGGCAGTGGATGTCTATCGACAGAGAATACATTTGGCCCTTCAGGGTTTCCCGCTATTGGTTTCTGCTACGATGGCTCTGCACTCTCAACCGGGAAAGATCACAGCCAATAGCCAGTGAAAGGTGCTTTGAGCACACCACACGCGCGCAGCATTGAGTACTTGGATGAGCTCGGCCGCTCGAGCCACAAAGAGATATGTTGGCCCAAGTCAATGCAGATCCGTAGAAAATCTGAGCTGCAGTACAAAGTGGACGACAAAGTGCAAGCGGGGCAGTGACGCTGTGGTGGCGGAGAAGCTTTTTTATATTTGAAGAAACACGGTCAAATGCCAGCTGCGTGGTTTGTGTCCAACGCGGTTTTGCGACGCCCGTCCTGTGCCATATGTACGTATGGCATGCAACTGTGACTCTATCGAGCTGTCGCGTGTAGCAGATCTGCTTGGTTTGTTGTACGCAGGCTGATCATCAAGCCTCATGTAAGGTGTGCACCTTTTGCTGCCGCGCTAATGAAGTCAAAGAAGCCCCCAGTGGGGATCGAACCCACGACCGTACGCTTACGAAGCGCATGCTCTACCAACTGAGCTATAGAGGCGATAGTACTTGGCACCATTCTGGATGCCTGCACAAACATTATCTTTGCTTTTGTTGAAGCTTTGTTGCGTTGGTCTGTTGAAGCCTCATTACGTTCCCAGGTGTATTTTTCCTTGCGAAGCTGCCGGCCAGGAGGGTTTCATATGCCACGGTGCGGGTTTCATTCTCGATCGGCAAATGTTGTGATGCAGAGATGTCAACATGAAATGACACCTGTGGGATTTGAACCCACGCAGCTTGCGCTAGTGGAACTTGAGTCCACCCCCTTAGACCACTCGGGCAAAGTGTCGATGAATGTTGTGTCGTTCCACCATGTCCCGGCGCGCGCTGGAAATTGACTTCCTTGCTTTTGTGTTGCATTTCCTGGCACAGGCGTGATTATCGCTTAAGCTTGGGGAGGCCATCCACTGAACAACCCTCGACTGCGCTAGCATGCGGTAGTTATGTCCAACTTTGCCGTTGTGCGTGCTGAATGGCTGACGTTGGAGGTTTCAGTGCGCTGGTGGTCTTATCCATCTTGCTCGGCAGGTGTGCTATGTTGCTGGTGACGTGGAACATGACCTAGCACCTTGCATGGTCTTCTGAAGCGGCTTTGAAGGAACGCTTTAATGCCTCGTGGACTTGACTATATTTGTGATTCTCTGTGATGTTGGCACCAATGTGCGATGGTGCGGTTTCCAACACTTTGGAAGGTTGCCTGCAACAAATGCCAACGGACAGAAGTCAGACGTGGTCCTTTGCTTGTTGCTGCATCGGTTGACAAGTATTCTCGGGTGTCCTGTGATTCAGCTTGCATGGCTGCCAACATCATCGCCGCTGATGGCTTGAGCTTTGAGAGAAAAGGGCTGCTGCGGGAATTGAACCCGGGACCTCTCGCACCCGAAGCGAGAATCATACCACTAGACCAAGCAGCCGATGAGTGTTGAGCACAGACTCAGCCTAATCCGCACTTCTCATGATCAAAACGAGTTTGCATGGCAAGGCTGACATTGCAGCACGGTGTTGAAGGCCTTCTTCAGCGGTTGTTCAGTCCGCGGCAGCGTGGTAGCATCAAAACATGATCGCATAGTCACATAATGACGTGGTCACGTAATGGCAGAGTGGTGTAGTTGCACAATAGCTTTGTAACATGTAAACATATTATCATAAAAACGTACTACCATAGAAACCCGATATCCCGAAGCATTATTCACAGCTAATCAATTTTCATCAGCACTAGGGCATGCTGGCAAGCGAAGCAAAAGTGGTCCCACGCGGGCTTGAACCGCGGACCTTACGGTTATTAGCCGTACGCTCTAACCAACTGAGCTATGAATCCAGATGTTCATTCAATTGATCTCGAGCGAAAGAATGCGAC
>Ga0307984_1001315_pt1 | contig 10445 bp, 10 predicted proteins | sample EllFjometageno78_FD_203169 | JGI IMG/M metagenome (GOLD analysis project Ga0307984, IMG submission 203169) | Marine microbial communities from Ellis Fjord, Antarctic Ocean - #78 | ecosystem: Environmental > Aquatic > Marine > Unclassified | place: Southern Ocean | collected 2014-10-09 | reverse complement strand
GATATAAAGTTAGAAAATATTTATAGCATTATAAATGGTTCAACTTCAAGTAACGCTACATTTATTCCTGTTTATACAGATTCTGCAAGTAGCACTGTTCCAAGACTATTGAGAGAGCAAACACCAACACAGTTTTTATCAAACGCAGGAGCTATAACAGGCTCTGGAACAAGCGGAAGGGTAGCCTTTTTTACAGGAACTCGAACTCAATCATCTGATACTTTATATTGGAGTTCATCTACTAATGTTTTAGGTATAAATTATAGTGGTACTACGTTTAATAGTGGAGCATTGCAAATACAAGGCCCTACAGCTTCAGGTGGAATAGGTATGCAAATATATAACTCTACATCAGGTAGTCCGTATGGCTCTTCTGGTATATATGTTAATGGGCCAAGATATGGGAATGCTGGTATAATTATTAAAAACCCTAATGTTGGAAATACATTTATGAGGTTTTACAGTAGCAGCGGTAGTACCGTTGGAACTATAACTCAAAACGGAAGTTCAAGTACGTCTTATAATACAAGTTCTGATTATAGGTTAAAGGAGAATATTATGCCTATGACTGGCTCAATAGATAGGTTAAAAAAATTAAAACCTTCAAATTTTAATTTTATTGATCAAGATGTTAGTAGAGGCGCAACCATTACAGTTGATGGATTTATAGCTCATGAGGTTTCTGATATTATTCCAGAAGCTATTACAGGAGAAAAAGATGGAGTAGATTATAAAGGAGATCCTGAATATCAATCAATTGATCAATCTAAAATAGTTCCTTTATTAACAAGTGCATTGCAAGAAGCTATAGCTAAAATAGAATCTTTAGAGGCAAGATTAAAAGTATTAGAATCATAAAAAAAATATTCTTATATTTGTGTTAAGTTTAATAAATAAAATATAATCAAATGTCACAACAATTAAGTAAAGAACAGTTAGAATTATTACAAGGTTTACAAAAACAATTTAATGATTCAAAATTTGAAATTGCAGATTTAGAAATTAAAAAAGCAGATCTTATATCTGGTATAGCTGATATCAAAGAAAAATTCGCAGAACAAGAGAAATCTTTAATGGAGGAATTTGGTCAAAATGCAATTATTAACTTACAAACAGGTGAGGTTAAAGAAGAAGAAGAAAAGCCTTTAGAGGCAGTAGAATAAAACGACATGGCAAAAATTAGCAACACATCAGCGTATCCTAATATTAGTAATATTGATGCAGCAGATTATTTAATTATAACTGACGCAGCAAATAATCTAATGACAAAAACAGCAACACTTGCTCAAGTATCAAGTTTAGTTGCTCAACCATATACGTCTTATGTAGCTAATTTTAGTCAAAGCGGAACAGCCGCTCCAGTTGCAGTTGAACTTCAAAACACGACAGGTCTTTCTTTTACTTGGTCAAGAAATGGTACAGGAGTTTACGACATAACACCAAGCAGTCCTTTTAAGTCAGGTAGAGCCTGGTGGATGATTGCTGGATTTGGTGCTGCTGAAGATAAGCAGGTTTTTGGAAAATATGTAGGTGTTACGTTTTCACGATTTGTAAACATAGATACTACAACTGGTGTTACAGAGGACAGCATTGATGAAGGTCATGTAGAAATAAGAATCTACCCATAAAAAAATGGACATAAGAAAAATTTCAATCGGAGCAGATTACAAATCTGGCGCTATGCATTACATAGTTGGTCAGGATGTTTTAGGCGGCAGTTATGGAATACATCTTATTCAGCATGATGTTGCTTCAGAGTCTTACAAAATTTGGATTATGAAAAAGGATGAAGTCTTGCTTTGGAAAGAATTTAAATGTACCTTACCTATATCTTTAGAATATAATATAAATTTTTAATGAAATCTCCTTATTCGTTTATTGTAAAACCTTATAATAATAAGAGATACGATAATACAAAAACTTACGGTGAAACTAATTTTATCATAAGTACTTCAGAAGAAGACCATAGTGCGTCAAATCGTTACGCAATTGTAGTATCAACCCCTATAGATTATTCAGGGCCTGTAAAAGAGGGTGATACTCTTTTAGTTCACCATAATGTATTTAAGTTTTATAATGATATGCAGGGCCGTAGAAAAAGCGGTAAAAGCTATTTTAAAGATAATTTATTTTTTGTAGATCCTGATCAGTTTTTTTTATACAAACAAAATGGAGAATGGAGAGGGTACAATAAATATTGTTTTATCAAGCCATCTCCTGCAAAAGATTCTTTTATTAAAAAATCTATTACAGAAGAACCTTTGTTTGGTACTATTAAGTATATAAACAATCAACTTTTAAGTATGGGTTTAAATGTTGGTGATGAAATTTCTTATCAACCAGAAAGTGAATATGAATTTAATGTAGATGGAGAGCGGTTGTATAGAATGTTTACTAACAATATAACCTTTTCATTATGATATATATTGTAGATGATTTTGTACAAAAAAATCTTTTTGAAATAGCGAATAAACATTTAGACGAAAATGAGTTTAAAAAAATAAAAGCTGGAGATAAAGATTTTCATATTCAACAATCAAATGAAGAATTTGATAAATATATAACTCAAAAAATTTCTATTATTGAAGGCAAAGAAATTAAAAATATTTTAAGTTTTTTTAGAATTGCTACAGATAAATTAGACGTTTCTTGGCGCATTCATTCTGACTTAAATATTAATGGAGAAAAACCTGATAGAGCGTTGGTTCTTTATTTATCTCCAAGAGAAAAAGAAGATCTTCATGGTACTGCATTATGGGAGCATGATATATATGGAAGAGAAATACCTGAAGATATTACAGATGAAGAGTATGATAAAATGATAAAAATAGATGCAAATACTTTAGAAAAATGGAGGTTAAGCACTGTAGTTGGTTATGAAGAAAATAGATTAGTTTCTTATCCCTCAAGTTATTTTCATAGTAAATATCCTAACGTATCCTGGAAAGAGGGAAGAAAAGCTTTTGTAATGTTTTATAAAGTTTCTGATTATGAATAAGAAAGAAATTAATAAAAAAAACTCTGATTGGGAAGATAAAGTAGATAAATTAAAACTTAAATATAATCGAAATCAAGATGGATATAAAAAACATAAAAAAAGAGATTATAAAAGCTGGTGAATTAGCTGTTCATCAATTAATTAAAGTTGCAAAAGCAGATATTATTAAATACGATAGCGAAGATGATCTGGCTGCGGATAAATTAAAAAATGCTGCTGCTACAAAAAAGTTAGCAATATTTGACGCATTTGAAATACTAAAAAGAATACAAGAAGAAAAAGACTTGTTGGAAGGAGTTGACACTAAAGTAAGTAATACACCAAAAGGATTTGCAGAAAGAAATTCAAAATAAAATACATAATGAGCTTGTTAACATAGTTCCAAAAAATGTTTTGTCTATAAAAAACAAAGCTAAATCATGGACTTATGGATATAATGAGAAATATAATTTTGTTGTAATTTCAAAAACAGGTCAAATTGAAAATATAATAAACATAAGTGGATTAAATATAGCATTACCTAAATCTCCTAAAAGCTTTATTAAAAGATCAGAAAAAAAAGAAGAGCAATATTGGGAAGCAACAGAAATTCCTAAACAATTAAAAAAAATTAAATCTATATTTCAATGGCATGATACCCCTGCAAGTTTTAAAAACGAATGGGTTGACTACATAGAAACTCAGTTTAACTATAGAGAACAAGGGTGTTGGTTTTTAAACAAAGGTATTCCAACTTATATTACAGGTACACATTATATGTATTTGCAATGGACTAAAATAGATGTTGGATTACCAGATTTTAGAGAAGCAAATAGAATTTTTTATATTTTTTGGGAAGCTTGTAAAGCGGATAAACGAAGTTTTGGAATGGACTATTTAAAAATTAGACGTTCTGGTTTTTCATTTATGGCATCGTGTGAAGGGGTTAACACTGGTACTATTACTAAAGATGCTCGTATAGGTGTTTTATCTAAATCTGGTTCGGATGCTAAAAAAATGTTTACAGATAAAATAGTTCCCATATCTAATAACTATCCTTTCTTTTTTAAACCCATACAAGATGGTATGGATAAACCAAAAACAGAATTAGCTTATAGAGTCCCTGCTTCTAAGATTACTAAAAAAAATATGTATTTAACTGAAGATCAAGAGCTTGAAGGTTTAGATACAACTATTGACTGGAAAAATACTGGAGACAACAGTTATGATGGAGAAAAATTACAATTACTTCTGCATGATGAGAGTGGTAAATGGGAGCGTCCTGATAATATTTTAAATAACTGGAGGGTTACAAAAACTTGTTTGCGTTTAGGTAGCAGGGTTATAGGTAAATGCATGATGGGTTCAACTTCAAACGCCTTAGATAAAGGTGGATCTAATTTTAAAAAATTATACAATGATTCTGATTGTACTAAAAGAAATTCAAATGGTCAAACTAAAAGTGGGTTATATTCACTTTTCATCCCTATGGAATGGAATATGGAAGGTTTTATTGATAGATATGGGATGCCAGTTTTTAGGACTCCTAAAAAACCCATTTTAGGAATAGATAATGAATTTATATCTCAAGGTGCTGTTGATTATTGGGAAAATGAAGTAGATTCTTTAAAACAAGATCCTGATGCTTTAAATGAATTTTATAGACAATTTCCTCGATCAGAGTCTCATGCTTTTAGAGATGAAAGTAAGCAGTCTATATTTAATCTTACTAAGATATATCAACAAATTGATTACAATGATTCTTTAATTACTGACAGATATGTAACGCAAGGATCTTTTTCTTGGGAAAACGGAATTAAAGATAGTAGGGTAATTTGGACGCCTAATAAAAGAGGAAGATTTTTTGTAACTTGGTTACCAGAAAAAGCGTTGCAAAACAATGTTATAAATAAGAATGGTAAAAAATATCCAGGGAATGAACACGTAGGTACATTTGGATGTGATTCTTATGATATATCAGGGGTAGTTGTCGGTAAGGGATCTAACGGTTCTTTACATGGATTAACAAAGTTTAATATGGATAATGCTCCAAGTAATGAATTTTTCTTAGAATACATAGCTCGTCCTCAAACTGCTGAACTGTTTTTTGAAGATGTTTTAATGGCGATAGTATTTTATGGTATGCCAATATTGTGTGAGAATAACAAACCTCGTTTGTTGTATCATTTAAAAAATAGAGGTTATCGTGGGTTTAGTGTTAATAGGCCTGATAAAGTTTTTAATAAATTATCAAAAACTGAAAAAGAATTAGGCGGTATTCCTAACTCAAGTGAAGATGTAAAACAATCACACGCTTCTGCTATAGAATCGTATATAGAGAAGTACGTGGGATTAGATATGGAAGGATCGTATAGAGATAAAGATGATATGGGTGTAATGAATTTTCATAGAACTTTAGAGGATTGGGCAAAATTTGATATAAGCAATAGAACTAAGTTTGATGCTTCTATTAGTTCTGGTTTAGCAATAATGGCTAATCAAAAACACCTGTACACTCCCACTAAAGAAAAATCGAAAATAAGCATTAACTTTGCAAGATATAATAATACAGCCTCGGTTAGTCAATTACTTAATAAATGAAAGATGTAAACATACAAGTTAACTCTGCTGCTTTTCCTGATCAATTTGCTTCAGACTCCGTTAAAAAAACAATGGAATTTGGACTTCAAGTAGGTCAAGCAATTCAGTACGAGTGGTTTAGGAGAGATAGTGGTTCATGTAGGTTTTATAATCAATGGGCGGATTTCAATAGGTTAAGATTATACGCAAGAGGTGAGCAGTCTATTGCTAAATATAAAAATGAAATATCAGTAGATGGTGATTTAAGTCACTTGAATTTAGACTGGACTCCAGTTCCAATTATTCCAAAATTTGTGGATATAGTTGTTAACGGTATGTCTGATCGATTATTTAAAGTGAAAACGTATGCGCAAGATGTTATGTCAGCAGAAAAAAGGAATATTTTTCAAGACATGGTTCAAGCTGATATGGTGGCCGCACCTGTTTTAAGAGAGTTAGAGAAACAATTTGGAATCCCTGTTTTTTCGGTAGCAGAAGAAGATTTACCAGGGAGCGATGAGGAGTTAGAGTTGTATATGCAAATGAAGTTTAAACCAGCTGTTGAGATTGCTCAAGAGGTTGGTATTAATACTTTGTTAGATGAAAATCATTATCAAGATATTAGAAAGAGAGTTGATTATGATCAAACTGTTTTAGGTATTGGTATATGTAAACATATGTTTTTACCAGGTTCTGGTGTTCAAATTGATTATGTTGATCCAGCTAATGTGGTTTATAGTTATACTGAAGATCCTTATTTTAAAGATAATTTTTATTGGGGAGAAATTAAAACTGTTCCAATTGGAGAGTTAATTAAAATAGATCCAGACTTATCGCTTGGAGATTTAGATGAAATATCTAAATATAGTCAATCATGGTATCAGTATTATAATGACGCACAAGCTTATAACAATAGTATGTTTCATAGAGACACAGCTACTTTGTTGTATTTTAATTATAAATCTACACATTCTTTTGTTTACAAGAAGAAAAAAATGGCTGATGGAACATTTAAAACTGTAGAAAAAACAGATGAATTTAATCCTCCTCAAGAAATGATGGATGAAGGTGGCTTTGAAAAAGTTACTAAAAGAATTGATGTTTGGTATGATGGTGTAATGGTTATGGGAACTAATATTATGCTTCAATGGAAATTGAGTGAAAATATGGTTAGACCAAAATCAGCAAATCAATATGCAAGACCTAATTATATAGCTTGCGCTCCAAGAATGTACAAAGGAGCTGTTGAATCTTTAGTTCGTAGAATGATTCCGTTTGCGGATTTAATTCAAATGACGCATTTAAAAATTCAACAAGTTGTTTCTCGTGTAGTTCCTGATGGTGTTTTTATTGATGCTGATGGATTAAATGAGGTAGATTTAGGTACTGGAGCTGCATACAATCCAGAGGATGCTTTACGATTATACTTTCAAACAGGTAGTGTTATTGGTAGAAGTTATACTCAGGATGGTGAATATAATAATGCAAAAGTTCCAATTACTCAATTAACAGCTTCAAGTGGAGCAGGTAAAATGCAAATGCTTATAGGCAATTATAATCATTATTTAGATATGATTAGATCTGTAACAGGACTAAACGAAGCTCGTGATGGATCAAGTCCTGATCCTAATTCTTTAGTTGGTGTTAATAAATTAGCTGCATTAAATTCAAATACAGCTACAAGACATATATTACAAGCAAGTTTATATATGACAAGAAGTTTAGCTGAATGCTTATCTATTAGAATGGCTGATATATTAGAGTATGCTGATTTTAAAGATGAGTTTGCAATGCAAATTGGTAAATATAATCTTCAAATTATTGAAGATATAAAAAACTTGTATTTATATGATTTTGGAATATTTATTGAAATGTCTCCAGATGAAGAGGAAAAAGCTATGTTAGAGCAAAACATTCAAATGGCTTTATCTCAACAAAATATAAGTTTAGAAGACGCTATTGATATTAGAGAGATTCATAATCTAAAAATGGCTAATCAGTTATTAAAATTAAAACGTAAACAAAAAGAAGAAAGAGAGCAGCAAATGCAAATGCAACAACAAGAGATGCAGGCGCAACAACAAATGCAAGCTCAAGAAGCAGCGGCTCAACAGCAAATGCAAATAGCTCAAGCTCAGTCAGCTGCAAAAATGGAAACAATGACTGCTGAAGGTCAGATGGCGATTCAAAAAATGCAAATGGAAGTTCAATTAAAAAGCAAATTAATGGAAGTTGAGTTTAATTACCAAATGCAATTAAAAGGAGTTGAGCAGTCTCAAATTGACTCAAGAGAAGAAAATAGAGAGAAAGAAAAAAACAATAGATTAAATAAGCAATCTTCTAATCAATCGAAAATGATTGAACAAAGAAAGCGTAATCTACCTTCTATTAATTTTGAATCTAATGAAGATAGTTTAGATGGGTTTGATTTTTCTGAATTTAATCCAAGATAAATAGTCTAAAATTATAATTAAATTAGTATTAACTTTGTTAAAAATAAAATCAAATGGAATTTAAAGTAAGAGAAGTAACAAAAGAAGAAAAGTCTCGTGTTGAAGTAGAAAACGATTTACTAAAAGCGCATGAAGAGAAGTTTGCGGATCCATCACCTAAAGATGATGGTGTAGATCGAGTAGATCTTAGAAACGGATTAGATACATTAACTGACGGAAACGAAGGAAACGAAGGAGAGGAAATAAGTGGATTGGTAAAGGAAGTTGAAGAACTTGCAGAAGAACCACAGGAATTAAAGGAAGATGACGTTCTTTCATATATAAAAAATAGATACGACAAGGATATTAATTCTGTTGATGAATTATTTGCGGAAAAAGAGGCAAATGTTGATTTACCAGAAGATGTGTCAGCGTATTTTAAGTACAAACAGGAAACTGGACGTGGAATTGAAGATTTTTATAATTTACAAAAAAACTTTGAGGAAATGGAAGACGATGTTGTACTGGCTAATTATTATTCGTCAACTGAAGAAGGTTTAGACGAAATAGACATTCAAGATATTATTGAGGACAAGTTTAGTTTCGATGAGGATTTAGACGAACCAAGAGAAATCAAGAAAGTAAAATTAGCTAAAAAACGTGAACTTGCGAAAGCAAAGAAATTTTTGAATGAACAAAAAGATAAATACAACATTCCTCTTGAGTCAAGTGGGGGTGGATTATCTGAAGAACAGGAAAAAAATCTTAATGCTTACAGAAGTTCAATAGAGGAATCTAAAAGTTTAGAGGAAGTAAACAGGAAGAAAGCTGATTTTTTTATAGACAAAACAAATAATGTGTTTAACAATGATTTCAAAGGTTTTGATTTTAATGTGTCTGATAATAATTTAACTTATAAACCTGGTACTGCGGAAGAATTAAAAAATGTTCAATCTAATGTTGGTAATTTTATTGGCAAATATTTAGACGAAAGTGGATTAATTAAAGATGCAGTAGGTTATCATAAAGCTTTGTCGGTAGCGATGAATCCTGATAAGTTTGCTCAATATTTTTATGATCAAGGCGTAGCTAATGCTGTGGATAATGTTTCAAGAAAATCTAAAAACATAAACATGGATATGAGGCAACAATCTCAAACTGTTTCAAAAGATGGAATGAAAATACGTCCTGTGAGTAGCGATAATAGAAATGAACATGGAAGAGGACTCAAAATTAGAAGTGTTAAAAAAAGTTAAACAATTAAAAACAATTAAAAAATGGCAGTAAATGTAACACCAGGATTTGACTTGCAGCCAAGTGCGCAACAAACTCCGTTATCAACAAACTACATAAACAACTTTGATTTCTTAAATCAGTATCTTCCAGATACTTACGAAAAGGAATTTGAGCGTTATGGAAACAGATCAGTAGCATCATTTTTAAGAATGGTGGGAGCTGAAATGCCTTCTAATTCTGACCTTATCAAATGGGCGGAACAAGGAAGATTACACACTAAATACCAAGGATGTACTTCTGCTTCAGCAGCAGGTGCAGTAGATGGTACTTGGACAGTGCCAGGTGTCGGTGCAGCTCCAGGAGCAGGTGCTAACAACCCTACTAACTTTAATCCTCAGTTAAATGCTAATTCAGGTATTTTAGCTACTCTTAGAGTTGGTCAAACAGTAATGATTTCAGACAATACGGCTGGATCAACATTACAAAACAAAGCAATTATCAAAACTGCTCCAACTCCAGCAGCTCCAGGAACATTTACTGTAGCATATTATGAAGGTGGTGGACAAGCGGTAGCAGCAGCAACAAGTTGTGATATCTTTATCTATGGTTCTGAGTTCGCAAAAGGAACTAACGGAATGGTAGGTTCTAATGAGTCTGATGACTTTATTTTTGACAACAAGCCAATTATTATCAAAGACAAGTATTCTGTTTCTGGTTCTGACATGGCTCAAATTGGTTGGATTGAAGTTACATCTGAAAATGGTGCTTCTGGATACTTATGGTATTTAAAATCTGAACATGATACAAGATTACGTTTTGAAGATTACTTAGAAACAGCAATGGTGGAAGCAGTTCCAGCAGACGCAGCTTCTGGTGCAGCAGATTTCTTACAAGGTGTAGGAGTAGGTGCAGGTGCAGCTAATCTTTCAGGATCTGATGGTATTTTCTACGTAGTAGGAAATAGAGGTAATGTATTCGGTGGTGGAAACCCAGTTGCTTTAGCTCAATTTGATCAAGTAATTCAACGTCTTGACAAGCAAGGTTCTATTGAAGAAAATGTAATTTTTGTAAACAGACAATTTTCATTTGACATTGACGATATGTTAGCAGCACAAAACTCTTATGGAGCAGGTGGTACTTCTTATGGTTTATTTGACAATGATAAAGACATGGCTTTAAACTTAGGTTTCACAGGATTCCGTAGAGGCTATGATTTTTAC
>Ga0307984_1001314_pt1 | contig 10463 bp, 8 predicted proteins | sample EllFjometageno78_FD_203169 | JGI IMG/M metagenome (GOLD analysis project Ga0307984, IMG submission 203169) | Marine microbial communities from Ellis Fjord, Antarctic Ocean - #78 | ecosystem: Environmental > Aquatic > Marine > Unclassified | place: Southern Ocean | collected 2014-10-09 | reverse complement strand
AAATGTTAATGTGTCGCCGTTAGCAATAGTTTGTGTTGCTGACCCGTCACCTATTGTAAAGCCTGATGATAGTAAACCATCAACGTATGCTTTTGTAGCCGCGTCTTGTGCGCCTACTGGATCAGCAACTAAAGTAAGTTTGTTTGATCCCATGTCCAATGTTTTTGAAGCAGAAACTGTAATTGCACCAACTTCTAAACTTCCGCCAATAACTTTTGCTGAGGTAATTAAGTTACCACCTGTTATGTTTGCTGTTGCAACTACTTGAGCACCAGTGATTAAATTACCACCAGTTACGTTACCTGTAGCAACTACTTGAGCACCAGTGATTAAATTACCACCTGTTATGTTTGCTGTCACTGTCACTGCTGATAGTGTACCAAGTGACGTAATATTAGTTTGGGCCGCTGTTTCTAATGTACCAGCTACATTTGTAAATAGACCACGTGTGCCAGCAACATTACCACCAGTTATATTACCTGTTGCAATAATTGTATCATCTGCCGCTATTGTACCAACATGTATACCAACATAGTCTGTTGGATTAATTGCTGTTACTGTTCCTGCTGAATCTGTTGTTGCAAATATAAATAGGTCTGCTGACTCATCATACCCCATGAACACTGAAGCGTCATCGCCTCGTTCACCATAGATACCCATGTCTCTTGCGCCACCGGATCCTGTTACGTCTGAGTTAAGGACCATTACTGCATCTTCAACCGTTGTATTAGTTGTTGAAACTGTAGTAGTGTCACCGTTAACTGTAAGGTTTCCTGATACTATCAGATTTGATCCGTACGTTAAGTTGTCTTCTAACCTGCCCCCTGTAACAGTCTTTGCTACCATTTTTGCCGCTGTAATGGTTGCATCTGTTATTTGATTATTTTTAATTCTTGTGACTGCCATTTTTTTATTTCCTTATAATTGCTTCTTTCTATCTGTTAAGAGTGGCTACACTCCCGTATATCTAACGTTAGATAACGGCATGCCCTACCCGTTACTAAACATATTTATTACGTTATGCGATTTTTAGTCTGATACAACCTACTTAAACTGCTGAGTTAATTGAATAAAGTGCGTATATTAAGTTAATTAATATCCGCCAGTTAACGCTACTCTTTTCCAGGTATTAGTAGCAGTACATACATAGATATATGAGTCGTCCCAACTAATTTGTCCTAGTGTGCCTGTTGCATTTGCTAATTTAGTTGCTTGTGGTGCTTGTAGTAGTCCACCAATTGTTAGGGTACCACCTACAGTTAATGCGTCGGTTGTTTTATTATAAGTTAATCCTGCATCTGCTCCAGTTGATCCTGCATCGTTAAACTGTACCTGTGTTGTTGAACCTGCGGCATCAGATATTGCATTGTATAATGTTTTAGTTAAGAATCTAGCTGTTATTTTGTCGCCTGTTGCTGGAGCTTCTGTAAAAGTAAGTGTAGTAGTGCTAACACTGTATGCTGTTCCACCAAGTTGTAATACACCGTTAACGTCAACTATTAGTCCGTCAGTTGTTGATGAAGCTGATATTGTAAATGCCACTGTTGACCCATCACCATCAAAGTTGTCAACTGTCGGGGTGTAGTCTCCAATTCCTTCCCATCCTGATCCATCGTATAGTTCTAATAATCCAGTTGAACTATTGTATCTTGTTAGCCCAGTCTCAGGTGATCCGCTACGCTGTGCTGTAGTTCCGATAGGTATAACAAATCCAGTCGATCCTGTTATCTGAACAACACCAGTTTCAGCATCAAATATAATATCATCGCTCGATGTTGTTGATGTAAATGTTACATTAGATACTGTTATGTTTCCAATTAATGCGTCCTCTCCACTTGATGTGCCTACTCCAAATGTTCCTGTATATCTACCTCCAGATATGTAAACTGATTTACCTGTAAAATTAACTCCGTCTGGCAAAGAAGCTCCAACAAAGTGTAACACTCCTGATTGATAATCAAAGAACCATTCGTCATCGTTTCCTGAGCCAGTTGCAAATACCTGATCTCCGCTTGCCGCGGCCGCACTTGCACTACCTGCAGTATGTACATAAACTTTTACTTGATAGGTCGAGCCTAGTTCAGGTGGTATCCAATTTGCTAATCCTGTCTTCCAGGTTCTATTTGCTGTTGATGTTGCATCTACTGAACATTCATCAGGACCTGCTGTTGGATATACTGTAACTACTCCTGCACTTGATCCCGGTAGTACTCCTGGTATACTTGATGCTTGTTGCCAAACCTTGTCGCCTCGTAATAATAACGGGCTTGCAATGGCTTCGTTAGGTGCTTTCTTATTTGTGTTTGTATCTGTCTTGGTTGCACCGTAACCTATTTTCTTCCAAAGGTAATCAACTTTCTGGGTATCTGTAATTGCCATTAACTAGCTACCCCCACGCTTATTGCTGTAACACTTTGTCCTGTTGACACTGCTATACGTACTAGTACAACATTTCCTGTTGAATTAGTTGAGTTTTCTGAACCTAGTGTCATTGTGTATCCACCACTAAGTGCTGTGTCAACTGCTATTCTATCACCTGATGTAAATGCACAACCGTCTGATCCATTACCACCGTTACCTGTATCTGACCCAGGTACTCCTGATCCGCCATATGTTGTGTCTGCTTTAATCCAGCCATTTAGGCCTGACGCTGTATCAATTCCACTGCCTGGTGCCGCTATCCATAAACCATCAATTCCAGAACTTGTGATATTTAAATCAAAATTTGCCATAATAGTTCTACGGAATGCAAATGTAAAGTATTGTGTACCAGTATCAGCACTTCTATTAGGTCCTACTGGCAAGTATCCTGATGCGTAATTAGTTACATCATATTTTAGGATGCCTAGTCTGACTGTTGCTTCTTTTGTTCCTGCAACACCAGGATCTGCTGACTCTGCGTATGGTGTAGCAGTATAGAAGTTTGTTGATCCATTGAAACTTGGTGTGTCTGTAGTTGCGGCACTAAAGTCAAATACACGTAGCCCATCATCATCAAATCCACTACCTAGTGAATCATTTACTACAATAAGTTGTTCATTAATACCTGACTGTGTTGCAGTGTGTACTTGTATGTTCGTTGTGTTTTCTACATAGCTACCTACACCATTACAGTTTCTAGCACGCACCCTAACTCTATCAATGGTTCTTACTGAACTTGATGTAATCGGAACTGTTAGTACTCCTAAGGTATATGCACTTGCTACACCAACATCAACATTAGGTATTCCCCCTGATAGCATTGTACTGGAACCATCTATATCACTATAACTATAATCTGTGTCTACAGTCGCCGTTGATGATGTACTTTCTTGATTTGTTCCTGTATCAACTTCAACAACATTTGTTACGTCACTATATGCTTGTCCGGTTAAGTTGTTAACTTGTGTTCCTGTTAGTGTTACTGTTGGGCTCCCACTATTATAATATGGAATACCTGATATGAATTTCTTAGTACCAGCTGTACCTTCTGCTAGAGTTCCTGCACCACTTTCAACTGATGGAGTTGATGTTATATCATCATACACTACTGACACATAGTTTGTATTACCAGTTCCAGAATGTTCTAGTCTTTCATCGTTGACGCCTATTGTATAACTCGTAAGTGCTTGTGTAATTTTAGCATCAAATGTCTGATAAAAGCCTGTTGGGTATGTTGATGATGAAATAGTTTCTCGTGCATCATCTTGATTACTAATTACCAATTTAGTAAACGTTCCATTCTCTCCTGTAGATGCTGAGAATGCTTTAGCACCACTAGCACTACCATTGATTGAAGCTGTTAAGGTACCTGTAACGCCGTTGTACGCATTATTAATTACATTAGTGTCAATTGTACCACTGGTGTATCTACGTGATGTAGTAGTTGCTAAACTTGCGCCTGCTACCAATGGATTTGAATCAGAATTGTCTGTAAATCCTGCTGTAAGTTTAGGACTTGTTCCTTGGTACGTATCTGCTAAGGATAAACTAAATGTTGATAAGTTACTTGGTGCTGATGGTGTAGCATTAATTGTAAATGTTGTACCTGTGTCTGGATCTGTTTGTGCTGTTATGTCCGGTGTACCTGAAGATGTAAATGTTAAATTATAAGTACCTACTGAGATACTAGCAAAGTTATGATCTAGCGTAGCACCGATACTACCTGCTACAGCACCGTCTTCAGTAACTCCGATATTACCTGTTCCATCTGCAAAGTTATAAACATAATTATCAGCATTTTGTGAGGTGTTGGTCATTCTGACTAACGCACGGTTGTTTCCAGAATAATCTGTGTAGTTATATATATCATATTGATCGTCACCACTTTTATCACTTACAGTTACAGATGTTCCAGCTATAATTGATCTAACATCTGGTTCTACATGAACTGTAAATGTCGGACTCACAAACGGTGAACTTGTGTGATTAGATATTACTCTAAGGTTACCTGTGTAGTTAACTCCTGTTCCAGTCGCTTGATTTGAACTGCTTAAGGCAAATGTGTGTGCTATTGTTCCGCTAGTATCTCCAGATGCTCCACCGCCTGTGTTAACTGTTGTACTACTTGTACCGTCACCCCATTGGTATTGATATTGTGTTCCATATGTTGCGTTACTACCAATTGTTGATTCTGTAGCGTTAGTAAACGTTACCACATGCCCTGTTGTTGCTTCTTCATTAATTCCTGTCGCATCGTCAAGTGATAATGTTGGGGTATGTGCGTCATAAATCTCAACTGCATCCGTTGCGTTAGTAGGTATAGACGCCGGTAGTGCTGTTGAATGGCTGTTAAGAGTTACTGTTATTGTTCGTTGTTGTTCTTGTTCTGTTGATGCTGTAAATGTATGTGCTAGCCTAGAACCAGCTGTTCCTCCGGCGGCTGTGTTGTCTGTAATAACATTATCACTTTCGCTATCTCCCCAATCAATAGTAAACTGTATTGTTGCACTACTAATGTTTGTTGTGTTATTTTGTAAGTAAACTGTTGCGCCGTCATCCCAATAATTCAATGGGGATCCACCGGAAGACGCCGCATATATAGCAAAACTTACAACTGGATTAGCAGTGTATATTGTAATGTAATTTGATCTAGTCTTAGTTGCTGTTGATCCTGTTCCGGACCCACTATTAGCAAATGCTGTTACAACAACACTGAATGGTGAACTAACATTTGTTGAATATGTGTGTGTTGGAGTTGTGTCGCTTGTTGCTGTTGTTGTGTTACCATCGCCCCAAGCAATAGTGTATCTGTCTGCATTACCTGTTGATGTAATTGTTAATGTAACTGCTGTTCCTGCACCACCAGCTGTTATGTTTGCTGAGAAATCTATTTCTTTAACATATGTACTGTTTCGTATATTTTCCATGACTTCATTTAAGTCATCAAGGGCATCTGTAACTTTTGTTGAACTTGTCCAGTTAATATATGCACCTGATGTAACTAAACTTCCGTCTAGTGCTCCACCCATCGGAACTGCATTACCAACTGCACCGCCTGCAACAATTGAATCATCAACATATTTTTTACTAGCGACATCTTGATCTTGTACTGGGTCAACAACATTGTTTATGAATGACGTTGATATATTGATATTACCAGACCCGTTAGGCAATAACACTATGTCAGCGTTACTATTAACTGATAATATTGAATTGTTTGATAATTGGATGTTGCCTGCTCTAACATTGCCTGCTACTGTGAGAAGATCTGATGCAGTTCCCGTACCGATAGCAACTTTGTTATTAACATAGTCAATTACTAGAGTGGTTGTATCAAATGTTAAATTAGTATCTCTAGCAAGATCATCTCGCAAGAGTCTACCTGAAATTCGGCCTGTAGCCATGGTATCTCCTCATCCTCCGTGTTTCACGGATAACCTTGAACAATCGCAGGTTTACCTCGGTTTGTCCACTTGCCAAATGCAAGTTTATGCGTTTATTTATCTAGTTAGTTAGGATGGAGTTTGGCCAATACCTTGGATAACTGTTACAGTTTCCCCGGTTGGTACTGCTTCGTCGAACGTTATGTCGTCTGATGATAACGTAAAGTGCGTTGTTGCTTCTTGATGTACACCACCTATAAAGACTAGTACTTGTGTTATACTAGTAGGTGTTGTTGATAGGGTAAATGTTGTTGTTGATGCGTCACCAGCAAATGTGTTAATTGTCAGTGTTTTTTCACCATCAAATGCTACTTGTTTGAATACTGTTCCGTTAAAGTATTCCATTTTTCCAATATCAGTGTTAAATCTAAAAGTACCAAACGACGGAGCAGTGGGTCTGTTACTGCTTGCTCCACTAGGTATAGTAATAGCTTTAGCATTACTATCCAGCAATGGCTCTTTTAAAAATCTACCTGTTGACATTACTTAACTAGATACTCGTGTACGAAGCTACGCAGTTTATCGACGTGGCTACACTTGCTGTTGCTGATATAAAGTCTCCGTTTGCTAACAATATTTTTTCAGAACTTGCATAAAGTTGGTATGTATCATGCGCCGCAAGTGTTAATGCATCAACTAACAGATTAGTGTTAGACACTGATCCACCGCTTGAAACTAAATTAATGTCAAGATCAACTGATCCCGCCGTATAGTTTGTAAACGATATAAATGTAATAGCCGAATTGTTAGTACTTGTATAAACAGTTGTTGCACTGTCTGCTACTAAGATTGCTGAAATTGCCATTTGTTATTTCCTAAAATATAATGCCATACACGATGGCTTTTGATTTACTTACTAGCTCGTCTGCTACAGTGTCGGTAACTATATATAATCCTGTACCACCACTGCTAGCTTCTTTTGCATAAAGTTTTGTAATATTTGCTTCTGCACCTGGATCACTTACTTCACTTAAATTAACTACAGAACTAATTGATGTTATACCTGAACCATTTGGTACTATTGCTATATTACCGTTTGACGAGGATACTATACTTTTATTGTTAATATCTAAGTTTCCGCCTAATACAGGTGTTGTGTCGTCAAGAACTTCTGTTATTCCTGTCACGGATCTAACAACAGGGATTAGTGTTCCATCACCTTGATCAAGTTGCCAGGAGTCTGTGGATTCAACATATACTAATCTAGCATCAGTTGCTGATCCCCTATCAATCTGGATTCCAGATAAGTTACCAGTTACACCAGCGCCACTTTCGCCTTTGTTTAATTCAATAACTCGATCTCGAATGTCTGTGTCTGTAGAATTAACTGTGGTTTGTGTACCTGCAACTGTTAAGTTACCGGCTATACTAACAGAACTTGCAGTCAATGTAATTACATCACTTGCACCTGTTGTAGTGATATCATAGTTACCGTTTATTCTTTTATGTGTGCTCATTCTCTTTTCCTATTATAGCTTATTTATCTTTAACTTAAACTCGGCCATAGCTATTGTCTCTACATTATTTTTATTAAATGTAACATCTACAGACTCAGGTCCCATGACTCTAAAAAGTGTTACTTTAGGAAATGCTTTAGCTATCTCGTTAAGTTGGTATATCCAATTTCCTGCAAATGTCGGATCAGCTGTGCTTAGTTTATAAAATTCAGTATCTGCATAAATGTTATTAAATTTTTTATCTGTTGTTCCTAAATCAAAGCCTATCAAAAATACATGTGTTGCACCGTCTATACATGCTCTAGATACTGCTACAGGACCTGAGCTATTTCCGTAATACGGGCGTTCTATTTTGTGTGCTCTTGACCCTTCTATAGGCCTACGTGTCCAAAATTTGACTTGTTTATCTATGCCGTCTTCTTGAATTTTATTTGAAATTAGTCTGTCAGTAGCTATTAATACATGGGGCATGAATTCTCTATAGATGGCATTACACCCATACAATAGTCCTTTATTTTTTAACTCTTTAAGATCTACTGCTAGTCTACTTTTGCCATTTCCTAATACAAATGCTATCGTCATAAAAAAATCCTCTCAGTGTATTTACTAAGAGGATTCTTAGAGCTTAAAAAAATATTACTTTTTAAACTGCTGTTAATCGTAACATAGATTCAGCTGAATCGTCTTCCACTGCCCATGTATAGATAACATTGTCATAATCAATCAATTTGTTTTGTTTGATTCTTTTGATAGCTTTTGGTTCTCCGGCTGTGTTCAATCCTACTATAGAACATTCACCTGCATTATGGCCTGTTATCTTGTTAACAAGATAGCAAACACCCTGAACTGATCCACCATCATTTGAAACTGTAAATTTCGTTGAACCTTTTTGGTTAAGAATGTAACCTTCAAAGTCTGTTCCACCTACATCCGCTCTTACTGGAATTGTTGCTTGTGCATCAACGCCTGTTGGTCCAAGATATCTTTTGTTTACTGGTCTACCCATTTTATTATTTCTCCTTAAAGAAGTCCAATGTGGGTTCTATCCACTACGCGGTGTGGTACACTGCATAAAAGCACTATTGCTCTCACAGTTATTTACCTTAATTTAAGTCAAAAAAAAGCACCCCTAAAGGTGCTTTTTTAATACTGTGTAGTACAATGTCTAAATCATTACGTAAGTTCGACCTACTGGAATGATAGATTAGCCATTGAAATCTCACCAAGGTAATCACCTGCGTTACCAAACGATGATGCTGTGTTTGATAATTCAACGTAACCATATCTTGTTAAGAATGAAACTACTGGTTCAAATGTTGATGGATCTAAAACAACACCTGAGCTCATTAGTGGAACGTATGGGCAATAAAACGCCGCCGCATCTGATTCACTTGAGCCTTTATAACCTACTAACACTGCTTGCGTATCTGCCGCATATGAGTCAACATATACTTTCATAGCACCGTTTAAAGTACCTACGAATTTAGTGTTTGTTGGAGCTTCAAAAGTACCTTCTGTACTACGAGCAAAAGCTGAAGTAGTTGCAGATTGTAGTACTGTTAATGCCGCTGGCGATACAACTGCCCAGTTACCTGCACCACGTCGTGTACGCTGTGCGATTTTATTAGCTGTTCTATTAATAAGAACTGCTAATGCCGCATGCTCGTCACCAACAAATGTTGCTGTACCTGATACTGTAGCTTGATCGTATGCTTCTTCTGTTGCCGCAAGTGCTCTTAATGATGCAAGAACTTCTTGGTCGATTTCAGCAGTAATTTCTTGTGCCAAAGCCGCCATTATTTCTGCTTCAACGTCGATACCGTGCATTGCTTGAGCATCTTGAGCCGCTTCAAACGTCCAACGTGCTTGCAATTTACGTGTTTTAGCTTCAACAGCTTGTTTAAGAATTTGTACAGAAATCTTACGACCCCCGTTACCTTCTTTAGCCGCTGTTGCGTCTGCTAGTCCAACAGTTCCGTCACCGGAATAAGCAGTAGCAATTTTGAATGGGCTTAGAGCTTCATCACCTGCTAATACATCGTTTGCTGTTCCTGTTGCATTGTTTGCTTCAGCATATCTTACACGTAATGTGTGGATTTGTCCAACTGGACCAGTCATTGGTTGTACACCAACTAATTCGTTTGCAATAACTGTCGGCATTACACGTCTGATTACAGGTAGGATTACACGGTTAAGTGTAGCTACGTTACCAGCTGTTGTTGTGCCTGCGGCTGATGCTTCTGCTAAGTGTCTTTTTGTATTTTCTAAAATAACACTCATTGAATTGCGTTTAGAGCCTTGTAGACCTTCTAATAATGCGTCTTTGGTCTCACCCCAACGGCTTTCAAGTAGTTCATTTGACATATCTAATTTCTCCTAATGTCGGTACTTAAATTCCTGCTAGTTTTTTTAAAGAGATGATATTGCTATCTTCTTCTTTATACTCAACTGGCATGGATTTATCCCCAGTAACTTCCTTAACAGATTCTGTAAGTGATGTCTTGTTAGACTTCACTACATTCTCGTTAAGCACCGCTGGGAGATACTTGTTAAAAGTAGCATCTAATTTCTTAGTTTGCACACTTTCTAATAAATTTCGCATAACTTCTGCTTTTTCATCGTTTAACGGACTTAAAAGCTCATCTAATTTTGCTGTACGCTCATTAGAATCTTTAATAATACGAATGTCTTTTTCTTTTGACTCAACCAACTTAGTAGTTTCGTCGAGTACTTTGGTTGTTTCCTCTAGTTGTTGATCTTTTTGTTCGATAGTTGACATCAACTTACGGATCTCTGTGTTCTCATTTAAATGAGTACCAGCAAATTCGCTTGCGAATGTTTCAAATATCTTACGTCCAAAGCTGTTCTCACGAGCAACTTTGATATCTTCTTGCAACTGAGAGAGTTCTGCTTTCAAGTGCTTGGCAACTGCATTAGTCATTTTCTCTGCAGATTCTGTAACGAACTTAGTTTTAAGTTCTTCTAGTTTCTGACGAGCGTCTGCAACAAGTTTGACTTTAGTTTCTACAACGTCTTGTTTATCTTGTGCAAATTCTTTAATTTCTGTAGCTAATGCTTCAACAACAAATGCTTCTAGTTTTTCAACTGTGGCACCTTGTTGTTTTCTGTCTTGTCTAAGATC
>Ga0307984_1001313_pt1 | contig 10471 bp, 4 predicted proteins | sample EllFjometageno78_FD_203169 | JGI IMG/M metagenome (GOLD analysis project Ga0307984, IMG submission 203169) | Marine microbial communities from Ellis Fjord, Antarctic Ocean - #78 | ecosystem: Environmental > Aquatic > Marine > Unclassified | place: Southern Ocean | collected 2014-10-09 | reverse complement strand
TCAGAAAAAGACAGGATGGCGCAGCCACAGGCAGAAGCGCAGCCACAGCAGCCGGAGGAAATGGTATGAACATTGGAGAACTACTAGGTGCAGGATTGTTAGGTGGAGTGGGCAATGCTGCTAAAGGTGCGGGTGATCGTCTTCGTGAAGAAGCTAAACAAAAGCGTGAAATGGCTTTATTAAATGAACAACAAGAAAACGCGATAGCGCTTCAAGGTGTAGCCTCACAAGATGCTATTGATTTAGCAAAAGCGAAAGGAGAAATAAAGAAAGAAGTAGATACAAACCAAGGTGAGGTAACTATAGATGTAGAATCTGCTGGCAGTAAAAACGCTCAGGATGAACAAGATAACGCAGGGGAAATAGCCTCCGCCCTCACAAGCCTAAAGGGCGCACTAGCTATTAAGCGGGATAAACTTAGTATTGAACAACAGGGGAAATTAGACACAGCAACTGCGGCTCTACAAGCACAGTACGATCTAGGATCTCAAGCTAACGCAGCAACACTTCTTGCAGCACAAAAGAAGGTTGACGCTATTGTTGCAGCAAATGTAGCCTCACAACTAGCTGGCACTCAAGCAGCAGCAGCAGCAGTAAAAGTTACTACCGATGCAGAGGCAGCAGCCGAAGCAGCAAGTGTTGATATGAGTATGCAAAACGATCAGCAAGCCTTTACAGGTGGCGAAAACCAAAAAGATAGAGACGCATTGTTTGAAAAACAAAGAAGGCAGTACAAAGCAGAATTGTTGAAAATAAAAGCAGCCAAAGTTGGTGAGATTAAAAACTTCTTCGACGAAAAGACTGGGCTAGTTCAACCGCATGAAAGAATGGTTGATGGGTCTTGGGAGCCAAGAGGTGGAGCTCAAGCGCCAGACGCATCAACGTCAAAAGGTTTAACGCTTCAAGTAGTGTATAACGATAAAGGCGAAGAAGTTAAAGGCTACATGAGTGGCAAAGATTTTGTTCAAGTTGGTGGCGCAAAAGCAGTTAAAGCAGGAACTGAAAAAGAAGCATTAGCCTATTTCACTAGCCAAGCGAAGTATATTCTAGGTGGCGCTCAAAACTCGTTTATGGCAGCAAAGTTGACCGATGACGACACGAAGCTAATGAGGGAGTGGATACCCGAAGCCGAAGCAGCATTTAGAGCAAATCCAACGACTAGCTTATCTCAAATCGTTAAGAACATAATGTTTAAACCTTGGGTGCTGGATGACGCGGATATTACCGATGCCGATCTTAACGCGGGTGATAGTCAAGCAAGCGCAGCGGGAAGTGGTGCGTTAACACCAATGCAGTACGCAAGACAAATAGCTACAAAGCGTCAGCCTGACTTTGTTAAGGCACAAACTGCGTTTAACAATATTATGGGGCCAAGTGGAGATAAAGATACGACTACGCTCTTTAAGCGAATGAGAAAGATGGGCTACGACCCTGATCTTCTCACAAAGAAGTAGTAACAAACCCACCAAAGTAAGCCCGACCAAGTGTCGGGCTTTTTAGTTTCTGGCTCTCAATAAAAGGCAGCAGTATGACTTATAACCCATTCGCCGATCTTGATCCTCTCAACGAAGAGTATGGTTCTAAAAACAGTTTTAATTCTAGCAGTGATACAAACTTGTCTACAGATAACTTCGATAGCAACAATCCATTCGCTGATCTTGACCCTTTAAACGGACAACCACAACCAAAAGCCCTAGCGCCTGTTGAGGTCGTCAAGCCAGAAAACGATAGTCCTAACTCAGCAGTAACTGACTTTATACTTAGAGACGAAGATTCTTTCGCTGGTAAAGTTAATCGAGGTGCGGCAGAGAGAGCGTCTACATTAGCTGGCGGTCTTGTTCGTTTTGTCGGTCAGACAGCAGACGAAATGGCAGACTGGATGGAAGAACGTGTGCCTTTAGGTGTAGTCGATATTAGCACTGATGGCATATCTTGGCGTCCATCAACTGAAGAAGACATCGCTAAGCCATCGTTTTTACTGCCGGCGGCAAGAACCCTCGAAAATGCAGACTTTGGATATAAAGCTGGAACTACTTGGGAAGAGGTAAAAGCTGAGCCACTTTCTAACGTACTTCCGTGGGCGCTTGAACAGGGTCTTATCTCTGTTCCAGATATGGCTGCGTCAGTCGTTGCACTCCCCCTTTACATTACTGCTAGAACTGGGGAGATTGGACAAGCCAGAGCAGAGAATAAAGATAAGAAAGACGCTACCTTCCAAGATTTTATCGAAGTTTTACCTGTTGCGGTGGCCGCATCATTACTAGAGCGAATGGGTACAGGAAAGATATTTGGTGTTAGTACGCCTGTGCAAAGCATTGCAGACGTTCCAAAGGAAGTATTAAAGCGTGGTTTAACCGAGGGTGGTTTAGAGGCGGTTCAAGAACCCTTGGAGTATGCAGCAGAAACCATCGGTACGAACGTAGAGTTCGACCCAGCAGTTGCATTAGAGTCTTCGCTTCAAGGACTTATCAGCGGTACGGTAACTGGTTCAACGATCAGTGCGGCAACGATACCTAGCGAAATAGCTTTAGCTAAGCGCAATCCAAGTGATGGCGGCCCCAGTAGTGATGGTTCTGGCAACGAGAGTGGTACGCTTAGCCCAGAGTTCCAAGACCCAAATGCAATCGCCATTACTGGCGATGGGACTGTAGTCTACAAAGAGGGCGCAAAACCTGATGCGCCCACCAGTGAAGCGTCGGACATCGCCCAAGTAGAAGTAGATATTAATGCTCAACGCGCAGAGCTTGATGACGACTTGGCAAAGATCATGGCTGAACTAGACAAGCCTCTAGGTGTTAGTGTACCCCCGTCATTTACTCCAACACCTCAAGAAATACCAGAAGCTGTTGAGGACGCATCTACAAATACGTTTGACCCTAATGACCCGTTTGCAGACCTGATGAAAAACGTACCTACGTTAGATCCTGACGCCCTAGCCATTACTGCCGATGATATGGCACAAATGGACTTAGACGATGTTGAGAATCAACTAGAGATCGACCAAGAGATTGCTGCTTTTAATGCAAGCATAGCTACGACACCGACTGAGTTACCACCTGTTGCCCCCGTTAAAAAGAAGCTATTGCCTCTGTCTCAAAGGCCAGAGAACACAGCACAAACTAAAAAGGTTAACCCTAAAATGGTTGATCCTACCAAAGATGACTTCTTGACCGCCATAGCTAAGAGCGGTGGCATTGCCAGAGACAGTGCTGAAGGAGTTGATCCAGTAAACTTTAATATGCGTAGAGGTGGATTAAACCCTGTCTTTAAATTAAAGGGAGGCACGTCGTTAGATGATATGAATACTATTATGTCTCAGTATGGCTACATACCTCCTAACTCAGACGCAAACGAATTCTCAGACCTTCTGCAACAAGCGCTGCGCGGTAAAGATGTCGTATCTACAGCTAACACTGAGCTTGATAAAAGGCGAGAAGCAGAAAGAGAAGAAGACTTTGTCGCTCAAGGTGGGATCGTACCCGAAGCCCCCGCGCCTCAAGCCTCAGTTTCATCTGTAGATCAAACACTAACCTCTGCACTAGAAGAAGCTCGTAATGGTGGCTTGCCACAAAGCGAGATTGATTCTATCCTAACCAACTACCCCAAAGAATCTGATGCTGTATTGCAACTCCAGATGTCGATGGCGGGGGTTGAACTAGGAGATAGCAGTGGATCAAATCAAGCCACCAGGATGGGAGAATTACCAACCGAACGAGATAATCAATCGGGAAGCAGAACTGCGCCAGTGGCAGGACAGCGTCCAGATGAGTTTGTTGGACAGGGCAATAATGGATCGCAGAATGTCACAGATGAGATGGGAATATTACTCAGCCCTAGTGTTGCATCTGGAAACACCATTGCAAACAGCGAAGCGGGAAGCGGGGGAGGAATCAATAATGCTGGATTGTCTGGGGCCGTGGACGCCGATAGTTCATCACTAAGACCTAAGTCATTACGCAATAAAGTTAGCATTGATAGAACCGGCGAGAAAGAACGTACAAGAGTTATTAAAAAGTTCTCTAATGAGACGGGTAAATGGCGCAAGAATTTGCTACGCCAAGCTGGGTTAATGCAGACTGGGGACGCCAATCGCCAAGGTAATCGAATTGTTGACGCTATGGAAGGCGGTCAGTTAATGGCTACCTATGACACCCTAGAAGCATTTACCGAAGCAGTCAGAGCCGGTCAAATCTCACAAGAAGATGTATACCGATACGCTAATGCAGTGAAAACCGGTGGATCAATAAACGGATTAATTCAGTATTCCTCCAACGCGCGTACGATTTACTCATGGGCAACAGCTAATAATGATTTAGAAATACCACTGCGAAGCCCCGCCTCTCAGAAAATATATGATGATAAAGTGGCTCAAGCTGAAATAGATGTTGAAGCTGATCGGGTTGCGGATAAAGAGAAAACAGCTTCCGTAAATAAATTCTTTAGAGAAAATAGAAGCGATTTATATTCTTTCTGGGAGAATGCAAGTATTGAGCAACGAACAGAGCTAATAAACCAAGTTTCTGTGAGTAGCGTGATGGGTCAGTACACTGACAAACAAATAAAGCTAAATGTTAATAAAAACAAAGTTAGAGACCTTCCCAGCAACACAATTCAATTCTTAGTCAAATGGATGCCGGATAACTGGGCTAACTTCCGTGACTCAAACAACAGCGTCAATACAACTGAAGCACAGACTGAAGAGTCTTTCGATCTTGAAGCACAGACCGAAGAGTCTTTAGCAGCCGACACAGAACAGGCTGCTACTGCCGCCACTGAACAGGCAGCTAAAGAGAAGACTGCAAGTAGCCGTGCTAAAGCCGACGCCGACCTTGGTGGGTTTAAACTAACTGGTAGTAACGCCCCAGCAGATGTCGCGGTGGCCAATGGCCAAGACGATATGTTTGACGCCGACTCCAATGCCACTGGCCAAAAGAGTACAGATGGCGATATGTCGCAGGGCGATGTGCTGTTTAGCAAGTCTGTTGTGCTTCCCCCAAGCGCTAACCCTAAAGGTGTTAGTAAGCAGCAAGCCAAAGAGCGTATTAAGTTATTCTTAGAAAGGTATAAGGGTGCAGATGATGTAAACGTAATCATTCGTGACACACAAGCAGCCACCTTTGGAGTAGACTCCAGAAAGTTAAATGGTGGGATTGCAGCAGGGTTTTTGCCAGAGACAAACACCGTCGTGCTTGTTCTTGAAAACTTAGACTCAGTACAAGAAATTGACGCTGCCATCCGGCATGAACTATTGGTTCATAAGGGTCTAGGGCTTTTCAAAAAGGAAGACGTAAACAAGCTCCTTAACAAAATCCAAGAGAACGCATCTAAAAGCAAAACTCTTGAAAAGATGTGGGAAGAGGTTCAATCCAAGTACAAGAAAGAAACACTTGAGGTGCAAGCTGAAGAACTACTGGCCAAGGTTGCTGAGAAGAAGATGTCTAAGCCAGATAAATACTGGAATAAGATTGTTACCTTCATCCGCGATATGCTTCGCAAGATTGGCTTAGTTAAAGAAATTAGCTTCGCTGATCTGCGAAAGGTTGTCTACAATATGGGCGACGCGTTTAAAGATGGGCGACGAGCCGACCGACGAGAAGGATTCGCAGACAAGACCAATGAAACAAAAAGCCCATCTTCTGATGGGCTTTCTGGTTCTAAGGGCTTCAGCATGAAGAAGGGTGGTAGGGTAGATAAGAACGTTAAAGTTAAGGCTGGTGATGGTACTGCCGATGTGACTATCTATGGTGTAGATTCTAATGGTAAACATATTCTTATTGCCAAGGCCCGTAAAGGTGGGTGGGATATAGTCGTTGATAGGCGAGTCGATGGTGAGATGTTCACCGATGGGAAACCTATTCAGTATACGGTTAAAAACCGCAAACAAGTTGCAGACCGCATTGAGTCTTTAGGGCTTACTCTGGAAGAAAAGATAAACCAGTACCCACCGGCTCAAGGTGAAGTATTAAACGAAGCAGATTCATTCTTTATGGCTTCATCTACTGTCCTTGAAAGGCGAAGGTTTGACTTCCAAGATCGTTTCTTGAGTGCATTAAAAGTACAGAAGGCAATCGAAGACTTTACGTTTGAACAAATATCAGAAGATTTGGATTTCTATAACAGGGAGACTTTAAAGCATGGCGTAACTACGGCTCAAATAACTGAGTTCAATGACGTGTTTATTGACCCCATGTTTGACCTTATGAAAAAGAATGGTCTATCAATAACAGACGTTGGAAACTTCTTGTACGCCCGTCATGCGCCAGAAGCTAACGCTGAAATGAAACGCAGAAACGCTGCCTTTGAAGATAATGAATCTAAATCGGGCATGAGCGATGTAGATGCTGCCAAAATAATGGCTGACTTTAAAGCTGCCGGTAAGATGGATGTATTAAATGGCATCGCTAAAGCTTCAGATAAGGTCATCGAGCGCACCCGTCAGATACTTGTAGAGACTGGGCTATTAAGTGAGTCTACGGTTCAAGGCTATCGTGATATGTACGACGTTTACGTTCCACTTCTGGGCGATCCAATGGATCCGGATGGGAAAATAAAGAAGTCTAAAGATGAATCACGATTTGGACGTAAGTCTAGGGCTAATAACGTCTTGATTAACCTCATTGTTCAACACGAACAAACGATAATCCGTGGCGAAGCTAATGTTCTGAAGCGGGTAATGCTAAAGCTAGTTGAGCAAAACCCAAACCCTGACTTCTGGGTTATTGATAAAACTACTGAAGAAAAGGTACTAGACCCTGTTACAGACTTATTCAAACTAAAGGAGACTCCAACTAAAGGTAATTCTAAACACGTTGTAAGCGTAAGAGTTGCAGGAGAAGAACATCTGATTGTATTTGAACAGTCCAATGACCACGCGATGATGCTTGCTAAATCTATGAATAACATAAATGCCCAAGAGGTAAACATGTTTGTGCAAGCCGGTCTGAAGTTTAACCGCTACGTTTCTATGATTAACACGCAGTACAATCTGGAGTTTATGCCTACGAACTTGGCAAGAGACATACAGACCGCTCTAATCAATGTTTACCAATACGATGACGTTGATAACGCTATGGTTGGGCGAATAGCCAAGAATGTTAAGAAGTCAATTAAGGCGATAAGGGAGTATCAAAAAGGTAATAGAGACGGGGAGATGGCAGGATGGTACGACGAGTTTTATAAGAATGGCGCACAAACCGGTTGGCTAGATAACTATGAGACGATGGCGTCTCGCGCTGGTCAGCTTGAACGAATGATGATGCGTAAAGGCTATATGCCGATGGACGCAGCGTATAGAATGGTTGAACTTGTAGCTGATATGAACACCGCTTATGAAAACGGCGTACGTCTCTCTACCTATATTGAGCTTCGCAAGTCTGGGTACAGCATACAAAAAGCGTCCATTGCGTCTAAAAACCTAACTGTTAACTTTAACCGAAGAGGCGATAAAGCGTTACTAGCTGGATCACTTTACGTTTTCTTTAACGCAAGTATGCAGGGCAACGCAGCGATCATTCAAGCAGCGCAAAGTAAGGCTGTTAGAAAAGCGATGTTAGCGGTGTTCGGTATGCAAGTGGCACTAGAAATGATGAACCGCTTGATGGGTGACGACGATGAAGATGGACAGTCTGTCTACAGTAAAATCCCGCTATACATTAGGAATAACAACTGGGTGTTTTTACTGCCAGATTTTGGTGACAATACTGACGCAGCAAAGAGACTTTACATTAAAATACCACTTTCATATGGGTATAACGTTATCAACGTTACCGCTCAAGTAACAGGTGCAGCAGCCGCTCAATTACTTGGTAATAGAGACGCTGATGGACTTGATGCTGGAGTTGGATTGTCCAGAATATGGGGCGCGTTAGTACATGGCTTTAACCCAATCGGAAGCGATGCTTCTACTTTACAGGCTGTATCGCCTACGTTCTTTGATCCTCTCGCTCAAGATTCGACCAATGAAAACTTTGCTGGCCAACCAATCAGACCTGCGGATAACCCATACGGGCCTCCTAAACCTAATAGTATGCTCTTCTGGCAGTCTACGCCGGAATATATTAAGTCAATATCTTCTACCTTAAATGAAGTGTCAGGTGGCACTGACATACGACCTGGTGATGTAAGTATTTCACCAGAGACTATAGAACATTATACTAGTTTCTTTATGGGTGGCGCAGGGCGTTTTGCCAAAGATATAACATTCACTCCCGCCAAGGTTGTAACTGGTCAAGAAACTCAGCTTAGAGACTACCCTTGGATTCGTAAGTTCCTTGGTCAAGTAGGTGATAGAACTGACGTAGATAACTACTACAAGGCTCATACTGATATAGCTTATGCCCAGCAAGCTGTAGATGCTGCCGCAAAGACTGAGGGCAGTGCGGCTCAAATTAAAGCTGCGGTAAAACTGGTTGAAAAAGAAGAAGGGTATAAGCTTAGACTAATACCAAGACTTGAAGCGGTTGATCTCTCTATAGCCAGTAAAAAGCTACAGAAAGCCTCTTATGAAAACGACACTAAGATGGGTGATAAGGTGAAGAAGACGCTGATAGATGGTATTGATAAAGAAATACGGAGACTCAGAATTACGTTTGTTTCGATGTACCGGAGGAATTTAGATAGACAAGCTAGGTCTGGTGGGTAGCATTCAATGCTATTAAATTGCTACTGGTAGTTTTTAAACCTTTGATTTTATTATAGTTTATTTTTAACTGTTGTCTTCAAGCATGGCAACATTCAAAACTTATTCTAACTATAAGTATTTGTTTTTAAAGCATTTATTGTCATATATGGTATTTGCTAGTAGCAATATTTGTGTGTGTTTCTGCTTGTTTTAGTGCGTTTTTGATAGTTAGTTGCTACACTATTGCTACTTAATAATAATAATATAGCAATAGGGGCCAATTCCGTGGCAACGATCACTAGAAAACAAAACCCTTCTGGTAAATTGTACTACACAGTACAAGCTAGAGTCACAGAAAACGGAGTTATAGTGTACAGGAAAGCCAAGAACTTTCCGACCAAGCAAGAGGCTAAAGATTGGGGCAATCAAAAAGAAGCGTGGGCGAGATCCAACCGACCTTGGGGCTTAACACCAACTGATGGCGTTCTATTTAGTGATGCTGCTGAACGTTACATTCTGGATATGGAAAAGTCACCGAGGTCATTTAGCGACGGAACGAAGTACCGTCTGCGACGCATAGCAAGACACTCCATTTTTGCAAACCTAGCGATTGATAGATTAGATAGCTCCCATGTTATGAGCTTTCTACTGGAGCGGTCAGGCGAAGTAAAACCCATTTCTGTGTCTGGAGATTTGTCAGCCATTAAGGGGTTAGTATTCCATGCGCGTGTAATGTGGTCTATGGATTTAAAGACTGGTTATTTTGAAGAAGTATCATTAAAAGCTAAGCATTTAAATCTAGTTGGGAAATCAAAACATCGTGATACTAGACCAACACTGACAGAATTAGCCAAAATAATGGCGTACTACGACAGACCCAAGGCTGCGCTGCGCAGCGAGATTCCTATGAAAGTTCTGATACCATTTCAAATATTCAGCACAAGGCGCAGCGCAGAAACGACCCGCATTTTGTGGACTGATTTAGAAATAGAAAACAAACGAGTATTAGTAAGGGATATGAAAGACCCACGCGGGTCGAGGGGTAATCATAAGTGGTGTAGTCTAAGTGACGAAGCTTTGGCTATTATACTGGCTCAGCCCCGCACAGATAAACGAATATTCCCCTACAACCACCGATCTGTAGAAAACGCTTGGGCTAGAGCTAGAGACTGGGCTGAAATGCACCATATCACCTTTCACGACTTGCGCCATGAAGGAACAAGCTGGTTGTTTGAGACTGGTCTTCCAATTCATCATGTGCAGATGGTGACTCAACACGGCAACTGGGAAATACTTGAGCGCTATACTCACCTAACTACACTTGATACCTTTAATAAATACGAAGGTTGGGAACCACTTAAAAAAGCCACTGCCAGTTATGTGTCTTTGGTTGCCTAGCGATTAGCGTTAAGACTAAGCCAAGTCTTCTGTGCGGCTTCGTGCCGCTCGTCTATGTATGCTGACAAGTCTTTAATGTGTATCAACCTTGGCGATTTTTGAGAGTCACGCAGTCTGAACGTTGGGATAGGTAACGTGTTTTCTGAAGCTTGTCTGTTCGCGTCAGCCTTTTGAAGACCCAACTCCCCAAGGCAATCATTCAGCTTTATTACTGGGGATTCGTACTTCATTAGTAGCATCAATTCTGTTTTGTTAGTCATTGTCTCTTCCTCGTCTGTGGTTCTTTAAAGCGCAAATCACACCCCAATGTGAAGCTCCAATAAGTCGCGCTGTTTTTCGTGCGCTATAGCCTCTTTCATTAAAGTTCCAAATGGTATTCATAGGCAGTTTAATTTTGCTGCGTAGTTGTGACTTCAACTTCAATCTACCTGCTTTGCTGATTATGGCGTTCTC
>Ga0307984_1001312_pt1 | contig 10474 bp, 8 predicted proteins | sample EllFjometageno78_FD_203169 | JGI IMG/M metagenome (GOLD analysis project Ga0307984, IMG submission 203169) | Marine microbial communities from Ellis Fjord, Antarctic Ocean - #78 | ecosystem: Environmental > Aquatic > Marine > Unclassified | place: Southern Ocean | collected 2014-10-09 | reverse complement strand
CCATGGGATATCTAGGCGCTGCCCGCGCTTCGCTTACGGCAGAAATTTTCGGATTCATCGTCGCCGTAATGCTCATGCTTAAAGTAGAACCTCGCTTCTTCAAGCTCCCCAAACGTCCCGACGGCGAAGTAATTAAAGCTTGGTGGGCGATCTCCGGGCCGCTCATGGGGCAACTTCTGCTCACTGTAGGCACGTGGACCTCTTTCTTCTTCTTCGTGGAGAGAGTGGGCTCTACCGAACTTAAAATCTCTCACATCGGTCGCAACGCGTTTATGCTTGCCTATGTGGTTTCTTCTGGCATATCCCAAACCACCCGCACCGTCGTCTCCCAGCTCATAGGCGCATCCAGGACTGCAGACCTCACTCCTGCCCTCAAACGACTGGCCACCATTAATATCGTCGGGGTCATCCTCATGTCGCACGGGTTCCTTCTCTACCCTGATGCCATCTCCCAAATCTTCTTTGACGACCCGGAGTCTATTGCAAGCATGTCACGCACTTTTACGACCCTTTTCATCGCCGTCATCGGATTCGCATCGTCCTCCCTGCTTCTCTCTACGCTAGAGGGATCGGGCGGAACCAGGCGCGCCTTCCTTGTCGAAATGATCGGCGCCGGAACCTATCTCGCCGCAGTATTTTACCTCACCTCGCCCACAAACGATTCCATCTCTGGCGAAGCTCAATACTACCCGATCGAAATCATTTGGCGCGTCGAATGGGTCTACTTCTCCCTCATCGGGCTCGGAAGCTTCTTCATGCTCCGCAACGGCAAATGGCGCCACGGCCTCGAGTCGCTTCGTTGAGCGAGCATTTGCGAATGCGATTTAACACAACGCAACTACGCCGCTGAATCTTAGAAATTTAATTCTGAATGCAACGTGCAGACATGCCGTAACGTTGAGTGCTGAGATATCTGTTCACGTTAGGGCTGTTGATGTTCAATATTCTGTTCCAGGCGACAGAACCAGCCTCAGCAGAAGAACTCCAGAAAAAACTGTAGTAATTTATGTTTATAAAATCCCCATCATACCCACGCTTACCTCCTGGAAGACCTGTAAAACCACTTGAATTTGAGCCAACCCATTTAAATTTAACCAAAGGGTATATGCTCCAAACACGTTCGTATAATTTGAACTATTCTTTGAAAGAACGACATCTTGTGCACTGGAGAGTGTATTCTCATCAACTTGAATCCAAGTAGAAATAGATAAATTTCCTTCATTTTCAATGTTCAATATGGGATTGTCCCACAGTCTAGATATGTCAGCGAATTTCCTGAAAACAACTGAGAACTGTTTGAGTTTCCAAAACGATCGTCATTTAATGAGATCGAACCATTAATCACACCGTCATTCCCATTTGGACTTTCATCGAGTGCATTCCCATTAAACGGATACCAAGCAATGAGTCCATCAGCGGGAACGTAATCGGGCACCTGCCCAAAAGCACTTAAGGAAAGCGCAAATAAAAAGGCGGACGTTAAAATTCTCATCAGATAATGTGTGATGACTTGGAACTACTACGATACATAAATTAATACGTAAAACGGGGGATGAGAAATGGAGGTGGAGGGGTTAATTTTGGGGCATGAACGGAAAACGCCTGAGAATAGTTTTTATGGGGACGCCCGAATTTGCGGCGACGTGCTTGGAGACCCTTCTCGAGGGCAGGCACGAAGTGGTGGGTGTAGTGACAGCGCCCGATAGAGAAAGCGGCAGGGGAAGGAAGATTTCGCAGTCTGAGGTGAAGAAGCTCGCAGTAGAGAAGGGATTGCCGATTGAACAGCCCGTAAAACTTCGTGAGGAGGGTTTTCTCTTGATTTTAAAGGGATGGAATGCCGATTTGGGTGTGGTCGTGGCGTTTCGGATGTTGCCCGAAGTGGTTTGGGCTATGCCTCACATGGGAACAGTCAACTTGCACGGATCTCTCTTGCCACAATTTCGAGGAGCAGCTCCGATACAAAGGGCGATCATGGCGGGCGCAACAGAATCCGGAGCCACTACATTCCTACTCTCACACGACATCGATACAGGAGACGTTTTGGGACAAGTGAAACTCGACATCGGAGCAAACGAAAACGCGGGCTCACTGCACGACAGAGTCTTAGACGCAGGCAAGCATCTGCTGGCAGAAACAGTGGACAACCTCGCAGAGGGAGTCGCCGAAGTCAAACCTCAATCTGAATATTTTACAGAAACTTCGGAACTCCTTGAAGCGCCGAAGCTTTTTAAAGCTGACCGGAAAATAGATTGGAACCGATCTTCAGCAGAAGTACACAACTTGATTCGTGGGCTCTCTCCCTCCCCTGGAGCGATTACATATCTGCCCCAATCAGAGAACGACCCGATTAAAATCCTCTCCACAACGCCGTCAGAAAAGACAGGCCTCGCACCAGGCGAAATCCACATCTCAGAAAACAGCTTTACCGTCGGAACGAAGAACGGATCTCTGGAAGTGAAAAGAATACAACCTCCAGGAAAAGGCGCAATGGAAATTGGGGACTTTTTACGGGGAGCGAGAACGCCATTCATTAAATTCGTATCTTAGGGAATCACTCCAGTAGAAGAATCGAAAATGAACCACCTCTTACGTGTATTGCGCCTCTTTTCATTTTCCGCGTGCATGTTGTTGTTTTTCTCACAGATTACTTTTGCCCAAACCACCACTCCCCTCTCTCCCGCCTACGGACCCGCTTTTCTGCAAGACGAAGTCGCAACCGTAGAGGTTATTCTCGCTCAAGAGGACTGGGATTACATCCTTCACCCAGACAATGCGCAGAGTTACCTGGAACATCCCGCGACATTTATTTATACCTCCACAACCGGGTCCGATACCGTCTTCAATGTCGGATTCAGATTGCGGGGCAATACCTCTAGAACGGCAGGGAAGAAATCCTTCAAAGTGAGTATGAACACATTTGTAGCGGGTCGAAAATGGCACCAGCTGGAAAAGCTCAATTTGAACGGAGAACACAACGACCCCTCCATATTGAGATCTAGACTTGGATGGGAGGTCATGAGGTCTGAAGGCCTTTCCGCACCCAGATGCAGCCACGTAAAACTATACGTCAACGATGAATACAGGGGGCTGTACTTAAATTCTGAGCATGTCGATGAGAATTTCTTGGCACGCCGGTTTAACACCCCTTCAGGAAAGCTTTGGAAATGTACCTACCCAGCAGATTTAAGTTATCAGGGTTCGGAACCGATAGATTACACCTACAATAATCCATGGGACGACACACGGGTGTACGACCTCACAAACAACGGGACTGGTTTGGATGAGGATTATACCTCCATCGCAAACCTCGCATCGGTACTGCACAACACCCCCACTTCATCTTTGGCCTGCGAAATCGAGCAGATTTTCGATGTTGACGCATTTCTTCATCTCACGGCGATAGAAATCCTTCTTGGTCATTGGGACAATTACACCGGGAATATGAACAATTACTTCCTCTACGAAAGGCCCGAAGACGGTCGGTTGATGATGTTGAGCTACGACATAGATAACAGTTTGGGCGTTTGGTGGAGTGGCGATTGGGCAAATGCAAATCCGTTTACTTGGAACAATGACCAAACCAGTCCGCTCTATGAAAGGCTCATGGAAATCCCCAGGTACAGAGATCAATTGGGCGCCTATATCCACGCATCCCTCCAGAATGGTTTCGATGCCACGACAGTCTCCGAAAGAGGCAGCGAACTGATTTCACTTTGTAGCGCCGCTGCGATAGCAGACACGTTCAGAACATTGGATTACGGGTTTTCTAACGACGACTTTTTACAAGCGATGTCGTCCACTCCGGGAGGACATGTAAACTACGCTGTTGCGCCATATATTCAACAGCGATCTACATCTATACTGGGTGCAATCTCTCCGACCTCCCCCCTGCATTTCATACAAACAGCAACGCCGGATCCGGTGTACGACGACACCCTTCGCATCAGGACAAATATCACGGGAACGCCCTCACAAGTTGTCTGCGTTTTTACTGTCAGCGGAGGCTCGTCGTTTAGCGCCCCCATGGCGATTCTCGCAGATGGCGTATGGGGCGTCGACCTCGGTTTTCCAGGAGAAGATTTCGTCGAATGGAGAGTAGAATCGTCATTCAACATCCCCAATGCGTCTCCCGCAGTTTTATATTCTCCATGTAACTTTACATCGTCTTGGATTTCATGGTCGCAAACCTATCCCATAGTTATCAATGAAGCAATGCCATTAAACAACAGCTTCCATCAAGACAGCAACGGCGGGTTCCCAGACTGGGTAGAAATTTACACCACCGGAAATGCTCCGGCGTCAGTCTCAGGTCTCTACCTCACAGATCGGCTATCTTCCCCCACGCGATACATCTTCCCCGCGTTTACAATGGAGCCCGATGACCACCGCTTGATCTATCTCGATGGAGATACACAACAGGGACCGCTGCATGCAGATTTTCACATCAACGGAAGTGGAGACGACCTCACTTTGTTGACTTGGGACACCTTTGGATGGAGGGTCGTAGATAGATTGGTTTGGTCCGACCCTATCCCACCAAACTCCAGCATAGGCAGACATCAAGACGGAAGCCCAGAATGGATGATATTCCTACCAAACACCGCATCGCCTCCCACACCCATGTCGCCCAATTCAGGCACCACCAGCGACCCATGTCCACAAGATTTGAATTTTGATGGCTCCGTGACAGTACAGGACGTCTTGTTGTTGCTCTCGAATTTCGGCTGTTCCGCACCTGACCAATGCCTAGGAGATATTGACGGAGACAACTATGTGGGTGTATCTGACGTCCTAGATATGTTATCTACATTCGGCTCAAACTGCTAATACAATGAACAGACATCTTATTGCGCTAACATTCACCCTGTTATCAGGATTGGCCTTCGGTCAGGGATTGCCTCACAACCGCCTCCACAGTTGCCAAGTGCATCAATGAAGTTACAAGCTGAAAGATCGACGCATTCTTCAACGCTGTCCCAAATACCATCTGAGTCTGTGTCTGAATCCCCGAACACACCTAAGAGGTCAAGGAGGTCGTTGATGGTGACAGCTCCGTCGCTGTTGTTGTCAAAGGTGTTGGGGCAATCTACTTGAGCACTCAGAGACATTGTAAAGGCCGCTAGCAAAAAAGTAAGTAAAGTTCTCATGGTTAATTGATTTGTTGCAAAGATCTCCGAAATAATATACCTAATAAAAGGGACGCCTTTCGGCGTCCCTCATTTTACAATTGAACGATCTCTTGATCAATTGCTATATAGTTTCAACTATACAGGTCTCGTTTAGCAAGTTGTCCCGAAGGCAGCAAGTAAGATTAAGATATCCTGTACGTTCGTTGCATCGTCACCATTGAGGTCAACTGTACATCCAGATATACATCCGAATTGACCAAGTAATTCTAAAATATCCGCAACTGAGATCACACCATCACCGTTAATGTCCTCAGGACAATCACATGAAGTGAACTCACAAGATCCATCGTCAATCGTTGAAGTCGCATCGTAGTTACAAGCTGTAGCATCTGTACATCCTGCACAACTTACATTTTCACAAGACCCGTCGTCTATCGTCGCTGTAGCGTCATAGTTACAAGCATCAGAATCGGTACATCCTGAGCAAGAAGTGTATTCACACGTTCCGTCATCTGTATTTGCCGTTTGATCAAAGTTACAAGAAGCAGCGTCTGTACATCCTAAGACTTCAACAAACTCACCTGGGCAGATACCCGCTAGCGTAAATGTTGCATCATAATCAGCACCAGTAGATGTAGTCCATCCGTTCACAACTGTTACAGACCAAACACCATCACCTGATACTGCTGCACCAGATAAATCTACCACCGCATTGTATACTCCAGATACATCAACTGTCCAAGTCGCAGGGTAGACTACTGTGTAATCTCCTTGATTGGCACATGCTCCACTCACATAATCAAAGCCTCCAAACTCAATACAAGATCCATCAGGTGCTCCGATTTGAACGAGCATATCCGATGGCCAACTACCGTTTGCAAGAGGGTTAGCCCAGCTTAGGTCAATCGTTACTGTTGTCAGAGTACCTGCTCCAGAAGTTGTAGAGGGATCTGAACTTGCCTGTCCCACAAGGGAAGCCACAATTGAAGTTACGAGTTCACAACCACATCCGTAAATTGGATCAGGTGTGATACAAGAACCATCATCCTGTGTTGCAGTTGAGTCATAGTTACAAGCAGTTGTTTCCATACAACCAGCACAATCAAAATTACATGAACCATTGTCATTGATTGCAGTTGGGTCATAGTTACAAGCTGTAGCGTCAGTACATCCAAACCCTTCACCAATACAGAATTGAGTTGCTTCAGAATCCGCGAATTCGCCTCCACTTGTAAGTATTGCACCGTCCACCGTTAAATCATAAGACCCTGCACCATAAACACAGCAAACACCATCGCCGAAGCTGTCATTGATTGTAAATGTGTAACATCCATCACCCACGCACACGACCTCTTGTAATGCTGTAGCAATTACAGTATATGGACCACCTGAAGCAACAGCAAGGCCAGAAGCGTCATCAGTCAAAGACCATGTTGTCTCACCTGGGTAGTTGTCTGTCAAAATATTGATAACAACACCAGTTCCTCCCTGAATACAAGACCCATCGTCTTGAGTAGCCGCAGGATCGTAATTACAAGCTTCTGGGTTGGTACAACCTGAACAAGTCGTTCCGTTTCCTCCACAAACGCCACATGAGTCATTTTCCTGACAAGAACCGTCATCCTGTGTCGCTGTAGCGTCATAGTTACAAGCGGTAGCATCCGTACATCCGGTACAATCGAAGCTACAAGAGCCATCGTCTTGAGTTGCATTCATGTCATAGTTACAAGCAGCTGCATCCGTACATCCCAAACCACAATCAGAGTTTATTGAAAAATAATCATCTCCAGCACTCAAACCATCACCATTTGATGCGGTATCAAGAGATCCAGTCATAATCACTGTACCTGTAGCAACATCCGTTAAAGTATAGATGGCATCATTCCAACCATCACCGTAGCTGTCTGTCATAGAAAGCGTGTAGCAACCTTCACCGATACAAAGATCTGAAGACCCTGCACCACCGTTAGCAACAGAAGATCCGTTAAGCAGCACAGACCAACCTATTTCAGCATCCCAAGTACCACCACCCACTGTTATATTCACTCCGTTTCCGAACACACAGCTTCCGTCGTCAATTGTATTTCCATCGCTGTAGTTACATGCTGCAGTATCTGTACAACCAGTACAAGATGAATCGTCACCTCCACAAACTCCACAAAGGTCATTGTATTGACAGTTTCCGTTGTCAGTAATCGCATCAGGGCTATAATTACAAGCTGATGGATCAGTACAACCTAAGTCTGGGTTGCAGTTTAGCATCGCTAGGTTAATCGAATTAAATGCGTTGAGACGTCCACCAGATACAGTTTCAGCTGTAAGCTGAGCGATCGGGTCAACTCCACTCATAATAAAGCCTTTTACCAAATCAGCTGTGGCTTGAGGTGAAGTGAGTGCGTTAGATGCGAGGTCTGCACAAGGAGCACTGTAGATAAGTGCAATCGCTCCTGCAACACATGGGCTAGCAAAAGATGTTCCTGAAGCAGTCCCATAGCTATTTCCAGCAGCAGTCATCATTACATTTTCACCTGGAGCACCGAGATCGATCGTGGTAGCGCCGTATGCTGAGAAAGTCCTTACATCCTGGTTGTTCGTTGCTGTCACAGACACCATGTAATTTGAACTACAGCCTGTAGGCATATCTCCATCTACATCAATATTATATTGAGCATTTGCTGTCGCTCCACAGTTGAGAATACCTACAGATCCCAAGTCGTCATAGTAAGCACACCAAACCGGGTAGTTCGCAGGATTCGCTTGGTCGATTCCCCAAGAAGCATTTGTCGCAACAACGAATGCACCCTCAGTACCGTTCGATGTGTTGAACATGTTACGCATTGTGTGCGGGTAGCTGTAAGCTGCGATGACGTTTGATTCAGTAAGACCACCCATTTGGACTTGCATAAGACCTACTGACCAGTTCACTCCAGCAACACCTAAATTGTTGTTTCCAGTAGCACCAATCATTCCGCTTAGTGCTGTACCATGGCTTCCTGTTGCAATAGCATCATTTCCACTCGTAGCATTCCATCCGTTCACATCGTCAACATATCCATTGCTGTCATCATCAATACCGTTGCCTGCAATCTCACCTGTGTTTATCCAGTGATTGTTAATAAGGTCAACGTGATTCCAATCAGACCCACCTCCCTCAAGGATACAAACAACGATTCTATCACCGTTCGCAGTGTAACCCCCTGTGGAGATATCCCAAGCGAGGTCACTGTCAATATCGTGGTCCTCAGCTTGTACATGGTGCCATTGAGACCCAAACTGAGTATCGTTAGGGGTTGTTGCTCTTTCTTCGATAAAATGGTTGTACTGAACCGCTTCCACAGAAGGGTCAAGCTCCAAATCACGTAAGATTAAATCTGAATCAGCAATATTTTGACTGAAACTGAAAAGATAGATGTGAGAAAGAGCTGAGAGTTCAGCCACTGGTTTGATTCCAGATTTGAATCCATCAATTACTGCGTGTTTTTTTGCAAAAAAGGCTGCATCAGCGTGTTTGTGGAACATTACAATTAATTCACCAGGTACAACTTCACCAGGTCTGCCATTTACAGCAGACTTTTGAGCAGACACCGACAATGTAGTCAGCAGTGCTAAAGAAAGGAGAGAAAGAGAAAATTTCATCGACATGGGCTATTAATATATACTTGAATTAACGATTTGGTTTGGACAGATAGCAATCTGTCTAATGCGAAGACGTAAAATGGTAGATAAGGTTGCATAAAAAAATTAATTATATGCAGAAGTCAGAATAGAGAGGATCTCTGAAGCGGAATCTGTAATGGGAGTTCCTGGGCCAAAAACGCCTACAACCCCCATATTATAAAGCTTTTCATAATCGGCAGGTGGAATCACCCCCCCTACAACGATTAAAATATCCGAACGGTTTAATTCTACAAGAGATTTCACAAGAATGGGGATTAGCGTTAAATGACCCGCAGCAAGCGTAGAAATACCGATGACATGAACATCGTTCTCCACAGCTTGACGTGCAACTTCTTGAGGCGTAGAGAAAAGCGGGCCCAAATCGACATCGAAACCCAAATCTGCAAAAGAGGACGCAATGACTTTTGCACCTCTGTCATGACCGTCTTGTCCCATCTTCGCAACCAAGATCCGTGGGCGACGACCTACGGACTTGGCAAAAGAATCCGATAACTTTAATGCAAATTTAAATTCGTCTCTGTCGTTCATCTCCTTCGAAAATACGCCACTAACCCTCCTGTCTGTAGGTTTATATCTACCAAATACATTTTCCAATGCCATGCTTATCTCTCCAAGAGTCGCACGTAAACGCGCAGCTTCAATGGCCAAACCGAGCAAATTCTCTGAATTCTCCGCTCCCGAAATAAGGGCCGCCAGAGCATTAGACACTGCTTGAGAATCGCGTTCAGATTTAACCCTTGAAAGCATCTCGAATTGCTGCTCACGAACTGCAGAAGTATCTACATTCAATACTTCCAATTCATTTTCCTCAGAAGGAATCTGAAAAATATTCACCCCGACTATTCGGTCGGCTCCTCGATCTATTCTCGCTTGCTTACGGGCCGCAGCTTCTTCAATTCTGAGCTTTGGGAGACCGACTTCAATCGCTTTTGACATCCCTCCCAGTTCGGCAATTTCTTTCATAAGAACTGAAGCCCGAGACGCAATAGATTCCGTTAAGAACTCCATTAAATAACTGCCAGCCCAAGGATCTACAGCGGGAGTATATCCTGCTTCTATTTGCAAGATCAATTGCGTGTTCCTCGCGATTCTAGCGGAGGAGTCCGTCGGAAGTGCAATCGCTTCATCCAGCGAATTTGTATGGAGAGATTGCGTGCCGCCAAAAGTTGCGGACAGTGCTTCTATTGCAGTCCTGGCAACGTTATTCCACGGATCTTGAGCGGTCAGTGTCCATCCCGAAGTTTGGGTATGGGTACGTAGCATTAAACTTTTCGGGTTCGTAGGTTGGAATGCGGACATTTCTGAAGCCCAAATCATCCTTGCCGCCCTCATCTTCGCTATTTCCATCGTGTGATGCATCCCGTTTGCCCAGAAAAAGCTCAAGCGAGGCGCAAAATCGTCCACAGCAAGACCTGCTTCAATCCCCGTTTTCACGTACTCAATTCCATCAGCCAAAGTGTATGCCAATTCAAGTTCAGGGGTGGCTCCTGCTTCCTGCATGTGATATCCCGAAATACTGATCGAGTTATATTTGGGCATCTTTGAGGCAGTATATTTAAAAATATCCGACACAATTCTCATGGAGTGCGACGGAGGATAAATAAACGTATTGCGGACCATAAACTCCTTGAGGATGTCGTTCTGAATTGTTCCCGATAATTGTTCAG
>Ga0307984_1001310_pt1 | contig 10488 bp, 7 predicted proteins | sample EllFjometageno78_FD_203169 | JGI IMG/M metagenome (GOLD analysis project Ga0307984, IMG submission 203169) | Marine microbial communities from Ellis Fjord, Antarctic Ocean - #78 | ecosystem: Environmental > Aquatic > Marine > Unclassified | place: Southern Ocean | collected 2014-10-09 | reverse complement strand
CATACCTCCTGCGTCTGAACCTGTATTGTGTTCTGTCAGTCCCCAAGCACCAATCCATTCACCAGTAGCCAATTTTGGCAACCATTTTTTCTTTTGATCTTCAGTACCAAATTGTAAAATATGTCCTGTACACAAAGAATTATGTGCAGCTACAGACAAACCAATAGAGCCATCTACCTTAGAAATCTCCTCTAGTATACTTATATACTCGTGATACCCTAAGCCCGAACCTCCATATTTTTCTGGTACTAAAATTCCCATAAATCCCATTTCGCCAATCTTACGAAAAAGGGCAACTGGAAAAATTTGACTCTCATCCCACTCCATTACATGAGGTTTGATGTATTGTTGTGCAAAATCTCTTACAGACGCTGCAATCATTTTTTGTGTTTCTGTATACTCGAAGTTCATGAAGAATATATTGTTTAACCGTTTGCTTAAATTATTAAACAAAAATACGACCTAATTATTCAGTTTGCAAATATAATGCTATTCTATCATATTTTTCAATAGGAAAACCTTGTATTTTTTTTATTTCTTTCAAATTTTAGCTACAGAATCCTTGTAGTTAAAAATTAATTTTGTCGTTTCATAGTCAATATAGATTATTGACAAAACTTCTTTGAAACTTGCTGTATTGACATTCATTTTCTCAATAACAGGTAGCTTTGCAACTTTAAATTGTGATTTTAGATGTATCAAAGCTTCTCCTTTTAATCCATACACTTCATCCAATTGATTCATATATGAATACCCTTTTAGGCGAACCCTGTACTTTATAATTCTAACAGACAACTTATCTCCAATACCATAAATTTTTTTCAATTGCGCTTCAGTAGCTTTATTAATATCTTGTTTTACATTAAAAACAGGTTCCTTTGAATCAGAAACCTTCTTAGACACCTTAACTTTTGTATGTGTTGGAAATTGGAAAAACGGACTCAATTGATGTAATAAACTATCTGATATTTCTGTAACCTCTTGAAAATCTTTGTTAGAATTTATCCATTTGTTATTACTTCTATAAGCTAACAACCTATCTATTTCTTTTACAGACATTCCTAATAAGTATCCTTTTTCATCTGAAATGAAATTGGGATTGAACTTATAACGTTTATAAGCTTTCGTTTTTACTTGTTTTAAAGAATCTAACTGACTTCGAAGTTGCTGTAATTCAATGTCAGCATCGATGGTTCGTTTTGACGTGTTTGAAGCATAATAGTAAAACCCTTGTAGAATTAAAATAAGTAACAAGAAAGAAAAAACCCCATTTCGTTGGCGTTTGTTGTACCTGAAATGGGGGTTTAATTTTTTCATATTCTCTATTTCTTAATAGCTCTCAAATATTTTTTAAGTTCCCCTTTTACTTTTGGAGCGAGTATCAATAATCCAATTACATTTGGAAACACCATCGCAAATATCATTGCGTCTGAAAATTCAATCACAGAGTTTAAACTAGAAGAAGCTCCTACAATTACCACAAATAAGAATAGCGTTTTATAGGTTAAGTCGGCAACTTTTCCTTTTCCAAATAAATACTTCCATCCTTGAATTCCATAATAGGACCAAGACAACATTGTAGAAAATGCAAAGAGAATTACGGCTACTGTTAAAATCAATGAAAAGTTAGGTATCGCAGAATCAAATGCAATTGAAGTTAAATCAACCCCTCCTACTTTTGCCCCTGTACTATTTAAGATCACATTACTTCCATCTAAATTACCATATGTAAACAAGTTGCTTTTTATATTGGTAACAACAATAACCAAAGCTGTCATGGTACATATTACTACTGTATCAACAAAAGGGCCAATAGAGGCAACGATTCCCTCACTTGCAGGAAAACGAGTTTTCACTGCTGCATGTGCTATCGAAGCAGAACCAACGCCTGCCTCATTTGAAAAGGCTGCTCTTCTGAATCCTTGAATCATGACACCAATAACACCGCCCATTACAGCTTTATTTCCAAAAGCACTAGACCATATATCACTAATCCCTTGAGGAACTACATCGTAATTCATGACAATAATAACAATTGCTGCACCTATATATAGAATCCCCATAAACGGCACTACTTTTTCTGTTACCTGCCCAATTCTTTTGATACCGCCAATGATCACGATTCCAACTAAAACTGCCATTACAACTCCAAACCAAAATCCGTTATCCACACCAAACAAAACTTTTAACTGACTTGCTGCTTGATTTGATTGAAACATATTTCCTCCTCCAAAAGAACCACCAACAACAAAAACCGCATACATCCCTGCAAGTACTTTTCCCAATCCTCCTAAATTCTTTTCTTTCAATCCTTTTCTCAAATAATACATCGGACCTCCATAAATCTTTCCATCTTCACCTACTTCGCGGTACTTAACACCTAAGGTAGCTTCCACCAATTTTGTAGACATCCCTAAGAACCCTGCTAAGATCATCCATAAAGTAGCACCAGGCCCTCCAATAGCTACTGCTACTGCTACGCCAGCGATATTACCTAATCCAACTGTTGCAGACAACGCAGCCGTAAGTGCTTGAAAATGAGTAACCTCCCCAACAACACCTTCCGTTTGTGGACTTTCGAAAACATTTCCTCCAGGTGTAGGGTCTCCAGCAACTACTTCTACAGCATGGTGATCGACAGCATCGTACTTTCCTTTAGCAGCGTTTATGGCAACTCCTAACAAACGAACATTGGCGAATTTAAAGTATAGCGTAAAAAACAATGCTCCTAAAAGCAATACAATCAATACTATGGGGACATTATTACCCGCAATAGCAATCGGATAGAATACAATATGACCTATCCAGTCTGCAAATGGCTTGAAACCGGCTTCAATTTTTTCATCAACTGACATTTCTTGTGCAAAATTTAAAAACGGAACCAACATAAGTGTTAGCAATAGCATCTTTTTTTTCATCAAATATTATTTTATTTTTTTAATTAAAAAGTTAAACCAATCTTAAAACACCTCTTTTATTTTTGCTATTTGATCTGGACGACCTAATAGGATTATATTTGATTTAGGCTCTAATAACATATCTGAAGAAGGATTGATTATATAATCTCCACTTGCAGTAACAAAGCCAATTACATTACAACCTGTTTTTCTTCTTAAATCCAAATCTCTAATAGATTTCAACAAATATTTTGCTGGCAAATCTTCAACAGCTATTTCTTCTAAGTTTGCATAACTCTCTCCATCTAAAGAGATTCTATTTACAAATTCTACTAAATCTGGTGTTACTACCAAAGAAGCCATATGATCTCCCCCTAATTTATCAGGCATAATTACACTATCTGCACCTGCAATTTTTAATTTTTTCTGAGACGATTCATTACTTGCTCGACTCACAATGGTTATGTTTGAATTGATTTGTCGAGCTGATAAGACCACATATAAATTATCTGCATCTGATGGCAAGGATGTAATTAAATTTTCAGCATTTTGGATGCCTGCTTTTAACAATGAATCATCATCGGTAGCATCTCCTTCTACAACTATAAATCCCTCTTCTTCTATCTCTTTAAATAGCTCAGGAGATTTTTCAATAACCACACAATCTTTTTTGAAATTATTTAATTTTACTACAGCCTGTCTTCCGTTTCTTCCATAGCCACAAACAATGGTGTGACCTTCAAGAGTACTTATTTTTTTTACCATTTTATTTTTTTTAAGTTCTTCCATCAACGTACCATTTGAGAAAAATTCTGAAACTACGGCTACCAAATAAGCATAAATACTAATACTTGTAAGAATTAAGAATATTGTAAATAATTTTCCGCCATCGGTTAGAGGTTTTACCTCACTAAACCCAACCGTAGTAATCGTTATAATGGTCATGTATAAACCGTCTATCCAAGAAAAATCAAATAAATAAGTGTAGCCGAGTACTCCTAATAGAATTGCTGTTAAAAAAAGAATGGCGGCTTTATAAATTCTTGATGTCAAATTACGATACTTTTTAAATTATAAGTCGAATACAGATCTTCTTTTGGTATATATTAAGTCTTTTAACTTTAAAAGAAACGCTAAAATCATATACAGACCGAAAGAAGCACCTAAAGTAACAAAAGATAAATACACAAATAACAACCGTATATTCTTAACACCTACTCCTAATCGCTCAGAAATACGCGAAGAAACATCAAACCCATGTCTCTCAGAATAATAGCGAATGTGATGTATCAAGTTCATATGAATAGATGTTAATTTAATGCAATATAGGAAAAGCAATGGAATTTTAATACTTCTGATTTTGATTTTTCATATTACACAATCAAAAAACATATTTGTTTCTAGGAATACACCTTTGTGTTTAAAAAACTTTCACAAAACAACCGAATAGTATATTTTTGCCCGACAAAGAATCGCGCAATGACAAAACAAGATCTTATAGCACAAATCAAACTTAAAAAATCTTTTTTATGTATTGGTTTGGATGTTGACATCCATAAAATTCCAAAACATTTATTAGAAACAGAAGACCCTATTTTTGAATTCAACAAACAAATTATTGATGCTACTCATCATTTAGCTGTTGCCTACAAACCCAATACTGCCTTTTATGAATGCTACGGACTTGAAGGCTGGAAATCTTTAGAAAAGACAATTCAGTATCTGAACGAAAAACATCCTGAAATTTTCACAATTGCTGATGCGAAACGAGGAGATATCGGAAATACATCTACGATGTATGCCAAAGCTTTTTTTGAAAATTTAAATTTTGATTCTGTTACTGTTGCTCCTTATATGGGGAGTGATTCTGTAGAGCCTTTTTTAGCTTTTAAAGATAAGTTTACTATTATGCTTGCTTTGACATCTAACAAAGGAGGCTTGGATTTTCAAGCACAAACTGTTGCTGAAGATGAAAAACTATATCAAAACGTTTTGAAACAATCTTTGACTTGGAACAACAACGAACAACTGATGTATGTGGTTGGCGCAACCAAAGCTGAATATTTTAAAGGAATTCGTGACATCGTTCCCAATCACTTTTTATTAGTTCCTGGCGTTGGTGCACAAGGTGGAAATTTACAAGATGTTTGTAAATACGGACTGAATGATGAAGTAGGATTGTTAATCAATTCTTCTAGAGGAATTATTTATGCTGGTAGCGATGAAAATTTTGCAGAAGTTGCGAAAGAGAAAGCATTTGAGTTGCAACAAGAAATGGCTGTGATTTTACAAAACATGTAACATTTAAAACTATTTTTTCTATAAATTAGATTTAAAGTACTTTCTTAGAATTTACGTCTCCTTTTGTTTTAGCAAAATATTGATACTATAAATCATATTTTTTTGACATTCTGAACAATTGAACTGATTAGTACTATTTAAACTTTTTTATCAATTATATTCTTGACACCCTTAGCTCTATTAAATTGAAATTTACTCTATTTCCAACATCTATTTAAAGAAAGACAAAAACTGTATTGAAATAAAAAGATACTAATACCTTCAGTACTTAATGCAAGTACATAAAAAAACCATTCAAATGAGTGGATTTTTTTTTATAAATCAATTTGTTTTAAAGTCTCTATTTTATTTCTTTCTAAAAACGCATCGATACTTTCAAAATGCTCAATGACTCTTTTGTCTTTGAATTCGAATACTTTTTCTGACAAGCCTGTTAAGAAATCTCGATCATGAGAAACCAATATTAAAGTTCCGTCAAAATTCTGTAACGCCTCTTTTAATACATTTTTAGATTTGATGTCTAAGTGATTTGTTGGTTCATCCAAAATCAAAACATTCACAGGATCTAGCAATAGTTTTACCATGGCCAATCTTGTTTTCTCTCCTCCGGACAGCAATCCTACTTTTTTATCAATGGTATCTCCAGAAAACATAAAGCGTCCTAGAATATTCTTTATCTGCGTGCGAATATCTCCGACTGCAACCTGATCTACTGTTTGAAAAACTGTTAAGTCTGTATCTAATAGAGCAGCTTGATTCTGCGCGAAATAACCAACCTTTGCATTGTGTCCTAAAACACATTTTCCTTCAAAATCGATTTCTCCCATGATTGCTTTTATCATCGTAGATTTTCCTTCTCCATTTCGCCCAACAAAAGAAACTTTTTCTCCTCTTGCAATAGACATATTTGCCTCTTTAAAAACGACAAGATCACCATATGATTTAGACAAACCTTGTGCCGAAACTGGATAATCTCCAGAACGTGGTGCTGGAGGGAATTTTAAAGCCAATGCAGCGTTATCAACCTCATCTACTTCAATAATCTGAAGTTTTTCAATCATGCGTTCTCTATCTTTTACTTGATTCGTTTTAGAGAACGTCCCTTTAAACTTATCAATAAACACTTTTGTATCAGCAATAAATCTCTGTTGCTCTTTATAGGCTTTTACCTGATGCTCACGACGCTCTTCTCTTAAAATCAAATAATGAGAGTAATTTGCTTTGTAATCGTAAATTCTTCCCATAGTAACCTCAATAGTTCTATTGGTAATCGCATCAATAAACGCCTTGTCGTGAGAAATCACAACCACTGCTTTTGCTTTGTTCAACAAGAAGTCTTCTAACCAAATTACAGATTCAATATCTACGTGATTTGTAGGCTCATCTAATAAAATAAGATCTGGCTTTTGTAACAATATTTTAGCCAATTCAATTCTCATTCGAAACCCTCCGCTAAACTCACTTGTTTGACGCGTAAAATCTTCTCTTTTAAAACCTAATCCGCCCAACGCTTTCTCCACCTCAGCATCATAATTCACATCCTCTAAAGCATAATATTTCTCACCTAAATCAGAAACCTTTTCTATGATTTTCATATAGGCATCAGAATCATAATCGGTGCGCGTTTCTAATTCTTTATTCAAACGATCCATTTCGTCACGCATTTCAAACACATGAGCAAACGCTTTTTCTGCTTCCTCAAAAACAGTACAATTATCATCTGTTAATAAATGCTGTGGTAGATAAGCAATCACGGCTTCTTTGGGGCAACGAACATTTCCACGAGTTGCTTTCTGAACACCTGCAATAATTTGCATCATTGTAGACTTACCCGCTCCGTTTTTACCCATCAAGGCAATCTTATCGTTCTCATTTATTACAAATGAAACATCACTAAACAAGGCATCACCTCCAAACTCTACTGCTATTGCATCTACAGAAATCATAATATTATTTTTAGAATAGCGAAAATAAGAAAAAGGGTTGGTTTGAAGCAGCAGCAGATCGTATTCGCCTAGAATTTTTTTATCAATATACAGAATCTTTCTACTTAAATAGAAAACAGCGTCCTTGGTATAGGTTTCAAAACGAGCACCTCTTATCTTACTGTTGTTGTCTCTGTTTCCTCTTTTGAATTCTCGGTTAATTTATTTTCGAAATATTTAGTCAGCTTCACATAACCATACGAAGCACTTAATAGAATTAACCCAAGAATAATTAATACAATCACTTTTTCAGTTGCACTAAAACCATTGATGTCGAGAAAAACAACTTTTAATAAAGTAGCCGCAAAAAGTACTAATGAAATTTTATTTAAAACTTTAATCTGATTCTTCAGTGCGACAAATAAAACAACAATTGCATGAATCGCTAATACGATTGAAGGAATAGGTCCTGTAATATTGATTCCCACAAATACAAGAATTATTCCGATTGCAATTACAGTTTCAATTTGATGCAATATCATTCCTACATTCCACCTTTTATCATAAAGTACCGCAAACCAATTTTTTTTATTATTTAAAAGAAGTGCGTATACTATAAGATTCATAATTGAAAATAACATTGCACAGATCGATTCAAAAAACACAACTGTTAGTATGCTAGCAAGATTTAAGAACAAACCAATGTTTGCAGCAATCTTATAGTTCTCTTTTATAGGACCGATTTTATCGTAAAAATAAACCAACATTAATAATACAAAGGAAGAAACACTTAGGCTAAGCGCAAGATATTCTCCATCTATTGAATAGATCAGGTTTCCAATAAAGATCGTTCCTACAAAAGGGAGCATCGTTATGTATTTTTTGACAGGTGATTTTAAAAGAGTTTTATAAGGAATTGCTTTTTCAGACAAAACAATAATTCCAATAAAGAGTATCCCCGAGATAAAACCAACCAAATCTCTTTCTAAAAAGCACCCCCAAAACGCAACTATAGAAAGTATATAGAACTCAATTTTTAAGGCTTGGTATTTTAATTTTTTAAACAAGAAGTAGGTGATCAATGTGCTCACCCACAAACCTAATTCTATAAATTCAAAAGCACCCCGTCTCACAAAATTAGCCAAGATTAAAGGCAGAAGACAGAAGAAAGTAATTCTTAATTTTTGAGCAAAAACGAAGGTATTAGACTCTTCTATCTTTAGTGTTTTATAATAATATTTGAGAACCCATAGGGATCCCAAAAGCTCGACCATCGCAAGTTGCGCAAATAGTTTTTGGTCTGAAAAATGCAACGAACCTGTTTCTCGAATTGAAAATAGAAATGCAACAATAAATAGTACTAAATGACCAAGTCCAATTAGATCACTTGATTTTGTATTGAAATACTTTTTCCAATAAATAAAACCAAATACAGGAATTACAGAAAGGTTAAATATCCACTCGTTCACTAAATGACACCCAACAATAAGATACACTGAGGCAAACCAAAGTGGAACTATTTCTTGTACATAGAAATAGAGCTGATGTTCAAATGCGACTAACTCTTTGTTGTGTTTTCTTCCAACAAACCACATGGAAGTAAAAACAGCTCCTAAAACAATATAGTTTAAAAAGCCTTGGTGCCATAATGTTTCGTCCCAATTTTCTAAAATCAAAAGACTCCCAAACACCAACTTTCCAAAAGCGATTGCCAATAGAATATAGCCTTCTTTTCTTACGGTAGGCAAACCGAAATTAAACCCAAGAACCACAAGCAACAAAGCCTCAAGAGACCAGAATAACCCCATTAATTTTTGATCAAAAAGAGAAGGTATCGCAAAACCGATTAAAGTTCCAATAACTACAAATAAAACCAGTTTGGTTTTTCTATTTAGCTCTTTCCATTTCATTAATAATAATGTAGAGAACACCAAACCGTTGCAAGTATATACGATTCCTAGTAGTAGGAAATTATTTTCAAAAGCACTGAATAAATTATAGACGAAAAAACTTAAACTACTGGCGAGTATAATTAAATCTGATTTTTTAAGTCGCTGTTTTAATTGAAGTCCGTCAAATAAAGAGATATAAATAAACAGGTATGTAAAAAGGTGGTAATACAATGCGTAGACAATATTGTTTGGGCTGTGGTTAAAAACCATAAACTCTAAACTTCCTAGTATTACTGCAAATGTTACATAATTTAATTTCTCCCACTCTTTTTTCCTTGACACATAACTAGACCCTACTGCTAGAAACCAGAGGTATAAATAATAAAGCGTTCCATCTCCCATCGCATTGAGATAGAGCGGCGTAAATGCACCACCGATTAGTGAAATTATAGCAATTACTTTCGAATCGTATTTCAATGAAAAATAGATAGAGACTAGTGTATTGATACAAATCAAACTAAACCCAAGAACCCCAGAAGAAAAAATTGGGAAATCTCCTAAATCTGACATAAAATAGATCATAAGGTAATTGAGAATGATCCCTAATGCTATAAGAGCAGCACCATATTCTTTCAGTATTTTTTCTTTTCGAGAAAGTCGAATTCCAATTGCTCCTAGCACAATCGCAGTAATAAACCCTAAACCTATTTTTACTAGTATTTGATAGGCTCCTAAATATATTAATGAAAGTTGCATTAAATATCCGAAACCAAATAAGATTGCAATAATACCAGCGATCGTCATAAAGAAGATGGGTAACTTTCCTTCGCTTTTGTATTTTGCATACGCTTCGAAAACAAATTCAATTCCTTCATATATAGGATTTAATAATTCCTTTATTTTAAGGCTAAATTTTGATGACGTTCGTGGTGTCGTAATTTTGACGTGTTGTGGAACCACTTTTGGATGAACTACTGTAGTCGTTATTTTGTCTTGAGCAGGAACTATTTGTTTGACTTCCTCTTTTATTTCTAATAATTTCTCTCCAGAAACAACAATAGATTTAGAAGTGGATTCCTCAATATTTCTAAAATCAGAAATATCTTTTTTTAAGTTTTTAATTTCTTGTTGGTATTTAGAATCTAATCCATTGATACGATTTAAAAGCTTTGCTATGACTTCGTCTTTGGTCCATAAAGGTTTTGAACAGTGACTGCACATTATGTCTTCACTAGTATTGTAGGTATTACAAATTTCACACTGTATTTTCATAATTATTTTTTAATACGCTCTTTATATTTTACAAAATGCACTGTCAATAGTAGTCTCTGAATCTTAAGGTGCTGACCTTATAAAACTGTGATACAAAGACCAAACGAAGCATCACCTCCAAACTCTACTGCTATTGCATCTACAGAAATCATAATATTATTTTTAGAATAGCGAAAATAAGAAAAACTAAGACAATCCTTT
>Ga0307984_1001309_pt1 | contig 10489 bp, 7 predicted proteins | sample EllFjometageno78_FD_203169 | JGI IMG/M metagenome (GOLD analysis project Ga0307984, IMG submission 203169) | Marine microbial communities from Ellis Fjord, Antarctic Ocean - #78 | ecosystem: Environmental > Aquatic > Marine > Unclassified | place: Southern Ocean | collected 2014-10-09 | reverse complement strand
GGGTGGATATTCCCCGACTTGCGCTTTACATCCATTAAAATAGGGATACTTCCCACGATATCGATGACCGCAAAAAGAACCATCGTGCTTTTAAGTAGCTCTGTGTAATCGAGTGTCATTTCCTATTTCGTTGTGAGTCTAGTATTATCTCCCGAGCAACCCTCGGATAGTATTCGTGTTCTAATTTAAGAACCTCTGAGGCGATTTCCTCCGCCGACGTACATTCTGAAACGTCTATGCGCCCTTGGAAGACGATTTCGCCCTCATCATAACGCTCATTAACGTAGTGAATCGTCATTCCGCTTTCTTTCTCCTCCGCCTCGAAAACTGCTCGATGTACATGCATTCCGAACATCCCTTCTCCGCCAAATTTAGGGAGCAAAGATGGATGAATATTTAAGATTTTATTTTCGAAAGCTCGGAAAAATTCTCCTGGGATTTTCAAGAGAAATCCAGCAAGCAAAACCCAATCTACCTTTAATGTCTTAAGTTTCATTAAAAGCGCTCCACTGAAAAGTTCTTCACGAGAAAAGTGCAACGAAGCTACTCCTGCCAGGTTTGCTTTCTCGAGGACACCGGCGCTGCTCCTGTTAGACCCCACAAGGACAACGTCTATTCCCTTTGTGTTAGAAAAGTGATTCATCAAAGCCGCTGCATTCGAACCGCTTCCAGAAGCTAAGATTGCTACTCTCATATCACCAGGTTGTTTAGAATTCCATAAATCCCAGTTGGACAATATTACGCTCGTAACGATTGACATCCTCCTCCATGGTCTGAATGCGTCTATCAAGTTCTATTACCAAAGAATCTCCAGGCAAGTAGTACTTGAAAACACGTAGAATTCTATCGTTTACTTGAAGCGCAAGATCAACTTCGGATGACATTGCGGAGTAGAATTGTGGATCGAGAGACGTGGCATAGGCAACTACCTCTTGCTGTTGCTGAAACAAATCAAGTACAAGCTCGTGTGCCATGTCTAAAGTAGCCAGCTGAATATATGCTTCTGCAACAGGCATTAAAACTCTTGTGTAAGGGACGTTTTCTTTGGGGGTGCCTCTGAGAAGTTCGTCTAAAACGGAAAGGGCTCTGTCAGGATCGTTTTCTTCAATCAAAGCTTCGGCAAGGTTCGCCATCTGAAGTCTGATATTCGTCACCATACGGCGGTTGTTTTCATCCATATAAATGCCATGCTCAAGATCATCCATTCCACCCCACGACCAGTTACCCATCACATTGTCATACATCAGATCTGTAGAAACACCACCTGTTACATTGGGGTTAGGGTTCTGTGGATATTTAATTGGAACCAATCTGTAGGCTAAGCCCTCCAACCTGAAGTAATCCTGAAGTCCGATATAGGCATCTCCCCCTGTAGTTACTGCGAAATAAATCGGGCGTTCCCAATTGTTGTTTGCCAGCATCGAAAGTAGAGCCACCTGATTTTTCAAAACGTACTGCATAGGCTTGCCTTTGCCATCAACAACTTCCCACTCAACAGCATCAGCAATCATATTGAGTTCGTCTTCTGTCACGATGCCTAGATTAACAACGTGGGCAGAGTCAACGGGTATGCTGAACTTGTTAGACGGGAAATAAGGATAGCTCTTGGGGCCGTAGGATTTTTGATTTTCGTCGTCTAAAGCCGTTTCGAACGCCTTAGAAATATCTAAATATTCGTTTTCGGGAGAAGGTTCAAGAAGAATAATATCCCTCGTTCCTTGTCTGTATTGCTCCTCTGTCATTTCTATGGGGAGGGGTGCGCTTTCATAGGCGCGGCGCTTCATTTGGTCTATGTACCAATCTGTATTTAAGAGGCTCAAGTTGCATACCCTGACATCCGTCCTAACGCCTTCCACCTCCTGCGCATACCAAAGCGGGAATGTGTCGTTGTCCCCGTTCGTGAAGAGAATCGCATTCGGAGCGAGGGAATTCAAGTAGTTCTTCGCAAAATCTACGCCTGTGGTTCTGTGAGCCCTGCTGTGATCATCCCAACCTTCAGATGCCATAAGTAAGGGGACGAACATCGTTACCGCCACCAGCGCGATCGCCCTGACGTTTTCATTCAGTCCCGCGAGTCTCAGCGCATGTGCAATTCCATAAAGCACACCTGCAGCAAGTGTCATAAACAGGATGCTTAAAGACAAATAGTGAGGCATTCGGCTGATCGATTCGAGGATGTAGAATACAACACCTGCACCGAGTGGCAGGCTAAGGCCTTTTGCATGTACTAACCAATCTGCGCGTCTTGCAGCATCGAAAAGAGCATAAACACTAAGCCCTATCCACATCGCAAATGCGTAGAAAGATCCTACGTATGCGTAGTCGCGTTCTCGAGGCTGCATAGGAGCTTGGTTGAGATAAACTACGATTGCCATACCTGTCATAAAGAAGAGTATAGCCACTGTTCCGGCACCGCGTGGATCGCGCTGTATTTGGAATATTAACCCTATGAACCCCAGTAGAAGAGGCAGGTAGAAGAAGTGGTTAAGCCCCTTGTTGTCTTTCATTTCCTGCGTAAGAGTGTCGCGATTTCCAATGCGTAGCTCATCTATAGCATCTATCCCTGAAATCCAATTTCCACTTGTAAAATCTCCGTGACCCTGCGTATCGTTTTGCTTTCCTGCAAAATTCCACATAAAATATCGGAAGTACATCCAACCCATCTGGTAGTCAACGAAATATCGCAGATTTTCTCCTTGAGTGGGTTGTAACTTCACTTGAATTCCATCAAGAGCACTCAGGGCTCTTTGTTGTTCACTGTAGTCCTTTGCCCTTGCGGCCACACTCTCGAAGTATTTCTTCTCTTGGTTGAGTCCTTTTACATATTGTTTTCCGCTTGTTAATCCTCTATCAAATCGATGGATAAGCATCGAATTTAGAGCTTCCACAGCTCTGGGGTCATCGAGGGGAGCTAGGCTCATGCCACCAGCTTTAGGATCCCTAACCAGAACAGAATTTGCATCTCTTACTGCAAATTCACCATCCCAAGGTTGGCCATATTCTCTAAATAGACGTTTTAAAGTTCTTTCTAACTCAGCTTTAGAGAGGGATCCGCTGAACACATCCTTTTCAAGGTGAAGTAAAAAACCCTCTCTAGACATCGTTCCACCAACAAGGGGACTTGTGTAACTCGCAGCTTCGTTAAAACCCTTGTAATTACTCCACCTCTTGTATTCTTTTACATGACGTCCTTCCGAGGAATACATCCTTGGAAAGAGCATCGTGTAGTCGGGATTATAATTCGAAACCGCACCCTTCTTTTCCCCAGAATTAATATATTCTTCAACAAGATGTAAGCGGGCATTGTTTGAGTCCTCAATAAAATTTAAGGCTGTTGATTCACTTTTAAAAGACTTGACCCGAACATCACGAGTACCTTTTTGTTCATTCACGCTAAAGCTCTTCACCCAGGTAGCTCCACCATCTCCCTGGGGCTTTTCAATTTCAAGTGGTGAGCCCCAGTATTGACCCGATGAAAGTGGTCTATCTCCGTATTGCTCCCTGTTGAGATATTTTAGTAGTTGGAAAAAGTTCTCCGGATCGTTTTCATCCATGGGAGGATTGGCACTAGAGCGAACTACGATCGTTGTAAAAGAGCTGTACCCGATGAGCATCATTGCAATACTGAGGACGAAGGTGTTTACAGCCCACCAACCTTTCTTCCTAGAATATATAATTCCTACTGACAGAATAGCAATTAGAAGAAGGAGATAAGCAAATATGCCTGAGTTAAACGGCAGCCCCATAGAATTTACGAAAAACCTCTCAAAATCTCCAGCGAGTTTAATCACTCCCTGTATAAGTCCAATTTGGATAAATCCCAGCAAGGCAATCGAAACAACTCCAGTAATTACAAGACCTTTTATCGTGAATTCATGTTTGCGGAAGAAGTAAACGAGAGCTATAGCAGGTATCGCAAGTAGGTTGAGAAGGTGAACTCCGATTGAAAGCCCCATCAAGTAAGCGATGAGGATAATCCACCTTGAAGAACCTGGTTCGTCAGCCACACTTTCCCACTTTAAGATAGCCCAAAATACGGCTGCTGTAAACAGCGAAGACAGAGCATAAACCTCACCCTCTGTCGCACTAAACCAAAATGAATCAGAGAAGGTATACGCAAGGGCACCTACCACACCTGAACCTAGAATTGCCCATCTTTCAGCTGAAGAAGGTTCGACAGAAAATCCACCCGAAAAACGTCGCGCAAGGTGAGTGATACTCCAAAATAAAAATAAAATAGTAAATGAACTACTCAAAGCTGAGAGTGCATTCGCAGCGTAAGCAGCTGTCTCTGGAGTGGCAAAAACCATCAGAGCACGTGCGAGCAACATGAAGAGAGGCGCCCCAGGAGGATGACCCACTTCAAGCTTATACGCAGAAGCGATAAACTCTCCACAATCCCAAAAACTGGCAGTAGGTTCTACTGTCAGCATATAGACAATAGTAGCGACAGCCCAAACAGACCATCCAGTTATAATATTTAAACGATTGTAGCGCATTCAATCAGGCAATTGGTGTTTTGCAAATTATTGCCCCGCGAAGATATACACTAACGGTCTGCTCTATCTCTGTACGACAACTCTTTTCACAGAGCTTTCAACACCTACAATTTGCATTGTATACCAGCCGTTAATCAGAGCATCTAAAGCTATAGACTCTCCATTTGAAACCGTCACTTCAAGAACCTCTCGCCCCTGAGCATCATACATCTTCAAAGGCCAGGCACCGAGAGGCAATCCACGTACTGTAACCCCTTCAGAAGTGGGAACAGGGAAAACATTCCATGATGACGCATCCTCGAGATGATTTACGCCCATTTCACATTCTCCTTCAACCCAGGAAGTAACTCCATGGTAGTAATATGCATAGCAGTGGTTAGTGTAGGTCATATCATCACAACCGCAAACAGGATCATATTCTTCTGTGCAACCGAAGTCTGGCTGTATTTGGTCTTGATTTATGCAATTCCCTTCACCACAACCTTGAACCAGTATAACGACAGAAAGCTCTATTCCATCTGGGCAATTTGAATCCGAATATTGAACAAAAACTTCGTAGACGCCATCCGTGTCATATATATTAGATGCCCAAAAATTAGTGCCCGTTTGTACAGAGCCATTTCCAAAATTCCAAATAACTTCAATCCAAGAGGGAGGGGTTCCACTATCAGACCACAAAGTATCTACTCCAAAAGCCCAAGAACACATGTCCCATTTAGGAGGAATAACATTGATGTTATTTGGACAAAGTTCGTCTCCACCACAATCTGGAATTTCAATGACGCTAGACCAATTGTTAGGACCTTCGCAGTAAACATATTCACATTCACTTAAAAAAACCTCTGACCCTATATTATAAAATGTTCCATCTTCGTAAATACATCCTTGATTTTCACATTCGCCTTGAACCCATGAAGTAACTCCTCCGTAGTGGTAGGCATAACACTCGTTCGAATATGTTACATTGTCACAACCGCAAACAGGCTCATACTGTTGAGTGCAAACCATATCGTTATCTATTTGATCTTGATCAATGCAATCCACTTCACCAGCACACCCTTCTACCATGATGGTAAGATGTAGGGAAACTCCATCTTGACAGGAGGAACTATAGTACTCAACTGATACAATATAAATACCGTCAGACTCATAGTTATGTGATGCCCAGGCACTTCCCCATTCTGGGTCTGTTCCGTCACCGAAGTCCCATAATACTTCAGCAAATTCATCATCACTATCTAATCCAAACGCCCAAGAACACATGTCCCACTTCGGAAAAATTACCTCAATTTGCTCCGGGCAATCACCACCTCCAGTTGGATTTATAAATTCACAAGCTTCTACCATACCACATTCCTCAGTAGAATAACTCACGCACAGTAGAAAACCAACTGGAATATCGATCACCAGTGTAAAGTTGTCGACTCCCTCGGCAACAATATCGCCGTTCATTGTCCAAGTTAACCAAGTATTTTCAAAATTTCCAGATGCTTCATAATAGCCTGTATTGCCATCGAAATATCCTTCTAATTCCAATTCACAGTCGTCTTCCATCTCAAAAAATTCACAGGCAAAAACACCTTCAGGGCAGGTTGGGGTTTCATAGCCGACACAAATCTCAACACCATCTTCAGGGAAAGGATTGGGCTCCGAGACTTCAATCGTATTCGTTCCTACAGCATATGTCTCACCATTCAAAGACCAGTACAACACAGTACTGTCCGGGTAATTGTATGCTTCAAAAATTACGTAACCGTCAAAAAACTCATACTCAAGATCTAATGTGCAGTCTTCTTGAATTGTACCGCAACCCTCCACTGAAATAACAGTTGATATGACTACGCCATCACACAGTAAATCCGAGTAGATAGCCGTAACGATATAAACTCCATCCTCAGCATAATGGTGATCTGCGATGTAACCTGACGATTCTTCGGTTCCATCACCGAAATCCCAGTTCACTTCTGCGCCATCTCCAGCCCCTTCTACTTCAAAGATCCAGTTACATGAACCTGTAGGTTGTTGCATCGCCCATAAAACATCTGGACAAACACCGCCGCCGCCACTGCACTCGCCTTCGGTCCACGAAGTAACTCCACCGAAGTTAGTTGCCTCACATTCATTGCCATAAGTGACGTTGTTACATCCACAAACTGGAGCCCAAAGGGCATTACATATAGCGTTTGGGTCTATCAGATCAGGATTGAGACAATCAATGGGACTGATACACCCAGAATTACAATCTTCTATGGTAAGGTAAAAGGCGGGGCTGTAATCAATTCCATCAACCTCCCAGCTACATCCACTTACGTATGTGCAAGATCCATTCACAACAGCAATACCCAGAACCATGTCGCAAAGTCCAAATGATACACCCTCTAAATCAGTGCAAGGTTCAATGGTTCCACCACCGCCGCCAATTAAATCATTCAAATCCACAGTCTCACAAATCTCTACTCCATCAGGGCATGCATCTGATACAAATGACACACACACTTCGACGGGACCATTTAAAAACAAACCAAAAGAAAGATCGATAACGTCACTTCCGTTATTCATCATCTCGCCATTGATACTCCAATTCAGTATAGCACCCTCCGGGAAGTCAACAGAACCAACAGTTACATATTCAAAATAAGCTTCAAAAACGAGATCGACAACGCAGTCGATTTGGGCATTTGAAGAGAGTGGAGCTATTAGTAACGTTAGAAAGGCAAAGAATAAATTTTTCATATCAGGGTCAATAAAATTTCAGTATTTCAATCTAAAACAGCAATTTAAGACAATTACAGTCAGGATGTTTCTCTCAGACGTTAATTAACAAACCTAGGATCTGTCGCCATTACCTCACCGCAATTTTCACAAGTTCGGAAATCTTCAGAGCCATAAAACTCAATGAAACGGGATTGAAAATCCTTCTCGATGTTCGTGAGTTTGAAATATGTTTCGTGAATCTTTGTGTTACAGCCATCACAAAACCACATCAGACCGTCTTTGTGTCCATCTTCACGCTTTCTCTCAATAACAAGACCGATAGAGTTCTCAGATCTAACAGGTCTGTGGGGAATTTGTGCTGGAAGAAGAAACATATCACCTTTTGAAAGTGGCACATCAACGGCCTTGCCATTTTCCTGAATCTGCACGATGATATTACCTTCTAGCTGATAAAAAAGCTCCTCCGTGTCGTTGTAATGATAATCCTTGCGGGCGTTAGGACCAGCGACAATCATCACGATATAATCACCGCTATCTACATACAGATTCTTATTTCCTACAGGCGGTTTCAGCAGTTCGCGATTCTCCTCTATCCATTTCGTAAGGTTGAAAGGTCTCCTAATAGCCATGCTTTCTTTGTTTAAAATTTCTAAGCCCAAATTACGACTTTCCTCCCATAAATTTCCAACCCCTTGGAACACTCACCAACCAAACCCCTGTGAATATTGCTACAGTACAGACTCCCATCATTAAATTTAAATCCTTGTGGTATTCACTCACTCCTAGAAGAGCTAAAACCCCCACTAAAACGAGTACAAGAAGCGGTTGTAAATAAATATAGATGCTTACAACAACAGGTGCTACTTGTTTTAAAGCGATGATGTTTAAGAGGTAAGCTAAGAAAGTTGTGCCTAAAATGACATAGGCAATTGAGCGTATGTGGGAGGAGGTTAGGTCGCTCCATATAATTTGTGTTGTTTGGTTCCAACCAACAGGAATTACGAAAACGGTTCCAATTATAAATACCCAAGTGATTACAGTAAGAGGTCTGTATTTTTGCATAAGTGGCTTCACCACCACAAGATAAACGCCATACGACAATGCATTTATTAGAATGAACACATCTCCCAGCAAGCTAGCTCCTGAGAGGTTTGCTGAACCCGTATTATCAGTGGAGGACACAAATAACATCGCAGCGCCCAGACCACCGATAAAAATTCCAATCAGTTTTCTTTTTGTGATGATCGAGCCTAAGAGGACAAAGCTAACTAGCAGAACGAAAATGGGGGTTATCGTCATGATTAGTGACGCATGAATGGGGCTTGTGAGGGAGAGCCCGTTAAAAAAACAAAGTTGGTTGATCGCAACTCCACTAAGGCCACTTGCGAGAAATCTCCACCAATCCTGTCGGTCTATTTTTTCAAAAATTCTACGCTCACTATTGAAAAATCCTGTCAAAGCCATTGTCAATAGAAACATCGCAGAGCCTCCCACCACTCTTAGAACGATAAATCCGGAGGGACCTACTACATCCGGCATAATCCCTTTTGCTACAACGTAATTTCCTGCATAGATGGCTCCAACAATGAATAGAGCCAGGTGAGCTTTAATGGGATTGTTTCTATCCAAGACGTTCTCTTGCTTTCTCTACTTCAGACTTGCGAGATCCGACAGTGACTAAATCCTCAAATAAAAAAACTGGTCGTTTTAAAAAAGTGTATTCTCCCAAGATGAGGGTGCGATAATCTTGCTCTGATAAGTTTTTTTCAGCGAGACCTAAACTTCTGAATTTCATTGCGCGCCTTGAAAAAAGGGCTTCGTATGAACCCGCAAGTTTTTTCATTGCGTCAAGATCGGCAGGAGAAATTCCGCTTTCTTTGATATTCACGATCTCGCAACCTTTCAATTCGGGGGAAATATCGTCAAAAATGCGTTGGCATGTCGTACAAGTCGGGAGTGTAAAGGCTTTTTTCATCAACGAATGATTAAACTTTTTCAGAAACAAGATCCATTTTGTGAATCAAATTAGAAACGCCTTCTTGCCAATTGTCCTCGTTGTCAATGACTACATCACATTTTTCCTTCCAAGGTTGGATAAAAGCAATGTCCGAAGGTCTCACATGATTGTCCCACTGGTATTGAACCTCCCTGTTGTTATAGCCACGAATCGTTAGATCCCTATATTTTCTTCGTTTTAACCTTGTTTCAACTGAAGCTGAGATAAAGACTTTAATGTCTATCATTTCTCGAACTCTCTCATCATGAAGAGCAAATAGACCTTCAACAATAAGCCAAGAGTTTGGGGCTTTTATGATACATTCAGATTTCATCATATCTCTGTTAAAAGTATATGTGTCGATCTCTACTGTCTTCCCACTTTGTAAAGTGTAAATATCTCTAACTAGATTGTCATAGATAATCGCCTCCGGCAAATCAAAGTTAGTCTCGCCTTTCTCATCAACCGGGATTTCGGTTATAGCATGGTAATAATCATCTAAAGACAGAATTGTAATGTCGTCGCCGAAGTGATCTCTAATTCCATTTAGAATTGTTGATTTTCCTGATCCACTGCCTCCAGTTAATGCGACGATTTTCATCCTTAAATAAAATTAGGAGAGTAAAATATCTGCAAATAATCGATCGTTGGCTAGGCGGGGCGATTTGTTTTGACCTCCCAACTTGCCTTTAGATTTCATCGCTTTAATAAAACTACCAGACTTTAAGACAGTCACCTGTGCTGGTGCTAGGACTCCATCCTTCTGCAAATCGTTGTAGTAAGTGTTGCGGTCGCACAACGCTTGATTGAGGTCTACAGCAAATTTTTTAATATCCTTGGGCTTCGACTCAAACTCGATTAACCACTCGTGATAAGGCTTTCCTTTTTTGGGCTTTACTTCAGGAGCGAGATGCATATCTGACACCACACCCCCATTGGCTTCAACTGCCTGGGCAAGTGCCGCCTCAACTTCTTCTGCAATCACATGCTCCCCGAAGGCGCTCGTGAAATGCTTCGTCCTGCCAGTAACGACAATTCTATGTGGCTCAAGAGAAACAAACTTGATGGTATCACCAATATCGTATGAGAATAGCCCGGCATTGGTAGTCAGGATAATTGCATACTGTACCCCCAATTCCACTTGTTCTATGGTTAATCTAGGTCGGGTCGTGGTGTATTTATCCATGGGGATAAACTCATAGAAAATACCGTCAGCGATATTGAGCAACAAACCCTCAACATCAGGTTTGTCCTGAAAAGCAATGAAACCTTCAGAAGT
>Ga0307984_1001308_pt1 | contig 10492 bp, 12 predicted proteins | sample EllFjometageno78_FD_203169 | JGI IMG/M metagenome (GOLD analysis project Ga0307984, IMG submission 203169) | Marine microbial communities from Ellis Fjord, Antarctic Ocean - #78 | ecosystem: Environmental > Aquatic > Marine > Unclassified | place: Southern Ocean | collected 2014-10-09 | reverse complement strand
AAGAGTAACCATTTCTGATTACTCTGTAGTAGCGGGAACTGGACTCGAACCAGTGACCTTCGGGTTATGAGCCCGACGAGCTACCTACTGCTCTATCCTGTTATTCAGTAACTTAAATACACTTATTGTTTTACTGCCAGTAATCACTGCCAGAATGAACAACTTTAAAGTATCTATTGGAACATCAAAATCCCAATCAATTATTATCATTTATTATAATGAAATGCGCCATCGTTATTGGAATGGTAACGCTATCAATGTAAACATAACATCTGCTGACAATCCTCCCCTACTCAAAGCTGCATTTGAATTAAAATTAAGAGAAGGTTGGAGACCTAAACCAAAGAAAAAGATAGTTAAAGAAGTTCCTATCACAATAATTCAAGCACTTAATCATGGTGTAGAAACAAAGACAGCTCAAGGGTGTTCTGAACGCTTTATAAAGGACGCTAAACGTATTGTGATACTCTGGAAACGTTATGAGAGTGAACAGCATTTAAAGAACCTAACTCTTGATAAGTTACAACCCTCACACATCAGAAACTTTTTGGTAAGACCTAATTGGAGTGCAAAGACACAGCGTACAGTAAAATCTACTTTAAGTCCATTATTAGCTGAGTTTAAACCTCATTTAGTGCAAAGTGTAAAACTGAAGAAACCTACCTCTACGCTGCACAAACCCTTTGACAATATCAATGAAATACTTGAAGTAATTAATGCATATAACAAACAGCTACACTTATGCTGCTTGATGACTTATGGTTGCCTGTTAAGACCACATCGTGAGATAAGAGAACTTACTTGGTCTGACTTTTCAGATGACCTTACATACATTCATTTGTCTGGTAATAGAAACAAATCAGGAAGGAATAGAATAGTTCCTGTGCCAACTTACATTAGAGATATTCTTGTTAAAGGAGAACCTCATAAAAATATCTTTTCTGGAAGACAACAACCTTTAAATCAAGACTATTTTAAAACCCTTTGGAGTCGTTTTAAGAGACAATCAAAGATACTTGAACAAGGACAAACATTATACTCTTTTAGGCACTCTGGGGCTATAGAAATCTTTAAAAGAACTGGTTCTATAACCAAGTTACAGAAAGCTATGGGACATTCATCTATAAATGTAAGCTTAACCTACTTAAGAGGTTTAGAAATAGCTGAATTGAAAGAGGAAGATATGCCTATGGTTTAGGCTTATTATTATTTTCTAAAACACTACCAATTCCTGCACCAAAACATAAACCTAATGCAATCCACAAGCCAACATTATTTGTGAAATTACCAATAATAGTTCCAGCAACTAAACCTATTCCTGCACCCAATGATATTTTAGATTCTTTCATAATTCAAATATAAGAAATGTAAGTCTAACCTACTTAAGAGGAATAGTAATAGCTGAATTAAAGGAAGAAGATATGCCTATGGTTTAGATTTTTTGAAATAACTGAATTTCTTTTCTCAAATCATCTAAATCAAAAATTTCTGTGACAGGTATAAATTCATTTTCCTGCAAAGAGGTTTGAGCTTCTGTAAAGTAATTAATGATATCTTGAGTAAACTCTACTCGGTTATTAACCTCATTAAATTCATCATAAATGAAGTCTTTAAAGAGATCAGAAAAGAGATCTACAATTTTATCTCCTTCAACAATTTCATCATAATCTATCCATTTATTTTCTTTGAAATTAAACATTCTAAAATACCATATGGCTCTTTCTGTAAGTTTAAAGTCTAAATATTCACCTAAATTTTCTCGCTTTATTCCTTTTAGTAAATTATAGGAATTTAGTTTTTCAATAAAATCATTATTATAAAATTTTGTCGCATCTGCATCACCCTCAGGGTCCATTTCATCTAACGATGAAATAGAATATCCTGAGTAAATTTCAAATCCAAGTTGATCATCAGAAAAAGTAGCAATTCCTCCGTAATGCCCTCCATTTGTATCAACTCCATACTCTATTACTCTTTCTATTAGATTAAGAATAAATTCATTGAATTTATCGTTTGATTCAACTAACTTTTGAATTTCTTTATCTTTCCACTTAATATCTTTCTCAACTGATTGATAATAATGATAAACCTCGAATTTAAGAAGTTTAAGTTTAAAAATTTCTTCAAATAATTCGAAGTTTGAACTAAAATTATGTTTTTTCATTTTAATAAATCTTTATGCCTATGGTTTAGTCCCAATACCCTCCAATTTCTTTTATCTCAAATTACTCATAAAACTCTATTGAAGAGCTATTTAAATCATCGTCGTCTAATTCTCCATCTAAATCATTGGAATTATTACATACATCTTTAAAATAGACTATAATTGAATCATCATCTTGATGATCTAAAACATCAAAATAATCATCTGTATCAATTAAATCAGCAAACTCGCCATTAGACTTTATTTTATAATAATATTTGTTTTTAGAGTTATGTTTGAAAAGTTCAAATGAAGTCAAGGCAAACTGATCTTTCATCTTGCAGCCTTGCAGAAAAATCATACTTTCAGACTCTTCCAAAACATCCCAATGCTCACCATAAAATTCTTCAAGCTCGTCATTGTTATATCCCCATTCAATGACATCATTGATTAGTTCATCTAAAGGTTTCTTCTCATCATATTCATATGATACAAATAAAAAATCTATATCGGATTTGCTCTGTATAAGGCTTCTTTCAATTATAAATTTTTTTAGTTTTTCTAAGTATGACATACAATATTTATTAATAAATCTTTTAAGTGGTTTAACTCAAATCAGTGGACATTCAAAGTGTCTGTTTCTACTTCAACGATTTCTCCGTCTTCATCATAAATATCCACGATGCATTCTAAAAACAATTCATTTTCATCATTAGTTGTGAATATAAAAACACCATCAGAACCATAGCCAACATCAGTAAAAAAAGACTGAGTATGAACTTCATCTGCTATATATTCATAAAGCACATTTGTGTCATTATCATCTAAAGGATTTTTTATCCAATTAGTCTCTAAATATGGGCCTCCACAGGAAAATTCAACTTCTTCACCTTTTTCTAAAAAATCAATTATTTTATTAAATACATTTGTTAGCATAGAATAGTTTTTTAAAATAAAACATCTCATTAAGCAGCAACCCCATCAATAAAGGTATTGATAAAATCCATTATCTTATCTATCAATCTTGGAATAGTTTTTTTACGGACTAATAAACTCTCTTTCTTAAGCATTGATTTCATCACCTTATCTCTCATAGCAGGTACTTGGTTAGCAAATAAATGTTCTTCTATGATTGCTTCAATTTTTAGAATCTAAATTCTCATCTTCACATAGTTTTGTAAAGGCTTTTAACTGCTGCTCACCCCAATAGGAATCAAAGGCGTCTGCAACATCTTCAGAATTTTCGATATGTACTAAGTTATCTTCTATGAATTGCTCTATGAGTTCCTTTTTATTAAATTGCAATCATAATTTTTATACTATGGAATGGGAGTGGGTGTCATTAGGCATATTATTATGGTGGTATATCTCAATGTATATTAATACTATACAAGATATTAAAAATGTTAATCCATTTAGTGGGGGTGGACGATTTTCTATAAAGCAGATTAAAAATCCAAAATTATATGCGTTAAGTCCTTTTAGTCACAAAGCAGCTGGCTGTTTTTATCCTATTTTAATAAGTATTACTCTATATTTATTTCTGAATTAATATTCTAATTCAAGTTTAATCCAATTTGCTTCAACTCCTTCCCATTCAAAACAACCTTCCTGTTTTGAATGGATCTCTAAAAAAATACCGTCTATGTCAGAAAGTTTAGGGGTTTTAAGTGTTATAGTATATCTAATGTTTTTATCTAAAAAACCAACATACCATTGGCCAGGTATTGCTCCGAAAACCTCAAGAGATATTTGATCATACGATGTGTTAATAATAATTTTTTGTTTATTTCTGTAAAACCAAACTTCTTGAATATCTAAATAATTTTGCTCTTCAACTTGAACATATTTTATATCACCTTCAAGTTTAGAAAATTTTGATAAATATTCTTTAAGGTTACGCTTTTCCGTATTATCAGCAATTTGAAAACTCTCCAAAACAATAGTATTAAGAGCAGCAATTTTTAGCCCAGGAAATAGATAATCTTTTGGTGTTTTTTTTATAATTTCTATAATTTTCTCTGCAGTTTTCTCTCTCTCTTTGTAACTGCTAATAGCCGAGAAATTGGATGTTTTGTCAATGTCACCCATTTTATTAATGAATGAAAAGTAATAATAATTGGTAATTATTTTTTTAAATCCAAACATATCTATTTATTAAATCCAGTTAAAAGGAATAACAATTTTTTCATAACCCAATTTACAACATTTAGTTTTTACTTAAACTTCTATAGTATCAGTTTTAACACCTTTTGAAGGTTCTATGTGCCTTAAGTAAAAATCCTTAACGCATTTTTCTTCCTCATCGTAAAGTGCAAATGAATCTATTACGTCCACTCCTGAGGGATAAGAATCAAACCATTTATAAAACTCTTTAGACATTCCTTCCTCATCATTAGCTTTTGCATCTCCAAATTTATAATTTCTAATTTCTCCATTCTTTAGTTTCATTTTTGTGTAAGAGAATTCAAATTGGGTTGCATTTAGTTTATTATCCTTGAAATTTTCAATCAACGTTAGCTCTATAATTTCTCCATTGTTTAATTCATAAAAAGAAAAATAGAACTGATCTTCATCATCTTCTGATTCCATTTGACATCCATAGTTTTTGTATCTAATTACTTTTAATGTCATATTGTGAAAATGTTTTTTATTCATCATGACAATCTACAAAATTTATAAGTTATCTTATTTTTATTAAAGTATCAAACTTTGCTTATTTTAGAGTTTTTGAAAATTGTATTAGATTATGAACAAAAAAAAATTAATAGATTTAGAAGAGTTTGAAATACAACTTAATAAATTAAATAGAATACCGACTTGGACAAAATCAAAATATTTACAACGAGAAAAATTATTAAATTTTTTAAATAGACATGAAAATATATGTTATGAAACAAGTTTTATCAATATTGAGAAAGAATTAATAAAAAGATGGTCTTACAAAATTTTAAACATCCCGTTAAATAAACGTGGGTTTTTAAAGAAGTATAGAGGGTTAAAGATCTTATGCTTTAATATCGAAAAAGTAAGTCAATTTAAAGTTTTGCTTGCTTGCCTACCCTTAAATAATAATATTCAATAAATTATTTTAGATTTGTTGTTAGTGTGATATTAATTAAAAAATGAAAATGACAAAGAAAACGAACACCACCTTCGAACAACAACTGTTCAAGGCAGCAGATAAACTCCGTAAAAATATAGATGCAGCCGAGTACAAGTATGTAGTGCTGGGCTTAGTATTCATAAAATACATCTCCGAAACCTTTAATGAACTCTATGAGAAGTTGGAAGCTGATGAGTACTCAGATCCTGAAGATAGAGACGAATACTTAGCAGAGAACGTATTCTTTGTTCCTGCGACAGCTCGTTGGTCACATATTCACAACAATGCTAAGCTTCCTTCTATTGGAGAGACCATTGATGAAGCTATGGAAGCCATAGAAAAAGAAAATAAGGAACTTAAAAATGTACTTCCTAAAGTATATGGTAAAGCCAATTTAGATAAAGCCTCTTTAGGTCAATTAATAGATTTAATTTCTAATACAGAGTTACAGGCAGAGAATGAAAAGTCTAAAGATCTGTTTGGAAGAGTATATGAGTATTTCTTAGGCGAGTTTGCAAATGCAGAAGGTAAAAAGGGAGGACAGTTCTATACCCCTAAAGCCATTGTAAAGTTAATGGTAGAAATGATAGAACCTTACAAAGGAAGGGTGTATGACCCTGCCTGTGGTTCTGGTGGAATGTTTGTTATGAGTGAGAAGTTTGTTACAGAACACCAAGGAAATATTAGTGATATTACTGTGTACGGACAAGAGAGCAACCAAACTACGTGGAAGCTATCTAAGATGAACTTAGCCATTCGTAATATTAACTCACAGTTTGTGTCTTGGAACACAGAAGGATCTTTCTTAAAAGATTCACACCCAGACTTAAAAGCAGATTTCATATTAGCCAACCCACCCTTTAACCAAAAGGATTGGGGAATAGATATATTACAAGATGATGCCCGTTGGAAATTAGGCGTACCTCCAAATGGAAATGCCAACTATGGATGGATGATGCATATGTTGTATCACTTAGCCCCTAAGGGAGTAATGGCAACGGTGTTAGCGAATGGTTCTTTAAGCTCTAATACTTCAGGTGAAGGAGATTTAAGACAACGAATGGTTGAGGAAGATTTGGTAGAGTGTATTGTAGCGCTACCAAAACAACTATTCTATAACACAGGTATTCCTGCCTGTATTTGGTATTTGAGAAGAGAGAAAGCCAACCATAGTAAAGAGGTTTTATTTATTGATGCTTCAGAGATGGGTTATATGAAAGACCGAGTACATAGAGACCTTGCTGAAGAAGATATTGATACCATTACAGAGACGTATCATAACTGGAGAAAAGGAAGTGGATATGAAGACGTTAAAGGCTATTGTAAGAGCGCTACTATTGAAGAGATTCAAAAGCATAAGCATGTACTTACACCAGGAAGGTATGTAGGCATCCCAGATGAAGAAGATGATGGTATTCCATTTGAAGACAAGATGGCTGACCTATCTGTTACATTAAAAGAGCAAATGGAAAAGGAAGCGCAGCTGAACCAAGAAATTAAGGATCAACTTTCTAATATTGGAATTGATTTAGATAAAAAAGAATTAGATCAAGAACAGGGTGGGTCAGGACATGTTGGAACATTTAATTTTTAAGTATGGGAGTTGAAAATAACATACCAGAAGATTGGATAGAAACTACTTTAGAAGAAAACATTTCTGTAATCGCAATGGGTCCGTTTGGCTCAAATTTAAAAAGAGATATGTTCACTAAAGAGGGTGTTCCAATAATCAAAGGAGGAAATTTATCTGGCATGTACGTTGGTGGAGACTTTACTTTTGTTTCGGAAGAAAAAGCTACAAGTTTACGAAAAGCGGTAGCATACCCAAATGATATAATAATAACTCATAGAGGTACTATTGGTCAAGTAAGCTTAGTTCCACAGAATAAATATAAACGATATGTCACATCTCAATCTCAATTAAGATTTTCCCCTGATCCCCAAAAATTAGATTATAAATACATTTTGTATTTTCTAAGAAGTAGAATCGGGCAATATGAGTTACTAAAGAGTTCTTCTCAAGTTGGTGTCCCTGCGATAGCAACTCCAACTAAATCAATTAAAGAAATTAACTTATTTCTTCCCTCTCTCCAAGAACAAAAATCCATTGCCAAAGTTTTAACTGTTTTTGATGATAAAATTGAGCTGTTACAAGCCCAAAACAAGACCTTAGAAACCATGGCTCAAACCATTTTTAAAGAGTGGTTTGGGAAATACCAAATTGGTGATGAATTGCCTGCGGGTTGGAAGGTTGGTAAACTTGGAGATGTATTTGATATTTATGATTCACAAAGAGTACCATTATCAAAACCACAACGTGAAGCCATGAATGGAGATTATAGATATTATGGTGCAACAAAAGTAATGGACTATGTTAATGATTATTTGTTTGATGGTATTTATTTACTGTTTGCAGAAGATGGTTCAGTAATGGATGAAGATGGACACCCCTTTTTACAATATGTATGGGGTAAGTTTTGGGTAAATAATCATACACACATACTTAAAGGAAAAAATGGTTTCTCAACAGAATTGCTATATGTTTTGTGTAAGAAAATGAAAGTAGCAGGAATAGTAAATGGAGCGGTTCAATTAAAAATAAATCAAGGAAATCTTTTATCAAAAGAAATAGTTTTACCTACTGATTTTATATTAGATAAGGTTAATAAAATAATTCAACCATTATTTAATAAGTTAAGAACAAATTCATCCCAGGTTCAATCCTTAACTAAAACAAGAGACACCCTATTACCAAAACTCATGAGTGGTCAGGTCAGAGTAAACAACATAAAACAAACAGTTAATGCTTAATGAAGATTTAATAGAGTTAGCATTTATCGATCAGCTGGTCGAGCAAGGTTTTGAATTTCATCATGGCCCAGATATTGCACCCTACACAGATGATGCTGAGCGTAACAATTTTGAGAGTGTAGTTTTAGAAAAGCAACTACTAAAAACAATTAAAAGACTCAATCCAGATGTACCTGATTCTGCTATTAATGAAGCCCATCAAAAGGTACTGAATTTGGGTACTGAGGATATTATGGAAAACAACGAGCGTTTCCATACCTACCTTACCAGTGGTGTTCCTGTGGAGTTTACAAAAGCAGGATCCGCTAAAGGAATTAATGTTCAGTTATTAGATATAGAGAATCCTGAAAACAATAGCTTCTGGGCAGTCAACCAATTAGTAATAATTGAAAATAATTATAACAGAAGACTTGATGTAGTCATCTACATTAACGGTCTTCCTTTGGTGGTTGTAGAGCTTAAAAACGCTACCAGTGAAAAGGCAACTATTCGTAATGCTTACACCCAAATCCAAAATTACAAAACAGCAGTACCAAGTATATTTTTCTACAATGCACTCTGTGTTATTTCAGATGGAATAGATGCTAAGGTGTCAAGTCTTTCTGCACCATTTACTCGTTTTTTAAGTTGGAAAGCACCAGAAGAGGTAGGTTTGCAGACAGACCTTCAGGTAATGACCAAGCACATGTTTGATAAAAGGGTTTTATTAAACCTAATCAGATATTGTACGGTATTTGAAGCAGAAGAAAAGAAAGACGAAAAGACAGGTTTAGTTTCTATCTCAAAAATTAAAAAGGTAGCTGCCTATCATCAGTACTATGCAGTACAAAAGGCGGTACAACAAACCCTGAGAGCTACCGATTCAAAGGATGGAGACCGCAAGGTTGGAGTAGTGTGGCATACCCAAGGAAGTGGGAAGTCACTGTCTATGGTTTTCTATAGTGGACAGATTATTACTCATCCACAAATGAAAAACCCAACAGTGGTTATCCTTACCGATAGGAATGATTTGGATGATCAGCTCTTTGGTACTTTTGGAAACTGTGTTGGATTACTAAGACAAACTCCAGTTCAAGCAAAGAGCAGGGATCATATAAAAGAACTTTTAAAAGTATCTGGTGGAGGTGTAATTTTCACCACCATTCAAAAATTCAGCCCTGCAGAAGGGAATGTGTATGATACCCTTTCAGAAAGAACAAATATTGTGGTTGTGGCTGATGAAGCCCACAGAAGTCAGTATGGATTTAAAGGTCGTTTGGTCGAGTTGGATGAAGGATCTGAGATAAGGTATGGAAATGCTAAATACATGAGAGATGCACTCCCTAAAGCATCATATATAGGCTTTACAGGAACGCCAATTGAAAAAGAAGATAAATCTACTCCAGCAGTATTTGGAGACTATATAGATGTCTATGACATCAAGCAAGCAGTAGATGATGGAGCAACTGTTCCTATCAGTTATGAAGCTCGTTTGGTGAAAATTAAACTGGATAAAGAAGTTAGCTCTGAAATAGATTCCTTGGTAGAAGAAATATCGGATACTAATGAAGATCAATTAGAGAAATCAAAGAAGAAAAACGCTACTATTAATGCGATTGTAGGTCATCCAGATCGTTTAAAGGATGTAGCTACAGATCTTGTCTCTCATTTTGAAGCTCGACAAGAAGCATTTGAAGGAAAAGCAATGATTGTCGGGATGACAAGACATATATGTGTGGATTTATATGCTCAGATTATCGCATTGAGACCTGATTGGCACAGTGATGATTTAGACAAGGGGATGATAAAACTCATCATGACCAGCTCATCAGATGATCCTGAAAGTTTTCAACCTCACCGTACTACAAAACAACAAAGAAAGGAATTGGCTATACGAATGAAAGAGCCAAGTGACAGCTTAAAGTTGGTAATAGTTAGAGATATGTGGCTTACTGGTTTTGATGCTCCAAGCATGAATACCATGTATGTAGATAAGAAGATGCAAGGAGCTAATCTTATGCAAGCTATTGCAAGAGTAAACAGGGTATATAAAGACAAACCAGGTGGTCTTATTGTAGATTATATAGGTGTAGGCCAAGAACTAAGAAATGCAATGGCAACTTACCTGCAAAGTGGTGGAGAAGGAAAAGCATTTTTAGATATTTCTGAAGCAATTGCATTAATGCAAGAGAAGTTTGAGATTGTAGAGCAAATGTTCCATGGGTTTGATTTCAAAGCATATTTCAAAGCAGAAACCAATATTAAACTTCAAGTACTACTTGGTGCGCAGAACTTTATTCTTTCAAGTAAAGAACTAAAAGATCGCTTTTTAAAAGAGATAACGGCACTTTCTAAAATATTCGCCATGTCTATACCAAGCTTTGAAGCAGATGTCATTAAAGATGATGTCGCCTTCTTTCAAGCGGTGAAGGCAAGGATAAATAAGTTCAATC
>Ga0307984_1001307_pt1 | contig 10494 bp, 10 predicted proteins | sample EllFjometageno78_FD_203169 | JGI IMG/M metagenome (GOLD analysis project Ga0307984, IMG submission 203169) | Marine microbial communities from Ellis Fjord, Antarctic Ocean - #78 | ecosystem: Environmental > Aquatic > Marine > Unclassified | place: Southern Ocean | collected 2014-10-09 | reverse complement strand
ATTTTTATGATTATTTTCCCTTTAGCTCTGCCAGATGCAAGGTGCATGTACGCTTCGATACTTTCAGAAAAAGGATACACTTTGTCTATGATGGGTTTGATTTTCTCATCTTCAATTAAGGTTTTAATTTCTGATAATTGAGCGCCGTTTGGGTTCATGAAAATGTACTTATAAGATGCATTTTTATCCTTAATTCTATTTGCTAATTCTTCAGGTAATTTGTAGTCTGACATACCGAAATTTTTCGCAGTCTCCTCATCTAAATCCCCAATTATACTTACTACTTTTCCACCTTCTTTGAGTACTTTGAAAGCGTCAATTGTATATACATCACCTAGTGTGTCAAATACGATATCTGCATCTTTTACAATGGTTTTATAGTCTTCTTTTTTATAATCAATAACGCTGTCAGCTCCCAATGCTTTTACCCATGCAACATTATTTGTACTGGTTGTCGTGTAAACATAAGCTCCTTTCGATTTTGCGTATTGAATAGCAAAACTTCCAACACCACCTGAACCAGCGTGTATAAGTACTTTATCATTTTCTTTAATTCCTACACGCTCTAAAGATTGTACAGCAGTAAGACCTACTAGAGGAATACTAGCAGCTTCTTCAAATGAAATATTTTCTGGTTTTTTTGATACCGCTTCGCTAGTTACTGAAACATATTCAGCGATGGTTCCCATCTGGTCTCCAGGAACTCTAGAATACACTAGGTCACCGATTTCAAAGTTGGTTACTTCAGCTCCTTTTTCAACAACCACACCACTTACGTCGTAGCCAGCAATGCTAGGAAAAGGAATTGGAAGCATGTCTTTAAGATATCCTAAGACAAGTATTTTGTCTATTGGATTGATTGAAGTTGCTCTAACTTCTATCAAAATATCTGTTGCTTTAATTGTTGGTTTACTGACTTCGTTTATTGCCAAACTGTCTTTAAAATCTCCATATTGTAATATCTGTAATGCTTTCATGTCTACTTGTTTTTCGGTTTGTGTAATTAAGGTATACAAAAATAAAAAAAAGAGATTATCAAAAAAATGACCTATGGTAAGAAAATTATTTTTTTACTTTTTCAACTCTAATTCTGCTCAAGCTTTCTTGCGTGATTCCAAGGTAGGATGCGATGTGGTAATTGCGAGTGTACTTATCTATTTTTGGATATTGTTCTAAGAATAAATCATAGCGCTCTGAAGCAGTTAATTGTAATTGATTTAAAATTCGCTTATGTAAACTAACCACATGACGTTCTAAACTATGTCTCTGAAAAGTTTCGTATTCAGGGAAAAGTGTATATATATTATTTAATTTTTTAGCATCGAATTCAATAACATTCGATTCCTGAAGACATTCTACTGTTAATGTAGCAGGCTCGTGGTTATGAATAGCGATATAATCACTCATCCACCAATTTTTAATAGCAAACTGTAAGGTGTGCTCTTTACCATTTTTATCTACGCAATAGGACCTTAGACAACCTTCGGTTACAAAATATATTTTGTCAACATGTTGTGCTTGTCTAATTAAGACGGCTCCCTTAGAAAAAGTCTTTTTTCTTGAAATAGAATAAAGGTATTCTTCTGCCTCTAAACTTAGATTTTGATTGCTTTTTATTTTTTTTATTAAATCTTCCAAATTCTTAACGGTGCTATTAATGGCTAGTAAATTATTCTGTTGAAGCAAATATAACTGTTTCTAGTTGTTTTTTTTTATTAGAAACAAATCATTAATTACGGTGGGTCATTAAAAATAATTCAAGACATCTACAGTGTAACTTCTACTAAGTTTATAGGCTAAGTAGAATAAATTTTTTATCTTCGTTTTATGCTTTCAAAAAAGACCAAATACGGATTAAAAGCCTTGACTTTCTTGGCAAATAGAGAAGAGAATTGCCCTGTGCAAATTTCAGAAATCGCTAAAAGTGAAAATATCTCTCATAAGTTTTTAGAAAGTATTTTATTGACATTACGTAAAGCAGGTTTGTTAGGGTCTAAGAAAGGCAAGGGTGGAGGTTATTATCTATTAAAAGAGCCCGCAGATATCTTAATGACTGATGTAATACGTTCTCTTGAAGGTCCTATTGCTATGGTTCCTTGTGTAAGTTTGAATTTTTATGAAAAGTGTGACGACTGTCCTGATGAGAATGCTTGCAGTGTTCATAAATTGATGATTCAAGTTAGGGATAGTACTTTACAAGTTTTCCGAAACACTTCTTTGGCCGATTTGACTCAGTAATTTGGCTTTAATATGTGTCAAATAGAGTCTTTATTTAAATGGTGTTATTTACCTAGCCTACTTTTTAAGTAGGGTAAATGGGAGCTTGCGTTATTTCTACTATTTTAACTAATTAAATGTTTTAAAATAGCTTGTGAGTTTGTAATGTTCTTCTTATTTTTGCGACATAATCTACTAGTCCGATAGGGTATTAGATTTTAATTTAAGAAACAGAGCAAATGATACTAGATAGATTACATAACGACAAAGAAAATCAAAGCTACCAGCAAGCGGTTGTTTCTGATAAACCTGTTCGTAGTGTTGTAAAAGCAATTAGCTGGAGATTTATTGGGACTATCGACACTATGGTGGTGTCTTATTTTGTAGTTGCAGATGTGAAAACAGCTTCTACAATTGCAGCAGTGGATTTTGTTACAAAAATGATTTTATATTTCTTTCACGAGAGGTTTTGGAACACAATTAAATGGGGAAGATAATGAGTATACTATATACAGAAGCACAGCTTCAAGTTATAAACGATTCTTTGAAAGGTAAAACGCCACAAGAAATTGTTACATGGGGATTAGAAACGGCGAAGAAGCCATTGATTACAACAAATTTTCGTCCCTATGAAGGTTCGATTTTGCATTTGACTACAAGTCAGAAAGAAGATTTAAAAGTTGTTTGGTGTGATACAGGGTACAATACCCCAAATACATACCGTCATGCGGAGGTTTTGATACAACAATTAAATTTAGACATTCATTTGTATGTTCCTAAGCAAACATCGTCTCATAGAGATATTGTAATGGGGATTCCTCAAATTGAAGATCCAATGCATAAAGTGTTTACAGAGCAAGTAAAGCTAGAGCCTTTTAAAAGAGCAATGGCTGAGCACCAACCAGATTTATGGTTTACAAATTTGAGAAAAGGTCAAACTGCTTTTAGAGATAGTATTGATATCGTTTCTCAGGGTGCAGATGGAGTTATAAAGGTAAGTCCTTTTTACGATTGGTCAGATGAACAATTGGATGCTTATAATGAAGCGAACGGAATTCCAAATGAAGTAAAATACTTCGACCCAACAAAAGTGTTAGGAAATAGAGAGTGTGGTTTACACGCTTAAATGGTTTACAAATTGGGAAATTCGAATTACGATTCAACAAATAAACAATTACACAATTAAACAAAACATAATGAGTACAATATTAAATTCTAACGCCTTAGAAAACGAAGCCATCTACATCATGAGAGAGGTTGCTGCGCAGTTTGAAAAACCTGTGTTGTTGTTTTCAGGAGGTAAAGATTCAATCACGTTGGTTAGATTGGCGCAAAAAGCCTTTTATCCATCAAAAATACCATTTCCATTTTTACATGTTGATACGGGACATAATTTCCCAGAAACTATTGAGTTTAGAGATCGTTTGTGTAAAGAACTAGGGGTAGAGTTGATTGTACGTAACGTACAAGATAATATAGATTCAGGAAAAGTTCAAGAAGAGTCTGGTAAGTATGCAAGTAGAAATATGTTGCAAACAGAAACGTTATTAGATGCTTTGGAAGAATTTGGTTTTGATGCTGCTATTGGTGGTGCTCGTAGAGATGAGGAAAAAGCAAGAGCAAAAGAGCGTATTTTTTCTGTAAGAGATGATTTTGGTGGATGGGATGAAAAAAACCAACGACCTGAATTGTTTGATTTGTTAAATGGGAAAATTGATTTAGGTCAAAATGTTCGTGTCTTTCCAATTTCAAACTGGACAGAATTAGATGTTTGGTCTTATATAGAAAAAGAACACATTGAAATTCCTTCTATTTATTTTGCACATAAACGGAGTGTTTTCTTAAGAGACGGTATGATTTGGTCCGCAGAAGATGGTGTTGTTTACCGTGAAGAAAATGAAGAGGTTCTAGAAATGATGGTTCGTTTTAGAACTGTAGGAGATATGAGTTGTACTGCAGCTGTATTGTCTGATGCAGTTTCTATCCATAAAGTTGTTGAAGAAATTAGAGATTCATCTATTTCTGAAAGAGGAGCACGTATCGATGATAAACGTTCTGAAGCAGCAATGGAGAAACGTAAGCAACAAGGGTATTTCTAAAATGATTTTTAAGGTATCAGGTAATTAGTATCAGATATCAAGACAAAAACATTTAAAAAATATAGATTAAAATAAAAAACATTAGCGGTTCGTAAATACTTGCTACCCAATACCAGATACTAGTAACATGGAAGTTTTAAAAATAGCAACAGCAGGAAGTGTAGATGACGGGAAAAGTACCCTGATCGGTCGTATATTATATGACACGAAATCATTGACTGATGATAAATTAGAAGCAATAGAACGTAGTAGTAAACAAAAAGGATTTGATTATTTAGATTTTTCTTTGGCTACTGATGGTTTGGTTGCAGAGAGAGAGCAAGGAATTACAATTGACGTAGCACATATTTATTTTTCTACAGCGAAAAAGAGTTATATTATTGCAGATACTCCAGGGCATGTTGAGTACACAAGAAACATGGTTACCGGAGCCTCTACTTCACAAGCAGCTATTATTTTAGTAGATGCTCGTAAAGGTGCAATTGAGCAAACATACCGTCATTTCTTTATCAATAACTTATTGAAAGTGAAAGATATTGTAGTGGCTGTAAATAAGATGGATTTGGTAGATTTCTCAGAAGAGAAATTTAATGCCATCAAAGATGAAATCACAGAATTGGCTGCGAAGTCGGATTATAAGGGACAGAATATTACTTTTATTCCTGTAAGTGCATTGAAAGGTGATAATGTAGTAAACAAATCAAACCAAACACCTTGGTATGATGGAAAAACAATGTTAGCGCATTTAGAAGGTTTAGATGCACAAGATGTATATGAAGTTTCTCAAGCGCGTTTGCCTATTCAAACAGTGATTCGTCCTAAGACTTCAGCATTTCACGACTTTAGAGGGTATGCTGGTAAATTATATGGAGGTTCTTTAAGTGTTGGAGATAAGGTTACAGTATTGCCTTCAAAAACATCTTCAGTAATTAGCGGTATTTATCACTTTGACAAGCAGTTTGATAAAGCTGAAAGAGGTTCTTCAGTAAACATTACGTTAGAAAACGATATCAATATTTCTAGAGGAGATTTAGTAGTGAAATCTAATGAATTACCTAAAGAAGCAAAACAAATAGATGCTAAGATCTGTTGGATGGATTCAAAAAATTTAGTTCCTGGAGCTAAATATTTAATTCAGCATGGAGCAAATAGAGTGGTCGCAAAAATCGGAGATATCAAGTCTGTAATCAAAACAGATTTCTCAGGAAAAGACGAAGCTGCTTCTGAATTGACAATTAATGAAATCGGGATTGTTACTGTAAAATTAGCGAAACCATTATTTTATGATGCATACGCAGACAATAAAGCAAACGGTTCATTTATTTTAATAGATGCACAGACAAATAATACATCCGGAGTAGGATTCATTCAGTAAAGAATTGATAATTGAGAATTACGATTCAACAATTACACAGTTCAACAATTAAACAGATAAAGACATGCAAAGTTTTAGATCAGAAATAGAAAATCCTATCGTTGAGAAAGATATCATCGATTTGGCAGATAAAATTCAATTGTTCCATGAAGGGAAACTTGATGAAGAAAAATTCAGAAGTTTACGTCTAGCGCGTGGAGTTTACGGACAACGTCAGTTTGGAGTGCAAATGATTCGTATCAAATTACCTTACGGTAAAATAACGAGCGATCAGTTGGTACGAATTGCAGATGTGTCTGATGAGTATTCAAGAGGTCGTTTGCACATTACTACACGTCAAGATATTCAAATTCACTATGTTAGTTTGGACAGAACCCCAGAATTATGGGCTGAATTAGAAAAAAGTGATATTACATTACGTGAAGCCTGTGGGAACGCAGTAAGAAACGTAACCGCTTCCGAAACAGCAGGGATCGATAAGAACGAACCTTTTGATGTTTCTCCATATGCACATGCTGTATTTCAGTTCTTTTTAAGAAATCCTATTTGTCAAGAATTAGGACGTAAGTTCAAGGTTTCTTTCTCTGCTACTGATGATGATACTGCTTTAAGTTTTATGCATGATATTGGATTCATCGCAAAAACAAAAGTAATTAATGGTGAAGAAGTAAGAGGGTTTAAAGTAATGTTAGGTGGTGGATTAGGTTCTCAACCTCGTTTTGCAGATACCGCTTTTGAGTTTCTTGAAACAAATAAAATCATTCCTTATATGGAATCTGTTTTACGTGTTTTTGATAGATACGGTGAGCGTGCTAAAAGAGCAAAAGCACGTTTGAAATTCTTTATCAAAAATGTTGGTTTAGAAGAATTTAATAAAATTGTTGCTTTAGAAACAAAGGCATTGTCTAACCAAATAGTAGAGATCTCTACGGAAGGATTTGAAACACCAGATGTATCTGCAATCGTTGCTCCAGAAGTAACTGTTGATCAAGAAGCTTTTGAAGCTTGGAAAGCATCGAATGTAATCGCTCAAAAACAAGAGGGTTTATTTGCTATTGGAGTAAAAGTAAATATTGGAGATTTTTATACAAAAGAAGCTAGAATTTTAGCTGATTTGATTAAAAATTATGCAGGAGACGAATTGCGTTTCTCATTGCGTCAAAATATATTAGTACGTCATGTACGTGAAGACTTATTGCCTTTCTTTTTCCAGGAATTAGGGAAAATAGATATGGTTGCTTTAGGATACGAATCTATTCAAGATGTTACCGCTTGTCCGGGAACGGATACGTGTAACTTAGGGATTGCTTCTTCTACAGGTATTGCTGATGAATTAGGAAAAGTGTTAAGAGCTGAATATCCTGAGTTTGCTGATAATAAAGACTTGATGATTAAAATTTCTGGTTGTATGAATGCGTGTGGTCAACACAATATGGCAAACATCGGTTACCAAGGAATGTCTGTAAAGTCTGGAAAATTAGTAGCTCCTGCCTTACAAATTTTATTAGGTGGAGGGATTTTAAAAGACGGTGCAGGTCGTATTTCTGACAAAGTAATTAAAATACCTTCTAAAAGAGGACCTGAGTCATTGCGTTTGATCTTAAATGATTTTATAGCGAATGCTGATGGAAAAGATTTTATCAAATATTATTTAGCGCAAGGAGAGAAATATTTCTATGACTTCTTAAAACCTTTATCTGATGTTACGTCTTTAGTAGATTCTGATTTTGTTGATTGGGGATCGGAAGATAAATATGCAACTGCTGTTGGAGTTGGTGAATGTGCAGGTGTTGTTATTGACTTGATTGCTACGTTGTTATTTGATAGTAAAGAGAAAATTGAGAATGCAAAGGAAGTATTAAAAGAAGGGAAATTGTCTGATGCTATTTATTATTCTTATAGTTCAATTGTAAATACGGCGAAAGCTTTATTAACTGCTGAAGGAAAGAAAACAAATAAACATGATAAAATTATAACTGACTTTAACGAAGTGTTCGTTGCAACGGGTAAAATTAAATTAGATACTGATTTTGAGTCGTTTATTTATCAAATAAATCAAAACGAAGCTTCTGAAGAATTTACAAAATCTTATTTAAAAGATGCAGAAAAGTTCTACACATTAGTAGATCAATACAGAGCAAAAGAATTAGTTGAAGCATAATAGTTTTTTTGAATTAGGAGTTGTTATTTTTGCGACTCCTAATTTTTATAATAGATAGAATGAACAAGCAACCAAAATTAACGTTAGTAGGAGCAGGCCCTGGAGATCCAGAGTTGATTACTTTGAAAGGAGTAAGAGTTCTAAGAGAAGCAGATGTCGTTTTATACGATGCTTTGGCTAATGAAGAATTATTGGAGTATGCTGAGAATGCAGAGAAAATTTTTGTTGGAAAACGAAGAGGAATGCATAAGTTTATGCAAGAAAAAATTCAGGATTTAATTGTTGAGCACGCTTTGCAAGGAAAACATGTAGTACGATTAAAAGGTGGAGATCCTTTTGTTTTTGGTCGTGGTTCTGAAGAATTAAAGTACGTGATCCAGAAAGGAATAGAAATCGCAATTGTATCTGGAGTAACATCAGCAATAGCTGCACCGGCAAGTTTCGGAATATCATTGACACAACGAGGAGTAAATGAAAGTTTTAGAGTCATTACTGGAACACGTTCTGATTTGACGTTAAGTGAAGATGTAGAAGCGGCAGCAAATTCTAATACAACCATTGTAGTACTGATGGGTATGAGTAAGCTTGAAAAAATTGTAAATACGTTCAAGGCAAAAGGGAAAAATGACATTCCGGTTGCTATTATTGAAAATGGAACTAAAAAACAGGAACGTTTGGCGGTAGGAACGATAGATACAATATTGGAAATAGTCAACGAAAAAGGGTTGTCAAATCCTTCTATCATTGTAATCGGTGAAACGGTTAAAGAGAGTGAAGAATTGTACAGTCAAATTTTAAAACAAAAAGAAAAATCAATATAATGCAAAATCAATTATATCCCGTTTTCTTAAAGGTAACAGAATTGAATACGTTAATTGTAGGCGGTGGTAATGTTGCCTTAGAGAAATTAACTTTTTTGTTAAAATCTAGTCCAGATGCAAAAGTGCAAATGGTCTCTCCAATGTTTAGAGAAGAAACCATTGCATTGGCAAACAAACATGGTATTGAAATGTTTGTGCAGCCTTATGATGTGCGTTTTATTGAAGGCAAACATATTGTAATCGCGACTACAGAAGTAGAGGCAGTGAACAAAAGTGTGCATGCTGATTGTAAGAAACGCAATATCTTGGTAAACTTAGCTGATAACCCACCATTTTGTGATTTTTATATGGGTGGGATTGTTACGAAAGGAAATGTGAAAATTGCAATTTCTACAAACGGTAAGTCGCCAACAATGGCAAAACGTCTGAGGCAGTTTTTCGAAGATGTAATACCCGCTGACATCAATGAATTGGCAGAAAATTTAAATGAGTATAGAAAAACAATCAAAGGAGATTTCGAACAAAAGGTGGAGGCTATGAACGAGTTTACCAAAGGTTTGGTTTCGAAGAATAAATAAGTGAATTAATACAAGGTGAAATAGTATTTTATTACGACTTTTGCAAAATCAAATAAATAAAAATAACTACAAGATGATCAAAACAGATATATTAATAATTGGAGCCGGGCCGGTAGGAATGTTTGCCGTATTTGAAGCGGGGTTATTAAAATTACGTTGTCATTTAATTGATGCTTTAGCTGAGCCAGGAGGACAGTGTACAGAAATTTATCCTAAAAAACCTATTTACGATATTCCAGCATACCCAGAAATTTTAGCTGGAGACTTGGTAAAGAATTTAGCAGTACAAATTGCTCCATTTGAACCAACGTATACATTAGGTGAAAGAGCAGATACAATTGAAAAATTAGAAGACGGTACTTTTATAGTCACTACAAATAAAGGAACGAAACACAATGCACCTGTCGTATTTATTGCCGGTGGTTTAGGATCTTTCGAGCCGCGTAAACCACCTATCAAAGAAATTGTTGATTTCGAAGACAAGGGAGTTGAGTATATTATCAAAGATCCAGAATTGTATAGAGACAAGAGAGTCGTGATTTCTGGTGGAGGTGATTCTGCACTAGACTGGGCTGTTTTCTTAGCAGATGTAGCTTCTGAAGTTTCATTAGTACACAGAAGAAAAGATTTCCGTGGTGCTTTGGATTCAGTAGAGAAAGTTGCTGAATTATCTAAATCAGGAAAAATAAATTTGATTACTGATGCTGAGGTAAAAGAAATTCACGGTACTGATAAAGTTGAATCTGTATTGATCAAGCATAAAGCTGATGGAGATGAGATTAAAGAATGTGATCACTTTATTCCATTATTTGGATTGTCTCCTAAATTAGGGCCTATTGCAAACTGGGGATTAGAGATTGAGAAAAACGCTATTATTGTAAACAATGCATTGGACTATGGAACAAACATTCCTGGTGTCTTTGCCATTGGAGATGTAAATACGTATCCAGGGAAATTGAAATTGATTTTGAGTGGTTTCCATGAAGCTACTATTGCGATTCAGTTTGCTTATAATATTATCAATCCAGGAAAAAGATATGTAATGAAATATACTACGGTAAATGGAGTTACAGGATTTGATGGAGAAAAGAAAGAAGCTAAGAAAGCTGTTGTTAAAACTATAGACTAAGAAAATGTCAGATATTAAAGTGAAAATTACAGATAGAGAAGGAGTTGTACATGAATTAGATGCTCCTACCGATATGGGTATGAACATTATGGAGTTGTGTAAAGCGTATGAGTT
>Ga0307984_1001306_pt1 | contig 10496 bp, 17 predicted proteins | sample EllFjometageno78_FD_203169 | JGI IMG/M metagenome (GOLD analysis project Ga0307984, IMG submission 203169) | Marine microbial communities from Ellis Fjord, Antarctic Ocean - #78 | ecosystem: Environmental > Aquatic > Marine > Unclassified | place: Southern Ocean | collected 2014-10-09 | reverse complement strand
TTTTTGAATTTCAAATTGTGATTTAGCTTTTTCAATACTTACTTTTTCTTGAGTTAAAACTTGTTGTTTCTGTACTTCTGAAAACGCAGCAGCTTCCGAGGCTTGAGCATTTGCTTTTGCTTGTGCTTGAATATTAGCAAGTTGCTGTGCCTCTGCTGCTTCTTGTTTTTTCTTTCTTTTAAACTTAAGTAACTGATTAGCTAATTTTAAGTTTTTAATTTCTCTAATGTCTATAGCATCTTCAAGATCAATACCTCCAGATTGTAAAGCAACTTGTATGTTTTGTTCAAGTTGTGCTTTTTCTTCATCTTCAGGTTCTAGCTCTAAATAAATACCAAAATCATGTAAATTAAGATTTGAGATTTCTTCTAGTGTCTTTACATTAAACGTTGAAATACTATTCTTTAATGCATTAGCAGTAAGAGGGAAGCTTAATGCGTCTGCAATTCTTAAAGAAATATTTTCACATATTCTTAAATATATATGCATCCCACTTTGTAATACATGTCTGGTAGCCACATTTGATGCATTGGCTGCCATTTTTTGTAAGCCAACTAAAGAATTTTTATCTGGATTACTTCCGTCAACAGCTTCATTAAGACCGGTTACATCACGTATCATTTGTAAATAATACTGATATGTATTTATTAAAGAATTTATTTTACCTTGACCAGATGAGGTTGCTAGTTCTTGTACAGGTATTTTACCTCTATTTAAATCACCGTCTTGTGTTAATGATCTACCTACTATACTACCTGTTTGAAAATACATATTTAATGCTTCTGCAGGATTATAATTAGTACCGTTTCCAAGATCTACTTCTGCTAATCCATCCATATCTAAAAATACTCCATCTGGAACTATTCTTGACATAACTTGCTGCAACTTTAAATGAGTTAATTGAATCATATCAGCAAAACTTGTAATTCTACTAACTATTGATTCAATTTTACCTTTATACATTCTTGGTGCAGAAATAGTATAATTCATTTTAACTTTAGCGGTATCAGCATAAGGTCTAGTCATATGCTCGGCCACTTTCCATTCTAGCATTGTATTGCTACCTAGCACTTTAGCACCAGAATACAAAACCTCTATGCTTCTTGATACTCTTTCAAAATTATCATTTGGAGGAGGATTAAATTCATCTGTTTTTTCAATAACTTTTTCCAACCCATTTTCAGTCTGTTTTATTTTAAATACCTGATTGTTGTATGTTTTATATTCAAAGTAAAGTACTTGAACAGTATTGCTATCATAATTACCCCAACCTGTAACATACTGGCTGTTGCCAGGCATGTTTTGAATATTCGTTAATTCTTCTTCAGATATATTGGGAAATTCTTTTTTTAACTCAGGAATTGTTATAGCTTTAATTTCACCAGCATAATAAATATCTTCAAAATTAGGATCTTCTGTATATGAGTAAACCAAATAAGATGGGTCTACATAATCTACAGTAATACCGTTACTTTTATTAAAGCTTGTTTTTGCTGCACCAATGCCAATAACAGTTAAATCGTAATTTACTCTTCTTTTAATTGATTCATATTTATTAAAATCAAGTACATTACTAATAGCTTCTTCTTCTGCTATTTCAATTGCTTCCTTATAACTAGTTTGTAGCATTATTTCCAGTTCTTCTGGATTTTCTGGCAATTGATTTGGTGGAATAGAAGAGTTAGAAAGATCTTCTCCTAATATTTCTTTTCCAATTTGCTGTAATTCCTGCGTATACATATCACGCAATATTGATTTAGCGTAATTTGTTTTTTTCTCAATAGATGCAGGATCTTGAGCGTATGCTTTTATTTCAACTTCTTTTTCTGATATACCATTAACCACAATATCTACAAACTTTGGTATTACAGGAACCGGCTTCCAATCTAAATTAAGATAAGATAAATCTCCATTAACGGATAATTCATCTTTATATTTTTGTATTGATTGTTCGCCTCTTGCGTATAATCTTAATGAGTGAAAATTATTCCAATTAGTTAAATATCTATTACCGCTAGTTCTACCTTGATCAAACCATTCTTGTTCAATAGCATGTGCTACTTGAGTGCCATACTCTAAACTAGATTTTTCGGCATCACTAACAACTTGGCTAGGAAAAGAACTATTAGTGTTTGTTTGTATATTCATTTAAAGTATAATTTTTGAGGTACTACCATCATTATTGTATTTTTTAAAACCTAAATTAAAGTTTGGTCTAACAGTTTTATTTACAGGCACATATCTATTTTTGTTACAAGCCATTATTGCAAGTCCCGAACTAATAGATGCATCATGGGCAGTTCTTTTATTTATATTAAATCTAGCCCAATCATTTAATGTTCTTTGAAAATACATATCTCCGTAGCCTTCACCTAAAAATCCTACATAAGTTTCAATGTACGATTCAATTGCTGCGGCGTGAGCTTGCTTTATATCTTCACTTGAATTCGGTATTCCACCTATTTCTTTTTCAGTTACAGATAGTTTATTCCAAATTTTATCAGGTCTATTCATAGAGAATCCTCTATACCCTCTTCTTCTTAAATAATATAATAATCTTGGTTTATTGTTTTCCGCTAATATTGGCATTCCGTAAAATACTAAAGCCATTAAAACATCTTCAAAAAATATTTCAGCAGTTTGGGGCCTAGCAATATATTCTAAAAAGAAATGGTTTGGTGGGACATCTTCCATTGAAAACTTAGTTAACCCGTGTAGAGATCCATTAGAGGATCTTGTATCAACAGTGCCTGATATGTCGTAGCTATCACAGCCAAATGCCCCTAAGGACTCATTGCCAGGGTGTTTCAACCCATTCTTTATTATCACTCGGTTTTGGAGGTTTTTATTAGGAACCCAAGAAACTTTAAACCTACCGGTTTTATTAGGTACAAATATTACTCTTGTATCTTGCATTCCATTCTCCCATTGAAAACTACCTGTAGTCACTACAGATGTATTTCTTAAATCCTCATTATAATCTACTTGCTCATATATTTTTGCTAGATTAAATAAAGATTGTTTTGTTTCATCCCTAAAAGCATGCTGCTCTGTTCTGGGAAATTGACGATAAAATTCATTTAACCCGTCTTGATCACTTTTTAATCCTTCAACTTCGTTATCCCAATGTTCAATAACTCCAACGTCGATCCATTGGTTATCAACTCCTTTGACGGGTTTTTCCGGAGTTTCAAATACAGGTAGTCCATAAGTATTAATGAATCCCTCGAAGTTCCATTCCATAGGTATGAACAAACTATATAATCCTGAGCTAGTCTGTCCATTGCGGTTTCGTTTTTTAACATCTGATTCGTCATAAAGTCTTTTAAAGTTATTACCTCCTTTATCTAAAGCATTAGAGGTTGATCCCATTAAACACTTACCAATAATTTTACTACCTAATCTTAATGTTGTTTTTGTAACCCTCCAGTTGTTGAGGATATTATCGGGCCTCTCCCATTTCCCCGATTCGTCGTGTACGAGGAGCCTAAGTTTTTCTCCATCATACGAGTTGTCTCCCGTGTTTTTCCAGTCAATCGTTGTGTCAAGCCCTTCAAGTTCTTCTCTGGTTTCTTTGGAAGTAATGGACTTACGGGTAAGTTTTGAGGCTGGGACACGATAGGCAAGTTCGGTTTTGGGACGGTCCATTCCGTCTTGTATTGGTTTAAAAAAGAATGGATAGTTAACGGATATCGGTACAACCTTGTCTGTAAACATCTTCTTAGCATCAGCTCCTGTCTTACTGAGTATCCCAAAGCGGGCGTCAGAAGTGCTTGTTGCCTGATTGACTGCCTCGGCGCTGGACATAAAACTAAATCCCGATCTTCTATTTTTAAGGTAACACATTCCGTACGCTCTTGAATCTGCTTTGCAAGCTTCCCAAAAGATGTAGAAAATTCTATTTGCTTCCCTATAATCTGGTCTCCCCACATCAATCTTGGTCCACTGCAGGTACATGTAATGAGTGCCAGTAATATAAGTTGCAATTTTATTATTATAAAACCAATGCCCCTCATCACGCTTTGTAAACTCATTATCAATATATCCATACCATTTGTTTTTAAAATTATCAGGGTATGTTTCCCAATCAAAAACAGTTTTTATTCTGCTTAAATCTTTGGGATATTCACTTGCTACCCATCTACTTTCAGTATTAACAATATTTTTAGGAGCAAGAGGTAAAGCTATTTTTAGATTTTGCACCTCTATTATTTCTCCTATTTTACCTGTTTTACTAATAACTACAATATCGTATTCTTTATTGTAACCATATTCCCATTTGTTATATCGATTATTTTTATCTATAATCTTTTTCTTTATGGGATCAATTGTTTTTACAAGAGTTTGTTTATACACTATTTAGATCTTTTTTCAGCAAACCCGCTAAAACTTTCTTTTTGTTTTAATGGCTTATCTTCTATTAGATTTTTTTCAGCTTCAATACGTGTTAATATTTCAAAAGCATCAAATATTGCAAGCTTTTTTGTAGCGGCGGCGTTTTTTAATCTATCCGCAGATATATCATCTTCTGTACCAGTAACTATTTTTTCTTCAGCTACCTTGATTAACTCCTCTACTGCTCTCTGCCCAGCCCGGATTATACTTAATTTCGTCTCCTTTGTATTCATATTTAATTACAATATCATTTGATTTCATGCAATACAATCTTTCGTTATCTATAACAAAGTCGTATTCACTATTCGGGGTATAACCCACAAGGTCTCCAGGATTAATTTTAAGCTTGTTTAAGGAGCTATTGCCATACTTTAGTATACCAATAAGCTTTTGCTCTTTTTGAAGCGAAAAATTGTCTTTATTTTTTAGTGGTGCAACAAAGCATCTATCATTAAAGCTTTTCCAATTTTTACTATTTTTATATAAATAAATTTGGTCTATAGCACAAAAATATAAATTGTCTTTAAAAAGCGCTCTACTGTCTTTTTGTTTACCTCTAATGTCATAGAATCTTCTAAAAACATTATGGTGTATTACAATAGTGTCACCAACTTTTATATCTGTTTTATATGCTAATGGTATTGCAACAACTTTAGCTATATTATTTACAAATTTCCAACTTTCTATTTTAGTGTTTACTATTAAGCTTTTGTCACCAACTTTAATATCATTATCGTATCTTTCACCTATAGGCTCAACAATAAAATCGTATATGCTTTTCATTAATATTCAAGATCATATTCAACGGATATTGCCATGTTAGAATTAAACTTCTTCCACGGCATTACCTCGTTGTTTTTCTTTATATAAATGTTATAAGAATTGTCTTTTTCGTTAAGAATAATATAAGCTATTTCGTGCCCTCCATAAACTTGTTGACCAACAGAATAGTGCATTGCCTCATTCTTATAATCAGAACCAATGCTTATTTTTCTTATAACAGAACTCATTATTCAGTCTCTTTAACTACATCAGTATAAATGCCTGTCCCAATGTCAATATTTATTGCTCCATATTCTTTTTCAAGTTCAGTCTTATACTCTTCAATAGAGTTGTTAAGTTCCACATGCTTGTGTAACAATATATGCTTTTGAGTTTCTATAAATCCAATATCTCTTAAAAGAGTTGTTAATTCTTTTTGGTGTTCTTGAATTTTAACTAATTGTTCTTCTGTAATTTGATTTTCTACTTTTTTTTCTACTTTTTTCATTTAATTAAATTTAATTGATTATTATTTACTTTGTTTTATCTTTTAATTTTTCGTAGGTTCGTAAACCTCCTAATCCCAACATACCTAACAGAACTGTCATAAGATGTTCCATTTGTAATGCTGGGGGTATTTCCTGTGGTTGCAGTATCCAAATAAATAAATCGCGTATAACAAAATTATATGCTAATGCAAATCCACAGATCCATCCAATAAATGGACGCCAACCCGCAACAAATATGCTGCGGTGACCAGCTTCAATTTCATTTATTTTAGTTTGTAAAGATATTAATTCATTGGGATCTAACTCTTTACCCTTTATAGCTTCTCTTATTTCCCAGGCTAAATTACCAGCAACAGATTTTTTTCCACCTCCACCTTTTAATAAACCTAGTAATAAGTTCCACATATATTATGCTTTTCTTTTTTTAGCTGAGGTTTCTTTAGCCATTAGATCAGCCGCTTCTAAAATCCCTTGCTCACCTCTTGCTCCGCCTTGCTTAAATATTGTAGCCATTTGATTACTTGAGCTAGGCGTAACATTACTGCTGCTTTGTCTTTGTTTTGCTGCACTTTGTCTATACTTTTTTATTTTTGATTTAATTCTAGCTGAGGACATGCCTGTGCTTTGAATTTGTTCGTTCATTTCTTCAGGAGTATAATCTCGTATATCAGTATATTCTCCAGATTTTACTTGAGATAAAGTTTTACCCGTAGGGTCTGTAATGTTAAAGGGTGATTTTGGTAAATTGAATGCCATTTTTTTAGTTTTTAGTTTATTGTTAATCTGGATGCATTATCCTTGTAAATTTTATTTGTTTTTTCTAAAGTTTTGTTTATCCAAGCTTCTTGTTTTGAATTTAAAGCTTTCCCGGTCCAATTCCTATCCCTCATAAGTTGTGTCCTAGTTTTTAAGTTCCTGCTTTCGTTTATTTTATTATTGTTAGCATTTCTAGCAACTATACTTTTTTGTTGCGTTGGAGTTAGATTTTTAAAATCTTTTTGCTGTGTACCAACACCTCTTTCTCCATCAGGGTTTTTTCTACTATTTCTAACTAACCTAGCATTTATTTTTTTAGGGGGAGCTGGTGGTGGTGGGGGTGGCAGTGGTGGTGTAGGTGGTTTAGCTTTGGTAATTTTTTTAAATTCACTTATTTGTTCAACGTCTGCACCTGTTCGGCTTAAATTTTTACTCTTTAAGTATTCTTTATATTTTTCGGGATTATTTTTCCAATATTCTTTAGCCTCAGAGGGATCAACACCAGCTTTTGCATATGTTTGTCTTGTTCTTTGTCCAGGCTGAACATATTTTTTTTCTGTTGTAATAACACGTTTAAAATTTTCCCCATCATCTGTTGTTTGCCAATCGCCTGTTGTAGTTGTGGGCTCTGCATATTTTTTTTCACCCCAGCTAGTTACTGGATCTGAGTCTGTTCCCCCCGTACTTTTATTTTTGGGATCCGTAATTCTAAAAGGTGATTTTGGTAAATTAAATGCCATTTTTTAGTTTTTATTTTTGTTATACGCTTCTTTTTCCCAAGGAAGGTTTTTATTACCTTCTTCCATTTTAGATCTTGAGTATCTTTTACCTTTCCAAAATACAGCAGAGTCATTATAATCTAAATCACCTCTTTTCATTTGATCTATATGAACTTTCTCGTGATCTATAACCTTTTGTATTTGTTTAGGGTTGTCTATATTTTTATTTATAAGAATAGAGCCGTTTCTATCTGCCTTACCTAATACACCATCTTCCAAGTCTACATTGTAGATTGGGGTATTATCAATAACGTATGGTTTATTATTTAGTTTGAACGGCATTATTATATGGAAACATTTGATTTAACGTGTCTTTTCTTTTATTACATCCACACGGAATGTTTAAACCCTCTGATACTTTATCAACTATTGTTTTTATTTTAGTAGCTGTGGTTATTTTTTCAACCGTATCTCCTAATCCCTTTGATTCCATAATATATTATTTTGAGCAATGTTTACTCATCCAAGAACCTTTCATCTCCATTGGAGATTTAGAGCCATACATAGCGGGTCCTTTTTTGTCAGCCATGTCATTTTTTAAATAATCAAATCTTGCTTTTTCTGTAAGATTTTTATTGTAGGCTTCTTTCATGTCGTATTTTTCAGCTTTATTCATAGTTGTATTTTTATATATTAATTAACATTTCCATCTGCGTCTTGCAGCACAAATTCTTTTTTCGGGTGTTTTAGAACAATTTATACGATGCATCTTCATTTGCCCTTTTGATCTAGCGCAATATGAAGTTCTTCTTTTACCTCCACCAGGTTGAGGGGCTTTTAAATCACCCCCGGTTTCTTTGTTATATGCTTTACGCCCAGCTGCAGTCATTCCTGCACCTTCTTTTGCTGTTAAAAAATGTCTACCTTTTCCTTTGGTTGTTTTTTTAAGTTTTGCTAAGGGGGATTCGTACATATTAATATATTTTATATATAGTTGATCCTTGTTCTTTACAAGCTTTTAAAACTTGATTTCTATTCTGGTCTTCTGATACAAAACTAAAATGCACCCAAGCTGGGTTATCATTACCTCCAAATTCCCAAATTAAATTATCAAAACTTAAGTTGTCTTTTATATAATGAAACATTTCAGCATTTGTTTTATGTTTAAAAACATCATCAATGTCAATAGCCCTGCCTTCACAGTGTTGTGATCTTGTAGATCCTCCAATTGCACTGTTTAATGTTGTGCAGCGAAAAAATGAATTAACTCTAATTGGTCCACCAACCCATTCTCTAAGCGGTTCAAATATTTTATTAGCGACTAAAGACATGTTTGCAAGTTCATATTCATCAGGAATATTTGTAATGCCTTTTCTTGTAGCTGTTGAAGACCTAATTGATTCATTATAAGATATATGCTTACTTATCATATTACTTATTTTTCTTTTTGTTTACTAGTTCTAACCATCTGTGTATGGTGTAGCCAATAGTGACTAATAATAATAATATTTTTAGTATTGGCTCTATGTTTGTCATACTCAACATAAGCGATCCTGCATTTATTGCATAAAGCTTAATATCAGTTACTACCATTTCCTTTTACATAAGTCTTTTTTGTAATAGGACCTGCGGAGTAATGAGGCTCATCCATACTTAACTTCATACCATTTTTACCACTACTAGAGCCTTTTCCCATAGGGAAGCCAGTAGTGTCTAAAGGACCATCCCATAGAGCATTAGCCCCGGTCATCCCATTGTTTTCAATTTTTTGTACTGCTGGAGTTTTTTTAGTTTTCATAATTTATATTTATTAATCTTCGTAACCTTCTGTTCTTGCTTTAATAACATCACCTCTAGTAATTTCACCATCACCATTTTGATCTTTAAAATACATAGGAGCTCTATTACCTAGACTCATTTGACGTTGCTCTGGGTTACCGTAAATATTTTGTGCTGTTTGAGAAACGGTATCATTAAATACAGGTTGAGCATTACCCATTGTATTACTAGGCACTGGAGGTGCTGGAGGTACCATTGATGTTTGAATAGGCATTCCAGTCATTGGATCTACCATTTTAGTGGGTGCATTCCCTGCAGTTGCACTCATGTCTTGTTTGTATGTTGGCATAATTATCTATTTTTATCTTTATTTACATTATTTATTGCGGTAGTTAAAACAGTATCTATATATGTTTTACCTTTCATTATTGGGTTTCTTCTTTCATTTGTTGGTATATCATCTAAACCAAGCATAATACGATATATTCTACTTATTAATTGCTTTCCTTTAAATGATACCTTATATATATGATACTTTTGCGTTGTATGGTTTCTTTTACGCCATACTATTACCCAATCGTTTTTTAATAACTTATTCCACCGTTTATTATCCCAACTGTATGAATATGTACCCATCTTATAATCATTCCTGTTAAACAAGTCTATACAATCAAGGTAAATAAGTAATTCAAGATCCGCATCAGTAAGGTTATTGTTTTTGCAAGCCCATTTCCTTATTATTCGATAATGTTTTAACAAGTTCAATTCTTTAATATCCCTTGCTTCCAGCCTTTTCATAGAACAACAACTACATCTTGTAATTTAATAACGTGGTATGTTTCTTTGTTAATTTCTATTTTATGTCCCGCATGACGATCGTAAAATATAGAATCATTTTCTTTAACCCCATCTACCTCGGTACCAATTGATAATACTTTAGCCTTAACATACCTAATATCATCTCGATGATTCTCAGCAAGAAGTAAACCACCTTTTGTTTTAGTAGTACCTTCTTTTAATTTTTCTATTATTAAATTTCTACCTATTGCTTTCATCAATTCTTAAATTATTAATTACACAATCAGTGGATAATATAGTTGTTGCAACAGATGCCGCATTTCTTAATGCGCTTTTTGTTACAAGCAAAGGGTCAATAATACCCTCTTTAATTAAGTTACAACTATTGCCTGTAACTACGTTAATACCCCACCCTTTTTTGTGGAATGGGCCGTACGCAATTCCTGCGTTGCTGAGGATAGTTTTGTATGGGGCTTTAATAGCGTTAAGTAAAACTCTCCCGCCTTTGTGGCCAATATCAATGTTATCAGATGCATTATGCAGAGCAATACCAGCACCGGAAACAATCCCTTCTTTGATAGCAGCTTTTGTAGCACATATTGCATCTTCGACACGATCTTTCTTTTCTTTTAATTCAACTTCAGAGTTTGCGCCTACTTTTACTATTGCTATTTTAGCTGATAGTCTAGCTAATCTTTTTTCAAGTTTAACAATTTCGTGAGGCTTAGTGGTTTTTAATAAATCTTTTTTAATACTACTAATTACTTCTTCCACTTCT
>Ga0307984_1001305_pt1 | contig 10503 bp, 1 predicted proteins | sample EllFjometageno78_FD_203169 | JGI IMG/M metagenome (GOLD analysis project Ga0307984, IMG submission 203169) | Marine microbial communities from Ellis Fjord, Antarctic Ocean - #78 | ecosystem: Environmental > Aquatic > Marine > Unclassified | place: Southern Ocean | collected 2014-10-09 | reverse complement strand
ACTGTTTAGGCCATCAAACATTGCGGGTAGTTCGGAGGCGTATGGCTCAATGATCCACTCGCTTAAGTCGGTGTATAAGTCGCCATAGACACTTTGCCAAGCCATTGCGGTGTACGCGAAGTAAGCGGGATTGGAATAGGCTTCTTCGTTAAATCCTAGCGGAAACTGGGTGCCAGTCAGGTCGTAAGGCCCACTCATAGGGGCTGCGGCAGTCAGCGGGAACTCTTCACTCCATTCTTCCTGCATTGCGCGCGCCATTGCCATGCTGGCATGCCCCCCTTGAGAATAACCAGTGAGGAAATGTTGATCACCCATCATATATCCCAATTCTTCACCCAAGCTCTGGGCGGCTTGCAGGAGCGAGATACCCGACTGGGCCTCACTTTCCGCGTGGATGTATGGGTGGAGTAGATTGCTGGTTCCCAGGCCGACATAGTCCGGGAGCAGTGTTAGGAAGCCTTGACTGGCCATGAGGAACCCCATCTGTCCTTCTGAACTCATAAATGATGGCGCATCGCTGCGCTTGAATACGGTCCCGTGCATGTAAGTCATGGTGGGCATGCCGCAGGCGCTGTTGATACCTTGGGGCACATACATCGCCCCACTCACCATCACAATCGAGTCTAGATAGGGCATTTCATAGGTCACCCGGTATGCATTGATTGCGAATTCAGGTGAATTCAGGCCATCAGGAATGCCGAAGGCAACGGCTAAATCTCCCAATTGTTCTATGCTCATGGAACCAATTGGCTCAGTGGTTTGGCACCAAAGGGCTGATGTCGTCAACAGAAATGCGGTGAAGGCTACTATTAATTTACGGAACATGCGGAGATATTTTGCGGTAAGGTAGCCCTAGACAGCACGTGATTGCTCAAGGCTGGGGCCGGTAGGTGAGATGGCTCAGCTGATCTGGGGCCAGCACGCGATTAGCAGCTTCGAGAATGTCTGCAGCACTGACGGCTTCAATTCCCGCGAAGGTCTCGGTCATGGGCTCCACGCGGTCGTAAAGCATGACGCTCTTTCCCATCGTAGACATCCACCCTGAACCGCTTTCAGAGCCCAGTGCAATCTGGCCAATCAGCTGCTTTTTCGCTTGATGAAGGGTCACGACGCCGAGGCGTTTCTCCCGTGCCAATTTCAGCTCTCGCGCCACAAGTCGTTCGGCGCGATTGAAGTTCTTGACATCGGTGCCGAAGTACACCAGGAATTCACCCACATCTGAATACGGCACATAGCTCGCCTCGATGTTATAACAGATGCCATGCCGTTCGCGTATGTTCAAATTCAATCGGGCATTCATGCCCGGGCCACCTAAATAGTTAGAAAGTAGCAGGGTCGCGATGCGGTTTTTGGCATCCATCCCGCCGGCAATATTCCCGACTACATGGTGGACTTGGTGGACTGCGTGGTCCCCGACGCGCCGTTCAGGTACGTAATGACTCGGCGCGTGGCGCACGGTCTCACTGCTGGGGGTCTGATGCTTAGAAAAATACTTCTGGCAGAGCTTCTCCACCCGCTTGCCGTCGACAGGTCCCACCGAAGAAAAAACCAGCCGGTCGTTGCGATACTGCCGCTTTATAAATCGGAGAACGTCTTCCCGTCCGAAACTATTGACACTCTTCTCGTCTCCCAGAATATTGCGCCCCAAGGCGTGCTGAGGGAAGAGCATCTCTTCGAATTCGTCGAAAATGGCGTCGCCAGGATTGTCCCGCCAGGCGTGAATCTCGTCGATGATGACGTCGCGTTCTTTGATGATCTCCTTTTCTGGAAAGGTGGCGGAGAAGGCGATGTCTGATACCAGTTCAAAGGCCCGTTCCAAATGCTCGATTAAAAATGAGGCGGTGATCCACGTTTCTTCCTTTGACGTGTAGGCATTTAAATCGGCTCCAACGCTGTCTAATCGGTTGAGAATGTGGAAAGTTCTACGCTTCTTGGTTCCCTTGAACAGGGTGTGTTCGATGAAGTGTGCCAATCCATTCTCGTTCTCGCCCTCGTCGCGGGACCCGGCCTCAATCAGCAGCCCGCAATGCCCAACACTTCGGCCGGATTCCAAATGCACGCAACGCAGTCCGTTGGGCAAGGTGAATTGATAAGGAACGGCGTGGTCGTGCGACATGACGGCAAGGTGGCGGCCGGCGAAGGTACGCCCAAGCTGAGCGCATTAAAAAAGGGAGGGGCAGAGCCCCTCCCTTTCAAGATTTAGTAGTGGGAAGTCCCGCCTGATCAGTTTCAGTCCGGTGATTCGCATTCCGTCGCGAAGACGCTAAGGAACATGAGCAAGTCGCTCACTAGGACTTCTCCATCGCCGTCGAGGTCGCCCTCGCAGCTTTGAACGGGGAAGGTGCAGCTGCCGTCTTCTTCATTGGCAGCAGGGCTGTAGTTGTCCGCATCAGGGTAGGTGCAACCCGCTACGGCTTCAACCCCATCGGATAGACAGAAATTGTCAACCCAGAGCTCTTGGCCTGCGATCATCAGCTTGTCAACATCTCCATACAACTCAATCTTTCCCTGGAACCCGACTTGCTGAGCGCCTGAGCTGGTGAGATGAATAATGGGCGTACCGGTCACCTTGACCCCCACACCGCCGAGGGTGATGGGTGCGGCTTGGAGTCCGCCATAGCCGTTCACTGAGCTGAAGTTTGCACCGTTGATCTCGAGTGTTTCAAATCCGCCCATATCGAGGAATTCGAAGCACACCGTGTCCGTGGGCAAGTCGTCCAATTCAAGCGTAATGCCCGCATTGTTTGTCATCATCACATGATTCGATCCGAATCCTGGTCGGGGTGACAACATGACTTCATTCCTGTTGTAGAAGGCTCCGTACAGGGCGCTGTTCAAGTCGCTAGAGAAGATGTCAATGCCGTTCTCAGTGAACATATAGATGAAAGCAGGTGTACCGGGGTTTTCCCAAACCGCACCCAATGCCTGGCTTTCAAAGTCCACCACATGGTCACATTCATCGGGACACGTTACGTTCTCAGTTTGATCATCCCATTCCGCGTCTAAGCATGAGCCGTCGTCGTCTGTTGCATTCGGGTTGTAGTTGGGCGAATCGGAGTTTGTGCAGCCCGGCAGTTCGTCGTTGTCACACACATTGTCCTGGTCTGTATCTACACAATTCACGCCATCAGCTGTTACGCAGATGTCATCTACATAGAACTGCTGTCCGCCGATTCCCAATTCAGTTACATTCCCGGTCAGCTCGACCCGGCCTGCCCTGTATCCCGTATAAGCAGTTTCAAAGACAGTGATACTTACACCACCTAACGTTGCTGGTGCAGCATTCAATTGGCCTTCATACAAGACACCGTTGATCCGGAGATTTTCCACTCCATCTCCATCGAAGTAATCAAAGGATACTCCAGAGACGCCGACATAGTTGGAGATGTCGTAAACCGCCAGGATATTGCCTGTATTCAGGACGTGGTTCCAACCAGCGCCAGTAACAGCCATATCAACCACAGCATTTCCGAACATTGTCGTTCCGCTCAGGTGGTAGTCCTCGAAACTCAGGTCGATGTCATCCTCTGTGGCCACAACCACTCCTGCACCTGAAGTCGTCACTACACCCAGAGCCATCGATTCATGACCGAAGCCATATGCACAGGAGTCAGTTTCGCTTTCATTTGGACAGAATATGTAGATATAATCACAATGCGTGGTCGTGCATTCAGGGCGCTCTATGTCATTGACTGTCACGCAAACCAAATAGGCACCTTCACCACCAAAGTCGTGGAAGAAGCTAGTGCCTCCCCCAGTCATTGAACCTTCGATTGTCCATGTGAGGAAGCCGCCGGAAGCATTGCCAGTAAACATCAAGATGCCATTTCCACAATTACCCATGTCCACCCAAGCGAAGTCTGCAAATGTGCTGCAAGGGAAATCATCTGTTCCGCAGCCCGGGATGACAATTCCGGGGAGATCAAACTCCCAAATCAAGTTCAGGTCAAAGGAGATGATGCTCACCGCTAGCCAAGTGTCATCGCCCAGTCCGCTGACAGTCAGGGAGCTAATGTCGCTTGCGGTAAGTAGGGTGTCTCCAGTAGTGTTGGAGATCAGCATGTAGTTGACTTGCACATTGTCACTGGTCATGCTATTTAACCCTTGCGCCCAATCATTGGCAACTAATACAAATGCACACGAATCATTGGCTACGCTACCCACGGTAGGCGTGATTAAATTCACGAGGTCATCAGCGGGAGTGCCTGTGATGATCGTATTAGAAGTGGGCAATTCATCGGTTGTCGAAATACAGATGTTGTCGATCCAGAACTCCTGACCACCGATTTCAAGTTGGTTGACATTGCCGATAATAATCACTTCACCCTGGAATCCCATGGTCATTCCAGATGCACTTAATACGTCCGTACCAGTGACTGAAATGAAGGTGCCGCCAAGATTTATTGGTGTACCCATCAAGTTGCCATATCCATTTGCTGTGATATAGAGGTCCCCGTTGACAGCGATGTTTTCATAGCCGCCCAAATCTAAGAACTCAAAACACACAGTGTCAGTTGCCAAGTCGTTGAGGTCAATCACAGCTCGAGCGTTGTTCGTGTTGAGTACTTGATTCGTACCGAAGGTCGGTTCGGGCGAGTATACCACTTTCATGAAATTGTACGTGTTAACCCATCCGAGCAAAGAGTCCACAAAGACATCGATGCCGTCCTCCGTGAAGGCATAGCCGCCTGCTGGAATGCCAGTAATGGCACCATATGTGGCGTTCAAGGGCAGGGATTCAAAGTCCAGACCGTGTTCACAGGTTTCTGCACAGGTTATGATGCCTGGGTTTTGAGGGTCACCAGTTACACAGACGTTGTCAACGTAGAATTCTTGGCCTGCGACGGAAACCTCTCCAACAGCACCGACGATCGTGACAATTCCAGCCTCATACCAGCCGTAGTCAACGAAGGCAACGGAGACGGCCGCGCCGCCCAATACTGTCGGAGCACTTGAGAGATCGCCAATGTAGAGATCACCGTTAATTCGGAGGTTCTCGAGTCCGCCAGCATCATGATACTCGAATTCCACACCCGTAACAGCAGTAAATGCACTGAGGTCGTAATGGGCCATGATGTTGTTGAGGTACAGCACTTTTCCATCTCCAGCCCCAACCAACGGCGCACCGATTGATGCAGAGCCAAAGTTTGTTGAACCATCGAGGTAGGTCATCACCTCAAAGCTGAGGTCGATGTTGTCTTCCGTTGCAACGACAACCCCTGCACCAGGAATGGCCACAGGGCCACCTGGCATGGATTCATGAGAGAATCTGTTGGGGCATTCGCTACCATCGTCGTTCGGGCAGGTAATAACAATCTCTTCGCAATACGTAGAGGTGCATCCTGGATCATTGAAGTCGGTTACGGTGACACATATTAAGTGCACCCCTTCTCCTAAGTTTGAAGTAATTGAATTGTCTGCACCTGCGGGGATGCCATTCAAAGTCCAGCTTAGAATACCAGGTGTTCCGGTATAAGTCAAGGCGACTAAATCACAATTCCCATAATCAAAATGAATGAAGTGCGCTTGTGCAATACATGGAATGTCAATGACATCTCCACCTGGGCATCCGGGAATGACAAAGCCTGGAATAGTTAAATCAACATAATAGGTAGCGTCCGATATAGTCAGTGAAATGACGAGCGGTTCATTGATGTCAGTTGTGTCGGGTAAAGCCATTAACGAGGCGATGAGGCCGTACTCAATAGCCACCGCGGAAAGCGTGCCGGGGTCATTAGACCCTCCGACTACAGCTACGATAGACATAGACATTAGGACTGTTGGAGTGTACGCCATGCCTGATATGCCCCCAACCACAGTAAGCCCAATGCTTTCTACAGCAGGGAATCCGCTTCCAAGTCCAAGCGAGATCGCCATTTGACAACTTGACGTGTCAGTAACTATCGACATGGTAATCAACTCAAGAAGTCCGTCTTGACCAATTGTCTCGTCAGCTTCTTCCAGTGTGATTGCAGGACTTCCGGTGCTAATGCACAGGTCGTCAATCCAAAATTCCTGGCCGCCAATCTGCAGTTTGTTCACGTCACCGTATAGGTGCAGTTGCATTTGATATCCGACGGTTTGTGGAATGCCTCCAACCATTTGCTCTATGGGGAAACCTGTCACTTGAACGGATACTCCGCCCATGGTGCTAGGTGCCGCCATAAGGCCTCCGTACATGTTCAAAGAGCTAAAACCGACACCATTAATTTCCAGGTATTCATAACCACCTAGATCGAGCATGTGAAGGCATACCGTGTCAATATCCAACGGTGTCAATTCAAATTCAACAGTCGCGTTGTTGGTGTGCATCACATATCCATTTCCGAAACTGGCAACAGGTGATGTCGTGATGACATTCTTATAGTAGCCATTGGGATAGTGCTGGCTGAACAAAGAGTCGGCGTAGAGGTTGATTCCCCCTTCGTTGAACATGAAGCCTCCGGCTAGGACCGGGTGAGAGGACGGACCTCCAGTGACATTGCCCCATTCTTCACCCATACCCCACAGGTCGAAAGTAACACCGTAATCACAGGTGTCCGGACACGAAGCTGTGTTTGAGTTGTTGTCATTGACATCATTGCCACCGCTGATGCAGAGGTTGTCGAGCCAAAGCTCTTGGCCACCGATGCTCAGTCTGTTTACGTCTCCAATCAGAACGATTTCGCCTTCGAAGGCAACCACCACTCCAGTGCCAGGCACAAGATGTTTAAACCCGGTAACTGTAACGTCAACGCCTCCAATGGTTGCGCCATCAAATGCCGTAAGTCCGCCGTATCCATTCGGGCTAATGAGCAGTGGAACGCCATTGATTGAGAAATTCTCGTATCCGCCGTAATCAATGAATTCAATGCACACTGAATCCGTGAAAGGCATGGCCGATTGGATGTCGAAGTCGATGGTGATGTTCTGGGTACGCATTGTTTGGATCGTACCAAAACCGTAGCCAGGACTTCCATCCACTTCGGCATAATGGTAAGAAGACCCTCCAAATGCATCAAGGAAGTAATTCAAGTACATGGGGATGCCATCACTGTCGACCGCGTAACCTCCAGGTGGTACAGCTATGGTAGCACCTGCAGCGGGATCTCCATATTTATCACCCAATGTCAGACTGTCAAAGTCTGTACCTGCATCGCAGATGCTCGGACAGCTCGACGTATTTCCTGCAATCGGAATTATTTCGCCGTCGTGGTGCACGCAAACATGATCGACATAGAACTGCTGACCACCGACTTCAATTTTCTGAACGTTTCCAGTCAATTCTACCAATCCAACTTGATATCCAGGGTAGTTGGTAAAGCTGACCGACATGGTAACTCCAGGCGCAATGTTCGTTGGCATACTCTCCAACTCACCTGTATGGAGTGTGCCTCCGTTAATAACTAGGTTTTCTATTCCGGCACCATCAAAGAACTCAAAGCTCACGTCAATGACGTTGGGGAAGGCAGAAAGGTCATAGACAGCAAGGATGTTGCTGGTCGTAAGGACATTTCCACTCCCTGCGCCAGATATAGCGGATGTAACCATTGCAGTTCCATACGTCATGCCACTTCCGTCAAAGAAGGTTTCAAATCCAAGATTAATGTCGTCTTCTGTATAGACATAGGTTCCTGGCGTTGAACCAGGAATTAAACCCGCGGCCATGGATTCATGCGTAAATACGGCGTCGCACGTCGTGTCAACTACTGCAATCAATGTGGGCGGAATGAAGTTAATACAGAAGTCGGAGGTGTCAACTGATGCAAATGCCCCTCCACTAGCCAGCACGGTGCCGTCAGCAAGACTCAGGCTATACTCACCCGTTCCATAATCACAGCATATTCCATCGCCGTAGCTGTCATAAAAGGAGAGGGTATAACATCCCGAACCCAAGCAAGTGGATTCAGTGTGGGCAGTGGTTAGATCGGCATAAGGTCCGCCGGACCAAGCGACATTTCCATTGGCATCAGCTACTTCCCATGTTGTTTCGGCAGGGTATTGGTCAGTAAGCACCATCATGGTAACCCAATCGCAGCCCGTAGCTCCAATAGAGAGCATGCCGGAATAGGAATTAGGTGTGCTCTCTAAGAGTTCCGCACCATCAATGAGAATATTATCGAGATAAATCGTGTCGAGTCCAAAAACAACGGCAGGGCCTGATGATGTTACTGCAGTTAGAGCCGCTATTAAGTTAATCTCAGTATAGTACAGCGCTGAGCTTGGACATATGGAGTTAGCTTCTGTTATCGGAATTGTCTGCCCAAATAGGTCATATTCATCGCCGCTTACTTCCACGTAGCTTGTCAGCAAACCATTATCGTCATAGTTGGGTCCTCCACCCAAGATTGGAATATTCTCGCTGTTGTCTAGCCCAAGGACTCCGTCAACACCACAAGCCCCTTCTTGGAACGACCATCCAGAGGACGGGAAATAGTCTGGGTGAACGATAACAAGGTCATCAATACCATCCAAATAGTCTGGGTGAACGATAACAAGGTCATCAACGCCATCCAAATAGGTGTCGCCTGGGTTGCCAACTGCTATTCCTACTGTCTGAATGTCCGCACGCCCCCAGACCACCAAGGCTTCAACATCACTGAAGTTGGAAAGGTCATTGGTCAATGCGCCGGAAGCATCTATATCCGCATAAATTATAGGTGTGTTTATGTCGGCAGTAAATGAGCCGGAACCACTTCTTACATAGCTGCCTGACTGAAAGCCATAACCGAGTGTTGATGGGTCCGCACCGCAGGATGTGAGCTCAGGACAAGGCGGAACTCCAATAAGGAAATCGATAACGAATTCACTCAAATCATCCTCTTCTGGGTTGTAGGGGAAAAGCTGTAACTCAGTCGTTGACTCAACAAAAGTTGGGCGCTCACCCACTTCGAGACTGCAGCTTACTGGGTCAAAGGACAGCTCTGGAAGCGTGTGAGATAGAATGTCGGAAAAGTCAATGGGGCCAATGGTCACACATGTCTCAGTATCGCAGAATTCCGTATAACACGAAGGGTCGGATAACAGATAGACCTTTAAGCAGGCGGTTTTAAAGAGTGAGAATGAACCGAAGCACGTAATAATCGAGACCGGTGAGTTAAGGTTTAGCGAGAAGGTCGAGCCATCGCTGAAGTTGACATCGGCTCCATAGATTGCCGCGTCTAAGTCCCAAAGACCGGAATCTATGGTCACTCCGGCTGATGTTCCAGTCGTGCTAAACCAGCAGTCAGAACCACAATTCAAGAACAGGTTCAGCCCTAGATCAGGAAACGCACTCGATAAGGAAATGTCAGCACATTTAGTCAAGGATGATCCGTCAGGGCACGTTACCGTAGCACAAATGAAGTCAACATAATCTCCCTCCATAAGTTCAGGAAAGGTCTCTGTAAATGCGTGGGTCCATTGGCCGTTAGCGGCGGGCACAGGGTTGCCTCCAAAAGTCCATGATATACTCGCACCTGCTACTGGAGTGACCACTCCCATCATACTAATTTCGGTTGTGCATAACGTGAAGTTTACTGTTGTAAGGGCGGCCGTCATATCATTGGCGACGACGCAATCAGCATCGTCGGGACAGTCCCTGGTAATGGTCTCGATGTGGACATAATCCACGCCTTGACAAGTGAGTGTCACTTTCACATCGGTTGCACCTTCGGGGTAGGATGCGCTAAAGGAAGGGTTGCCAGAACCATCGGAACCGTCAGCTGTCCCGGACTGCTCAGTAGTTCCATCGTTGCCGTGGTCAAAAGACAGCTGCAATTGCGACATCGGAGTGCTGCCCAAGTTGCTGACTGTTAATGTAAAGAAGTCGCAAGTGTCTGTATGTAAAGCTACATTCAGCTCCACATCACAAGTGAAATAGTCTTCGCAGGGTACAACGTCTTGTTCGACTGTGGTTGACTCAATGAAAGTCAAATTTGCTGAAAGTGAAACGGTCACGGACTCCAAGGAACTTGTATTATATCCAGGAAGTTCAAGGGTCATCGGCATGAGGAATTCCGGACAAAATGAACTTATTACTCCAGAATCAAACCCCATGCCGTCGGTCAGAATGACGTCGGGATCGAAATCATCTGGGCCAACATATTCGTGGGTCCTTCTGTGTCCTATAATATTGAATCCGCCCGTCGTTGTTTCGGCTAAATCCATCATTTCGGGATGGAAGATGATGGGCTGTTGACCGGCTCGGCTGTTTGCCGCAAATATGCCGGGATCGTCACCATAGTCTGTAGATGGATTACCAGAATAGAAGTGTTGATCCTGAATAAAGAGGGCTCCAGTTGTGGCAGTGATGTCCAATCTCAGAAGAAATGGGATCCTGTCCTTGGGTCCAGCGGCTGCATTGGAGTTAAGGTATTCGGGGTTGTTGGCATATCCGGCTACAGCAATGGTGTTCGCGTTGTTGTCTCCTGCAAAACGGTAGGTCGTATATCCTTTGAGGGAGGTTTCTGTATCAAAGGTGTACGCGCCATCAATGTGCAGTGCAAGCGGTGAAAAAAGAATATTTCCGTTGAGGTCATAACG
>Ga0307984_1001304_pt1 | contig 10504 bp, 6 predicted proteins | sample EllFjometageno78_FD_203169 | JGI IMG/M metagenome (GOLD analysis project Ga0307984, IMG submission 203169) | Marine microbial communities from Ellis Fjord, Antarctic Ocean - #78 | ecosystem: Environmental > Aquatic > Marine > Unclassified | place: Southern Ocean | collected 2014-10-09 | reverse complement strand
ATCAGCATCAGCATCAGCATCAGCATCAGCATCAGCATCAGCATCAGCATCAGCATCAGCATCAGCATCAGCATCAGCATCAGCATCAGCATCAGCATCCGCATCAGCATCAGCATCAGCATCAGCATCATCAGCATCAGCATCATCATCAGCATCAGCATCAGCATCATCATCATCATCATCATCATCGGCATCAGCATCAGCATCAGCATCGGCATCAGTATCAGCATCAGCATCAGCATCAGCATCGGCATCAGCATCAACATCAGCATCAGCATCAGCATCGGCATCAGTATCAGCATCAGCATCAGCATCAACATCAGCATCGGCAACGGCATCAGCATCATCATCATCATAATAATTTTATTAGGCCCCAACCCTTCGGATTGGGGCCTATAGAATTGGGGTGTCTGTCCGTCTGTCCGTCCGTCCGTCCGTCCGTCTGTCTGTCCGTCTGTCTGTCCGTCTGTCCGTCATCGCTTTCTTGTACGGGCGATATCTCGAAAACGGGGAGGCCCAGACATTTGATTTTGGTACCTATGGAAAGCTCTCGACCTTTTAGATGTGCCTTTTGGTTCTTTTAACCAGATTCGGCCAATCGGACATGGTCAAATTGGCCGAAATTAGCCAACAATAGGGGTTTTCACATCGCGTTCTTGTACGGGCGATATCTCGAAAACGGGGAGGCCCAGACATTTGATTTTGGTATCTATGGAAAGCTCTCGACCTCTATATGTGCCTTTTGGTACTTTTAACCAGATTCGGCCAATCGGTCATGGTAAAATTGGCCTATTTGTTTTTTTAAACAATTGAGTTTGTACGGGCGATATCTCGTGGTTAGTCAACTTTGTGCGATATTTACCAAAAGATAACCCATTGAGTTTGGGGGCGGTTGGGGCCTTTTAGTGTTTCACGAATACCTCCTTGTTTTCCTTATATTGGAGCGAGAAAAAAAGGTAGGATCACCAGATGCTAAGATTTAAGTACAAATGTAGATAAAAAGATACCTCGAAATCTGAACTTGTGCTATGAAGCCATAGTAGAAAGTGTGCTGCTCTACGAATGAGAGGCATGTTCTCTAAACTGCAAACTCGAGAAATAAGCATTGGCGAACTGAGACGGTGTATGGAGGACCAAACTGCGTAAAGGACGATCGTCTACGCCCGGGATATCAGACTATCAGCAAGCAAGCATGTGCTAATTCTGATTTACATTAAATGGAGTTCAAAAATTAAAGAATATATATATTTTGAGTTAATCCGAGGTAATTTATGGAGAATAAATATAAAGTGATGTGTCTGGCGAGTGAGATTGAATTTGTGCTCGCCAGCCAGATTGGCCTCGAAATTAATACTCGCCAGCCTGGCGAGTGTGGCTGGATTTATACTCGCCAGCCCGATTTTTCACTCGCCATGGCAAGTTGGCGAGTGCTTATGTTGCACCCGGCAATAATCAAGTCGACTTGTTACTGTTGCATGTACTAGGGTCTTTGCCGAAGCTTCGGTGACATATCTTCTTATTGCCTTTATCTGACGCAGATGAAAATTACAGGATTTCACAAATTGCAATACATGTTTATCCATACGCAACCGTTCATCGAAAAACACACCGACATTTCGCACGAAGGGACTAGCATGAATGCGTGTACCACCAATGTTAACGTTTAATACATTATTCACTGAAATAAAAGTATGGCGAGTATATTTAGTCCCCCGCTCCTGCGTAGCGAATCGGGGAACTATAGTTTTCGGGTCTGTCCGTCTGTCTGTCCGTCTTTCTGTCTGGCAGTCCGTCTGTTCGTCGACTCTTTTTTGTGAACAGCCTGAAGTCAACACCTCTCAAGATATCGCTTAGATATTTTAGATATAGCAAGAATGGGTCCTAGCCAGGATTGGTATTGTAAAAGAGCCACGTATAACCAAGAAAAATGGCTCAACTGGACTTCGAAAGTTCGTGCAAGCTTTCAATACTATAATGGGTTTGTGAACAGACTGAAGACGACATCCGCAAGGTGCAGCCAATCATTATGGGTCAGTGCGGGGGCAGCGGCGGCAAGTCGGAGCCTTGTCCTACAAGGGACTCCATCGTCCCATCGTCCGATTGTAAGATCGCAGCGGACTCACCTTGTGAGAAGGTATCGGCTCAATTTATCCACGGAAAAATACTTTGGTATAAGATTATGTACAGTGTTAAGAGTAACAAACTAATTTATTCGTTGGAATAAGTATCATATACATGTATGTTTGTTATACCTCACACAATACCAGGTCCTTTAGAAAGCGTTAGCGCAATCTTGTAAATGCCACGACAGGAATGTAATATCAGAATCAATGTAAGGGTTTAACGTCATGCGCACCAATTATACGATTGAGTGTATATTACTAGTTTATTGGCTTAAAGTTACCCTCTCTTTATCAAGTGTTCAAAATAACAGATATATAAATGACTTGATTGGTACATTTAGATACAGAACCCGGGCGATGCTGCGTTTTTCGACGCCCCGGATGCCGCAGGCAAGTTAAGACCAAACGACCATTCTCGGTCGTATGATTTAATCCAGTATTCAATATATTTCAAGAACCTCGATGCTTAAGTAGCCGGTTTCTGGTTCCATTGTAAAAAAGCAAAATGTATTAAACAAGGGTAGCAACTTGTTTTCTTCCTCGATGTGTATATAGCATAATAAATTAATAACATAGTAAAATGTATTTTGCACACACTAAAGATACATCAAATAAGTTTTGAATTGTCAAACACTTTTTACAGCTGTATGGCAACGCGAACATAATGAAGTGACATCAGCTATATTGATGGACGATACGTTATAGATAATAATTGAAAATAATAATACATATAATATTTGTCAATACACAGTTCAAGTAGGATGCAATCAAAAATGATTTCCACAAGTTCACCTTATTAAAACCCCTATATTTGGTCATTTTAATGAAATCATGCAATAAAATCATCGTTAATCATATAAAAGAAGAGAAAAATAAAAGTATTTAATGTTTATTTTCCTGCAGATATCGAGAACGAGGCTGTCGCGGACGACACGATCCCCACAAAGCCAAAGCTATCAGACGGCACATCGTCAAGTGCCTCCTCTCAGTGCAAGGTGCCGCCAATCATGGTGAGCGAGCGCGGAGTCAGCGGCGGCACGTCTGATTCGGCCATGGACTCAATTGTGGAAGATATCGAATATGACTCGCATAGTGTTAAGGTATAGGCAAATTGTGCATTGGAAAATACTTTGGTATGAGAGGGGGTACAGTTTTCAGAGTACAGAAATCATTTATTAGTTGGAAGCAGGATGATTAATGTTTATAATATCTCAAACAGAACCAGGTCTTTACGAAAGCTTAAGCGCAATCTTAAAATGTAATGTCACGACACAGACTTCTAACGTGACGCACCCACACGGGGATACCTCCTCACTGAGGTTCTAGTTGTAAATTACTAGTTTATTTTCAAAACTTTACCTTATATTTATCAAGTGTTGACATTTATCAAGTGTTGACTAAAGTGCTGACATAAAATTAACTTGATTTGTACTATTAGGGGCTGAATGCAGGCGGCAGATTAGGAAGAATCGACCATACTCGTACGTATTATTTTAACTATTATTCAATATATTCCAAAACACTCCGATGCTTGAGTACCCGTAACAAGATTTAGTCAAAATTTAGTAATTGACCAATTTGTTATTAACACGGCACCACTGCGCTAGCTACGCTCTAGTAATGTTGAGTCATTTGGGAACGCGTAGGGATCCTGCGTAGCGGATCGGGGGACTATAGTTTTCGGGTCTGTCTGTCTGTCCGTCCGTCCGTCCGTCTGTCTGTATGTCTTTCTGTCCGTCTGTCCGTCGACACTTGCTTGTGAACAGCCTGGAGTCGACACCTCTCAACATATCGCTTAGATATTTTAGATATAGCAAGTATGGGTCCTAACCAGGATTGGTATTGTAATGGAACCACGTCCGACCAAGAAAAATGGCTCAACTGGACTTCGAAAGTTCTTGCAAGCTTTCAGTACTATAATAGGTTTGTGAACAGACTGGAGTCGACACCTCTCAACATATCGCTTATGTATTTTTGATATAGCAAGTATGGGTCCTAACAAGAATCGGTATTGTAAAGGAGCCACGTCCGACCAAGAATAATGGCTCAACTTGACTTCGAAAATTATTGCAAGCTTTCAGTACTATAATGGGTTTGTGAACAGACATGAGCCAACACCTCTCAACAAATCGCTTAGCTATTTTAGATATAGCAAGTATGAGTCCTGACAAGAATCGGTATTGTAAAAGAGCCACTTGCGATCAAGAAAAATGGCTCAACTGGACTTCGAAAGTTCTTGCAAGTTTTCAGCACTATAATGGTTTTGTGAACAAACTAGAGCCAACACAACTCAATTTATCGCTTAGATATTTATGATATAGTAAGCATGGGTCCTAACATAAATCGGTATTGTAAAGGTCCGACCAACAAAAATGGCTCAACTGGACTTCACAAATTTACTGTTAGGAAATCATGGGATTGTACGCGGGGGACTTAGTCAGTTTCACTGACCTACTTGTTCTTGACTAAACAGTTAGTGTTAATTTAGTAATTTAATAATCATTTACTAAATGACTAAACATTTACTAAACTTTGCTCCGGGTATTTAGTTGCTGGTTCCACTTTGCTGGGGTCTCACTTGCAGTCAATGTGGCTACACGAAATCGTTTGCGGAGGTGCTGCACGCGAATTCTGCGATCCTGTCGAGCAGTCGTAATGCGTGGACTACAGTTACGTGGTCTATTTAAAGTAGTCCCAGTTTGTCGATACCGCATTTCCAGTCGAAAGGCCAGTCGAAACGGCCAAGTACAGCCGAAACGCCTGGCGACTTCTCTTTTCGATGCTCCAGCAATTATATTATGACAATTACTTGTTCCCTCTGTAGTAATGTTGTACTAACCTTGACTTGGTGTAGGTCTATGTAATCCATGTTCTACATGTATGTATGTTCATATATCGTAATGTATAATATATGATGTTGTCTTGTGTAAGTGTTGTTGTGGACAGATTGTCCGGAAGTCCCGCGTAACTTTCGCGGTCTATGATTTAAGGGTGTGTCCAAGAAGTAGTCCCGCACTACACCTCTCTTTCGAAAGCCGTGGCGTTTTTATTTTTTATTTAACAGCAAAAAAGTTAATTGACCGAATATGTGTATATATTTTATTAGTCCCCCGCTCCCGCGTAGCGGATCGGGGGACAGACACCATGAAGATATTCGTCCCTCTATGTGAAGATCAACGCACAGACAAAATGGCCAGATCCAGTGTTGTCATTAACTACGTCTTGATTTATCCCAGTTTCGCTTATATATAAGCGTAGTTGGAATAAATCCTGAGAAACTAATATGCTACATCAAAGTTACCATCACTAAATCTATATTTTAACGTTCGATCTTTACCCTATTGTTCTTTTCATACAACTGCCGCTCAATCTTTTCATAACTTCCTTGGTTTCTCGATCAACCTCCTTATCATATCATCCCGCCCTTGAGAACGCACCAATGGTTCACCATCTATTTTCACTTGTCCTCCTTATTCACTTGTCGACCATATTGGCAATCACAACACATTCCCCCAGCAATTTTTTTTTTTTTCTTTTTTTTTCTTCTTTGGACACTTATATAGTTCTATCCTAAGAATACGCAAGGTTACATTATATACACTATTTACATAACATGGGACGATGTTTAACGGCTTTCTTCATCTTCCCTAGCCCTCTTCTTCGTCGTCAATAGGAATTTGGTGGCACTCGACGCGGATTTAAAATTCAGTATGGCGAGCCGGTCTGGGCGATAGACCAAACGCAAAGATACATATTAAAACTCTCCAATTAATTAACATGGCCGGAGATTCGGGGTGGGTCTCATGGAATGTCGAAGGTCGTTCTACTCCCAGGTAATCGGCAAATGCGGTGATCATGGCGACGTCCCGACACGTTGGCTTCATGTCGTCGGCACCCCGGTTGACTGGGAACCAACCCTTTCTTAGAACCATGTCATGAAGGGCTTGCACGTTAGGAAGGGCCCAGTGTGCAAGAAAACGGCTAAACAGTTTTCCCCAGTTATGCATGGTCTTAGGGTCTGTACGACCATACGTCATAAAACTTGGCAGGTGCCGGCGCCCAAAGTGGTCCTGGAGTGTGCGACCCTGTAGCTTTATGGTACAATCCTCGAGTGGACACTCTGCGCACATACCAGGGTTCCGTATCTTGGCGGCGGTAGAGGGCGGAATTGCCTTCTGACATGGTGTCACGATGGTCACAACCCGTTTTTCCGTAGCCTCCTCTTTGTAGTCCTCCTCCACTAGACCAAAATCTAGGTGACGCCATCCTGTGGGCGTCTCGGTACTATATTGCACATGCGTTTGGCTATTAGTGAGGGCTCCTACGAATATATCGCCTAGCAGCTGAGCTCCCCTCTCTGAAAGGTGCACATGGTCGCGCCAGTACCCGGGTTTGTCCACAAGGGGCAAAAACGCCTTCTCACTATCGACGACGTCAATAATCCTCAGAGGATCCTCCCGGTAGTAGTGTTGCACTAACTCAAGGGCATCATTGTATGATTTCCTTTCAGCTTCCATAAGCGTGTCCTCGTGGTACCGTGGCAGAACTTTGGACCAAAGGATCTCCACCTGGGGAGCTATTTCCCGGACTGACATCACGAAACCACGCACAGCCGCATAATAGTGCATGTCCCGGGTGCCTGGCTTGAGGTCGTTTGTGCCCAAGTGTACTAATAGGGTCTTCGCTTCCGGCGTCTGGGATAGCCTGTTTTGTAATGGGCGCCACAATCTACACTGCCATTTATCAGAATGTAATGAAAAGGTGCGACACCCAGGAGCCACAATGACGGTGCAGCGATGAAAAACGGGAAGCTGCGCTACTTCGCGTAACATGCTATCGCCGAGGATTATGGTTTGCTCAGACAACATCTAAAACACAAATTTAAATCTAGTTACTATTGTCTGGAGTTAAACCGTTACTAAAACTAAACAAACAAATTACAACAAAAAAATAAAGAAACAGATTACGAATAAGATTAGAAGTTATTCAACGAAAGTGCGACATAACGAACGAGTGTCGAATAACAACTATGAAACATGTTAACTTTGTAACTGGTAGTCTCGGAGATGATGCGGTGTCCTGACGGCCCTACCGGTGCGCGTGACTACGCTTCGGCTTTCCGGTTCGTCAAGTTCGTCCTCATACTCCGCTTCCGGAAACTTGGTGTTACCAGGGTTACACTCTCTGAACAAGTTTTGAAGATTCATGTCCTCTTCTTCTCCAATAGGTGTACCCTCGAGGGCGTCCTTATCTTCGCGCATCCATTCAGGAAGGTCCTTTGTCTCACAAAGTTTAAGCCGGTCATGGTGGACAACTGATTGTTTTTTCTGTCCCCGGATTCGATAGAGGTATGGGCTTAGGACTTTGGTTATAATGAAGGGGCCTTTCCAGATCCGGTTAAGCTTGCTGCACTCACCAATTTTTGATGCGGAGTTAATCAGATAAACGGGGTCGCCAGTTTTATAAGCCTTCACGTTAGTCGTTTGATTATACCTATCCTGCTGTCGTTTCTGACTTGACTTCAGTGTTTTTCTGGCCACCTCGTGTGCTATTCGCAAGCATCTCTCCAGCTTCTGGACATAAGTGATTGGCGCATCGGGCATCCCTGTGTTGAGACCTAACATCAGACTCAAAGGCAAGGTCACTTCTCTTCCCAACATCATCACGTTCGGAGTCATTCCCGTCTGCCTATTGACTGCAGAACGCATAGCGCAGGCCACTATCTGAAGGTTATCATCCCATTGGGTAATTCCCTCTTCTCTTAGGCACCGCAACATTTGCAGAATAGTACGGTTATACCGTTCCACTTGACCATTTGAAGAAGGGCGGTACGCCGTAGTTCTGCTCTTGGCTATTCGCAGTAAGTCGCACAGTGACTTGAAGAGGTTACTATCAAAATTGCGTCCTTGGTCGGTGTGAATGTGGCTAGGGCACCCTAGACTCGAGAAGAATCTATTGACAGTAGCTTTCGCGGTAAGTTCGGCGGTCTGCTCCGGGAGGGCCTCTAGTTCCACCCACTTTGTGAATTGATCAACCATAACTAGAATATACCGATTACCGCGAACGGTTTCTTCTAACGGTCCCAGTATGTCCAGATGAACGCGTTCCATAGGATACCCAGCGTGGTAAGACCGTAACGTGTACTTAGGCTTCCTGGAAGCCTTTTTACTGACATTACATGCAGAACAGGAGCGAACATACCGGATTGCATCTTGCCTCATACCTTTCCAGAAAACAAAGGTTACTAACTTCTGGTATGTGCCTAACTGCCCATAATGCCTACTTACCGCATTGTTGTGTGCTAAGTCTAGGCATTCGGATCTCAACTCATGGGGAATAACGATCAACAGACAATTGCTGTTAAGTGTCACCCACCGATAGTGCAACAATCCATCTTTTAGGATCAGTTGGTCCTTCTTATCCCAATAGAACTTTGTAGTATGACTGCAGATGAAGAATTCACCTTCTTCCGGTTCTCTGTCTTCTTTGAGCCATGTGATGATCGGTAGTATATCTGGGTCGGCTTCCTGTAGTTCAGTCATCTCCTCCTGAGAATAGTTCATTACCCAGTTAGAAGAAAGCGATACCATCCGTACTTTTGCGAAAGGCATATCCTCTAAATTTCGATCGGTGGCGGTCTCATCTATTTGAGAGAGGGGAACTACGTCATCGACATTCTCCTCGAATGACGCCCAATTTCGTTGTGCTCGGCTGCAGTACTTGCATCCTTTACAGGGTAGATCTTTCAATTCGATCTCTTTGTCGTAGAAGGGACAGAAGGCCATCTCGTCCGGAATTCTACTGAGAACATCGGCATTTACATGAATTTTCCCTCGTCGGTGGATTAGTTGGAAGTCATATTGGCTCAATTCTTCCAGCCAACGAGCCAATTGTCCGATAGGATTCTTAAATCTCATTAGCCAAAGCAGACTGCCATTATCGGTTCGTATGGTCACCCTTCTGCCCAGTAGATAATGACGGAACTGGCGGGTAAACTGCACTATAGCTAGTAGTTCACGGCGGGTGGTACAGTAATTCCGTTGTTGCGGGGTTAGAGATAAGCTCGCATAACATATGGTACGTTCTTTTTCATCTTGAATCTGAGACAATTCCGCCGCGACAGCAGTGTTGCTGGCATCGGTGTCGAGAATGAATTGTCCATCTGTGGTAGGGTAGGCCAATACTGGAGTTGAAGTCAGTGCTTCTTTCAGAGTCTCAAAGGCTGCAGTGTGTTCCTCCGTCCATTTAAAGGGGTTACGACCAGTTAATCGGTATAAACACTCTGCCTTGGACGCGAAGTTTGCGATGAAGTCTCTGTGATAATTGGCGAACCCCAGGAACCTTTCCACCTCACGAGTACATTTAGGTACTGGGTACTTATCAACAACTTTTACTTTCTCGGGATCTACAGACACACCCTCTTTGCTGACGATTCTTCCCAGAAAGGGAACTTGAGTCTGAAAGAGTTCGCATTTCTTTGGTTTCAATTTTAAGTGGTGCTCGCGAAACCGTTCAAATACTTTCCGTATTCGTTGCATGTGGTCTTGAACATTCTGTCCTAAGATGATTACATCGTCTAGGTAGGCGATGACTTCCTATCATGTCATGCCTCTGAGGACCAGTTCGACGGCGCGTTGGCAAAAACTCGGTGCGTTGGTCAAGCCGAAAGCCATCCTGACATGCTCGAAAAGACCAAATTTCGTAAGGAACGCGGTTTTAGGGATATCCTGTTCTTCAATCAAAAACTGCCAATACCCTGCGGCCAAATCTAATGTGGAAAACCATTCGTTACCCTCGAGAGTGTCCAAACAGGTTCGAATAGAAGGTAAAGGCCATCTATCCTTTGTAGTCTTGGCGTTGAGGTCTCTGTAGTCAAGGCAATAGCGAACGGTTTTGTCTTTCTTAACGGGGGGTGATTTAGGATGGTCGAAAGTGATATCTAAATGAGCACCATTTTGTGCGTTTTGAATTCTAGTGGTAAAATTTTCACCCAACAGAGAGTCCTCCGCGGCTTTATCCATGTCCAGCTCGTGATTAATATCCAAATTTGACGAAATGTCGCTGTCACTATGGACCTTGTCTATGGCCGCCTTCATAATACGCTGTTTACTTGATCTTAGAATGTTTATTCATTATAGATATTAACAGCTTGGGTACAAAAGCAAGAGTGCTAACAATTTGAAATATATTTCATTTCATTTCATTTCATGTTTTTATTTCCAATATAACATTAAAAAGAATAACAAATGTAAGTAATGTTACATATCACATTAAGGCTGTACATGGAAAGGGTAGACCTTGAAAGTTTGACACTTATAAGGTTGGTCTACCTCTATACCTTAATACATATCACACAATAACCTAATAGTTAAATAACCTTG
>Ga0307984_1001302_pt1 | contig 10513 bp, 15 predicted proteins | sample EllFjometageno78_FD_203169 | JGI IMG/M metagenome (GOLD analysis project Ga0307984, IMG submission 203169) | Marine microbial communities from Ellis Fjord, Antarctic Ocean - #78 | ecosystem: Environmental > Aquatic > Marine > Unclassified | place: Southern Ocean | collected 2014-10-09 | reverse complement strand
ATCGCAACTCCTGATATGGATAGGGCTGATAGTAGTGTTAATATAGCTATAAACATTTATAAAGTGTATTTACTATAACATATTGCCAGCTTTTATGCTATTGATTTGTTTGGTAAAGTAGATCCAGGTCAGAACTTTCTTACTGACTTTTTATGAGGATATTATTGATTATTGAGAGTCGTCAGCGCCGTAGCTTAGGGCGTTGTCAGTTACCAACTGGTTCGCAGTCTGTGGAGCGAATCCTGTAACTTCCGATACCGTGATGCCTTCTAGTATCTCACCTTTTGACACTGCAAGTACTGGACCTGCTGTAACTGAATTGTTTTGATGTCCTACAATACCACTAGTTGGATTGAACACACTCATGTTCTCTGTTCTTGTTGTGTTGAGTGCGTCTGCGATCCTGTCCTTGATGAACAGTTGTCTTGAGTTGATCGCTGTAGAGTCACCTAGATCACTTGTACCTGTGTTTGCTACTAGATTCCTGTTCTCGTAAACAAGACCAAATCCTAGTGCTGTGATTGGGTTGTCACCTGCGTCTGCACCGTAAGTTGTCACGATGTTCACAACCTTGAAGTTTGTTCTCAGTGCTAGGTTTTCCATCATCATTTTCCATCTTAGGTTTCCTCTTGAAACCAATAGTGATTGATTCAGTGTAGTTGGCTTGGTTGTGAAGTCATTGGCCACACATGGTGATATTCTTCCACCGTTGACTGTTTCTGTGTCTAGGTATCCTGATGTGTCTATTGCTACCGTGAAGTATGCGTTTTCCGGTTCTGCTGGAGATACCGCGTATAATGATTTTGGTTCAACTGTTGCCATTGTTTAAATTCCTTGTATAAACTTATTTATACGATTATTTATGTCTACAACGGCTTATTATTTGTAGAAAGACCAACTGGGTGTGCCTATGTATTTGCAGGCGTTGTTGGTGGTGTGTCGTTCCTTGCCGTTGACCTTGATGTATGCTTGGTACGTACGGCAGTATCCGCCCGAGATTGGGTATGAGTGTATAACACGCACCTTGCCCGCGGCCAGACGCTCCTTGCTGTACCAACTGACTATCTTGCCATTCTGTGTGCTTGTTAGGGCGAAGAACACCGCTGATTCGTGCATCTTCTTCTCTGTTCTCTTCAGGCTGAATCTCAGGAACTGTGAGCGTCTGAATAGGAAAGCAGGCATGCTGTACTTGAGATCATCTCCCAACCACTTGGGTGCTGGCATGTTTCCTATCTGTCCCTTTGTGTCTCCTGGTGTCTTGTTCCCAGCCATTGCTGTGCTTGACAGCAGTAGGCTAATCAATACTATGGTAACCTTGAACAATCTCATATTCTCCATCCATTTTGTGACAGGCTATCTGTCTCTGCGTTATTACCACTTCTCCGACCGGCATGTCCCATGTGTACATCTGACAACTAGAAGCAATGCCCATGTCAAACAAGAAATCACTTGCTCCATCATTGCACACCATCTTCTCTTCTGTGAGGTTTTCGATCACTTCCCCTTGTTCGTTCACCACCTTGATCTTGGTCACTTCCACATCACAATACTGATTCGACCAAGGTCCTCCAGCTTCTGCCTTGTTGACAAATACCAACTTAGATACAAAAATTACTAGAGCCAGGGCTATAAGATAATATACAGTTCTCATAGTCCTAGTTGTTCAGTACTTTTTCTGCGGCTTCGTCTATCGAAGTAGTGTCGATAGTCTGTGCCAGTTTCTGTTGTTTTAGCTCAGACACGATAGCATTAACATGGTCTGTACCTAATTTAACCATAACATACACTCTGTATGATTTGTTTTTAGTAGTATAGATCACTTGCTTGTCAACTTCGTAGTGTCTGACTAATGTGTCATTGATAACATTCACTATGATATCTTGAGCACCAGCAGTCACAGTCATTGACTCATTTGTACCTGCTTCGTCTTTCTTAATAGTAGATCTGTTGTTCATCTCACCATTAATTCTGTCAGCCAATTTAGCCTTTGCCAACAGTGTAGCCTTCTTCACAGCCAATTCAAGATCAGGAGAAACAGCAGATGCCGCCTCTTGATAATATTTTTTAGTTGTGTGTGGATATTTCACATACCATTTCGGAGTCTTGTTTATTACACCGTTCTTGCTCATGTCCGACTTCATCGAATATGTAGAACACTGTGCAACAAGTAGACCTGCGAAAAGTATAAGAAATAATTTGCTTATGTTTTTCATGTTTTTTCCTTATTGTTTAAATTTTGCAATCTGCTCTGATACAAAGTTAGATACACCAGCAATATTGAAGTCACTGCTGAATGCTGACCAACCATCTCCTATCATCGGATATACCGCTAGGAAGATTGCAAATAGTATTATTAGTCTAATCATGTAACAATTATAGCATGTTTTCCAAATACGTCAACTGGAGTTGATCTTGCTAGAAGTGTTTTTTTTATTGATCTTTTTAGCTATAAATCTCTAATGAAAGTCGAGAACTTCTTCTAAGTTGCTGAAGTCTTGAACATCTATCTTGTTAGATTCTAAGTTTTTCATTATGTTGTATATGATAGTTAATTCTTCCTTGCTCCTTGTTTGCGGCCAACCCAGTTTTACAGATAGCTCGTGAAGTTCTAGTCTACGTTTAATTCTTTCTTTCAATGTAAGGCTTGGATTTTTTGTGTTTACCCAACCCATGCCCAGGGCAATATCTCTGAGGCCTTGTGGTAATTTTTTAAATCTTGCTTCAAAGTCTGGATCAACGATCATCTCAACATCTCCGGGCTTTTCAATCTTTGCTGTATCTCTGAACATTCCTGTATATCCCCATCTCACCATGTGTATCACTCCCGACCTTGCATACTTCTGAAATTTATGTAAAAATTCTTTATTGTATTCGTGGTCTTCTTGTGTTTCGATAGGATAGCCAACAAACATAAGTGCAACATTTTTGATACCATAGTATGCCGACTGTTCAAAATGAAATGCTATATCCTCATTTGTGTAATTTTTACCCATGTGTTTTCTAACACGTTCACTAAAGGATTCGAATCCTGTGACAAGTAGGTTGGCACCTCCTTTGTGCATCAACTCCCAATCCTTCTCTGATTGCTCTTCTTTGGTCCTGCATATAAATTGACCCATATACTTAATTTGGTCAAAAGCACTGTCAGATTTGAGATCTATAAGTTTGTGATTCAATTGCCTGAAATGTTTCATACTTCCGTTGACAAGGCTGTCAGTAAAGTGTGTGAGATTCACACCATACTCTAACTTGTTTTTCTTAATTTCGGTGACAAGTTTTTCGGGATCTCGTATTAAGAACTTAGGCCATAGGTCAGGAACGTTACAGAAGGTGCATCTCCTCACACATCCTTTGGACATTGTCATGTACACCCCGGGCTCGTCTGTGTAGTAGTATTTTAGAGGTTCTATTGTTTCGTATGATGGTAGGGGTATTGCATCGAGATCCTTGACCATTATTGGTGGCAGGCCGTCTATGCCTGGGTATTTGTTGCCCATCAGCAATTCTTTTAATGAGTCTTCACCATCACCTGTGATGTAGTGATCTATGTAATTCTCTTCTCTCAAAAAATCTGCAATGGTCTTGTACTTGGTGTTTTTGTCCATGTTAGGCAATGACCCTGGCCAAGCACCAATGCCGTGCCCTCCTATCATTATTGTAGACTTTATCCTAGGACGTAGATACTTCACAAGTTCAAAACACGACACTGTGCTGAACCTAGAAAACACACTGATACCTATCCAGTCCGGGTTGTAATCATTTAATTGTTCCATAAATCTAGAGAAAGCATCTTCAAGTTCTTTCCTTGTATCTTTAGTCAAATCCTCTTTCTTACATCTCCAATATTCTTCTAGCTCTGCCCAAGCACCTTCGCTGACAGCACCGTTGAGGAATAGGTTAAAGTCAAAAACCTTGCAATCCCATTTTATAGATCTAATGATACTGCTCAGCAGTGCCGCGGCCGCAGGGGGCCTTTCTAGCTCCTGGCTGGGTATGTTTATAAATGCAAATTTTTTCATATTATTTTTTTTATGCTGGCTACCAGCTCTTCACAGGGATCGAGACTGCCTCTAAACTTGTTCACCCTCTCTGGATCTTTATCAAGAAACTTAATAACTTCTTTGTTTTGTTTTTTGTCGAAGTACCAATCCCAGAAATCACCTTCAAATGTGTTGAACACAAATTCTCCTGGAAAATGCCATATTAATTGACTTTTTAACTTTTCTTCTAGAGGATAATTAAGCCTGTTAGATTTATGCTGTGCAACATAACCTTTGAAATATCTAGGCCTATAATGTCCATCAGTCATAACCCAACTTTCAATTTGTATGCCTTCCACTCTGATATTAGTCAGTTGGAATGTTTGGTCCTCCACTATTGCACCATCTATCGCTTTGGTGTGCTTTTCGGTCTTGTTGTACCATTGAAATTTTATTTGATTCTGTGCTTGAGTTTGTAGGTCAAACGTGAATTTATTTCCTGAGCATTCAACCTCTTTTAAAATTTGGTCGTTGTTGTATATCCTTAACTTCGGCCATTGACCACAGAAGGTGGACTTGTATGATATCTCAAAATTTTGCATTAGATGTAGTTCTCCCACTCTGGCATAAATTTTTTGATATCTGTCTTCCAGTAGCCATCCAATCCTTTGATGAATGATTTGTAATCACTCTGTGCAGGACCTCTCACAAATTTTTTGTAGCTTTTCGGAACCTTGTCCTTGAGAGCATCTGGGAGGTTGGTTGGATGCAGTTCTTTCGGATCATATACAATGTGTTTCTGCGGATTGTGTATTTTTCTTTCGAGGCACCATTGGTCTAGTTCATGGAGATGTAGCACATTAAGAAGAGATATAGTCGATTGCACAAGGACATTAATTCCGTTGTTCCTGAATTTCTCTATATTAGATTCCAATTCGTTAAAATCACAGCCCGGTCTTATGTATTCGTGTACCTTGCCTATGCCGTCCATACTCACTATCAGCACAATTTCTTTAAAACTTTTCAGTAGCTCTACTAGTTTTTCGTTGTAGAACATTCCGTTTGTCGTAATATACATTGTCATGTGTTTGGAATGATTGTTATCTTTCAGCCAATCGAGTAGTGACATCAATCTTTTGTTATAGAAAGGTTCTCCACCCACGACATCTATGTATTCTACTTTGTCTGCGTGTAGCTTGAGAGTCTTTTCAGCGTCGAGGTCATATTTGTAAGGTTCCATGGTTTCCCAACCTAGCTTTTTGTAGACCGTGTTTACCCTGGAACTGACATTGGTCACACACATCCTACAGGCGAGATTACACAGGGCACCGACCTTGATTTTAATTTCTAGTGGTACTAGTTGTGAGTCGGGCAGTAATATCTTGTCCTTGTGTTCTTCTAGCCGAGACTTGTTTGCATTCTGTCTTATAGATTCTTTTCCTTTGCTCTCCATGTCAAAACACTTCCAACAACCTTTTGGTCTTTGGTCCTTACGGAATGTTTCTCGGATTTCTTTCAGCTCTTCGCTCTTCCAGTATGACTCTAGATCATATATCTTTTCTTTCTGCTGTTGGTACATACAGCAAGGTCCCGCAGGCAATCCTTCGTCGTATGGATTCCTGTCCATACTGATGAACGGCAAGATACAAATGTTTTTCCTATCCTTCGACATAATTTTTAGTTAGAGCTTGTGGATGAATCCCACATACGGCCTGGCCCACGCATCTAAGACATAGAGGTCAGTGTAATTGCCGACGTCACAATACTGCGGCGTTGCACAACTATTTATTCTCAAAAATCACAGGTTGTTTGAAACGTTCTGCATATCCTGTTTTTACCATTTGAAATGGGTAATCGTGTGCTTTCCAATCTTCTGGTCCACGTCTTTGTAAATTTTCTGTTGTGGTACAGTGTTTTAAATCTGAATAGTAATATCCGCACATAGTTGTACCTATTTAAATGTTTAGTTCCTACGCATCTTAGAAATTTCTTCAGCACCTTCTTTGTCCCATATGGGAACAAGGTTACTCTTGTGCATAAGTCCTATACCGATAAGTTTTCTCTCACCACTGTACACCATTGGTTCTTTCTTGGATCCTCCACTCACTGGTATCTTGTCACCCAGCTTGGGATAGTTGGGATCCGGTGTGTAGTCGGGTATGTCGTAGCCCTTGAAATCCTTTGCACTTCTCCTCAACGTCTTGGCATCAAGTCCGTTTGCCTCTAGCCATTCCCGGTGCTTGGCCTGTGCCACCCTCTTCCTTTTGGTGTCCGCCAACTTGACCCTGATGCGTTTTGGCAGTTTCATTTGTATGAATCCCATGTGTTATTATACTGCTAAGGCAGTTTGCTGTCAACTATGGCCTGTAGCACGATCTCGTGGTAATCTGGATTGGTGCTCCATGCACTCATCCTAACCATCAGCCTACGGTAGTCCCACTTGCCGTCATCTATCTGATCTTCTCTCTCTTCTCTGAATTCCTTGTACGCACGATGCCTGTTTATCGTGGCTATCATGTCTTTGACTGATTCACACTTGGTCTTGTACTTCTTCACACCCCACTCCGCGTCTGGGTTTCCTTTGGCCTTCATCTGTGGTGTGTTGTCATCCCATGTCCTCACACCGAACAGTGCGTTGCCTTCCTGTGCGAATCTGCTGGTGCCCCAACCACTCTCTATCCCCGCCATTGCTATTATCATGCTGGTGGGCACCCTACTCAGTCTGTCCGTGGTGTAGTTTAGGTACTCCACGCACTTGAGTGTGGCCTTTATGAAAGTGCTTTTATCCTTGTATTCAAATTCTGGTTCCTTCAGACCCAACAGGGTCACTTGGTTCAGTTCCTTCCTGTGTACCTCGTCCTCTATCCTGTCCACCGTCCATGTGTTGGGGTAGAACGTGCCCGAGAAGAACGCCGCACCCAGTATGGTCGCTATCACCGTCAGGAAAATCAAGCCATACTTGGCCTTCACTAATATATCCTGTATCCTTGCGAGGGTTCTTCTGGTCATATTTTTTGATCTTTAAGATGCGTGTGGGCCGAGATTTTTGAAAATTGGCCCATCTCTGGCGCTGGGGGAACTCGAGCCCACGTCCTCTGCATCGTGAATCTATACAGCAACTTTCGTAGGTGCTGGTTCTTGTGTTGTCGTTTGCTCTGCTTCGTACTTCACTTTGTACTCTGCTTCTGCATTCCTCATCGCATTGTTCCAGTCTGCCTTTGACATACCTGTGAACCTAGTGATGATACCATCTGACATGATCTTGAATGATCCACACAACTTGTGCGATCCGTCATCCGCTATCTTGTGTACCACACCTGTGGCCTTACCATCAGCATTCTCTCTGCCCATGATGTACATGTAGTTTCCTGACTTGCCGTGCCATTTGTTGTTTGTCTGTGTGTCCTCTTGGCATCTTGATCTCATCTGATCCAGTACCAAACTTGCTTTTGCTGAACATTTATACATATTATCTTTCTCCTTTGTTACCACTATTATAACAGGTAATGGTATTACGTCAACCTGGTATAACCATTGGTTTTATTGGATTATTTTAGATTCTGTAGGATTCTTTGTTCTTGCGCCAACTTCTGCTGTTTGATCTGTTCCAGTTCTTCAGCACTTGGGGGCATCCTGACTATCTCCACGTTGGACTCCTTAACTTCCTCGTCCAATGAATGCTTTGGTGCTTCTATGGGCATACCACAGTTGTCAAACCATCTGTTGTCCGCCGTCACGTAGCAGACCGAATAGAAACTGATGTTGTCACCGTTAATAGACTTCTTTGATATCAGCCTACGTTTCTTGTGTACCTTGCCTGGGTATTCCCGGTGATTCTTCTGTATCAGTTTGATACCTCCGAATAGGTCACTGTAGATCCTATCAATGTAGATTGGGTTGCCTTTGGCGTTCTCCCCAAACTCGTTGGACACTACGGTGTGTTTATCTTCAGTGATGCGGGTCTTGTTGGCTATCTCACCCAATCCCGCTAAAAGTTCTTTGGTTTTCTCGCTTGGCATAATGTTTTATATAGCTGTAACAATCTACGGGCAAAATAAACAGCCTCGCCCTGCTCCTGGGCTTCTATATCATCATCGACGTAAAGCGTCTCAAATTTGATTAGCGAATGAGAACTGCCCAGATGCCTATAGATTGTTTGTGCTGTCTTAATTATATAGAAATTTTAAAAGATGTCAACCACGCCCAGCATACGGAAGTGATCCTGTATGGTGTACGTGTCCAGGTCCACGGCATTGCCACGCACATCCTTGATGGTCTTGGTGTAGCCCGCCAACCGGTATCTCCGGAATGGGTGTTCCCATGTCGCCACGGTCTATCATTCTTCTTCTCCATTCCATATCCCATTGGTCTGGTACTCTTCCCATGCTTGTTGGTCTTTGTATTTCTCCATTCTCCTATCAAACTGTTCCTGTGTTATCATTTCAAGTACCACTGCGTCTGCTCCGTCCTTGTACAGTTGTTTGACATCTTTCATTACCCAACTGTAGGGGAAGTAGCCCCAGTGGTACACCTCCTCGTCCACGAACATGTTTATGGAGTCTGGGACGTATGTTGTTACAGTTACTTTGTAGAAACAATTAAACGCCATTGATAAAATAGTCATTGTGATCGTATATAGAATATTCCATGGGATCAATTATTTTACCATCCTTGCGAACAATTTGTTCCACAATGCCAATGTATCTCCTAAAGGGATATTCCAGATAGGTGTTCTTATCTTTTGCCCTCACGGCTAATTTTTTATCTTGTCTTTTTCCTATCCTACAGGTTGGCATCCTAATCATTTCGTGGAAAGTTAATTCGTCCTTGAACCAACTCGCACACAACTGATCTAATGGGATTGTGTGTTCTAATACAGTATTCTCTTCCAGATCAAATTGATGGTATTGAGCATTGTGGTATGTGTTGAGTTTTTTAAGATATATGTCTGTGCCGTCCCGAAGTTCACGCCTAATTGAATTCATTATTGTGGCTTTTTCATTGTCGGACCCTGCCGATTGATATGCAGATTTTAAAAGACGTGTGATCTTGTCTTTTGTTGCCAACTGTTCGTTTAGTCCATCCTCGGTGTTGTTTTTTTTAGTGACCCGTAATGGGTTGATGTTATTTTTTCTTACTTCTTCAAGAAACTGTTTCATACGTAATTACATTCAAAGTCTCGACTAGTTTTGCTCTGCTCCTAGGCCATATTCTCAGTGACTCAGAAATATTTTTGTCATACGGTAGATCAATTTGTGCCTTCAGCTCTGCCGATGCACACCATTGCCATAAATCTCTTATTGCAGTTGGCATATGGGCATCAACGTTCCATGAACCCAACCTGTTGTGGGTCTGTTGTTGGGTACCGTGATGGATGTTTGCGGCATCGCCTAGTTTACCCTTGAGAGTGTCATACACAATTTCCATCCAGTCGTCTGGATAGGTGTCGAGATATTTTGCCCTTCTATTTGAGGCTTCTAGGTACAGTTCTGCCATGCCAAAGATCATGCCATTATCAACTTTTCTTTCCGATAAAGGCACACACCATACTTTTTTGTATGCCATTAGTATTTCGCCCATGACCTTGGGTCCTACTTTTGCAACATGGTCAACTATTCCTTTTATATGACTAAAATAATGACCAGTGTCTTTTCGAGGCTTGTCAACTATCTCTATGCCTGCATGGTCTGATGCTAATTTCACATTATAGGCATTTTGGAAATCGGGATCGGATAAAATTTCCTGGCAATATGTTGCCTTTGGATCTTTCAGTGCTTCTTGATAGTCGAACACATCATTCTTCCATATGGAGAAGTCACTCGCCCTTACTGATCCTGTTCTGTTATATACTTTGTATAATCTCGTAGGAAAAAATTTATCATTGGTATCTATGACCAAACATCTGATTGTTTTATGACCAGTAACCAGACATCTACTAGTGGAATTGTGCTGTCCGTCGTCTATTTCGTAGTGTGTAAGGGATTTTTTAATACAGATGGGCAACGAACTTAACCTAGGATCAAATTTATCAATTAAGGTATTCACTGCATGTTTGAGGATGAAACTCCTTTGTACCCTGTCATTGATTACTAGATGTTCTATAGGAACGTCTTCGGGCACCATCCAGACAGGAGTGCTTTTTTGGAATTTTTCCCTGGCATCTTCTAGTATTTCTTTGTACTCGGGATTGCTGTTAATTTTAGACTCTATCTCTGCTAGATGGTCTGTAAATTTTCTTTCATATTTAGATAATGTCATTCCTAATTATAGCATACATTTTTCTTAGGTCAACCATGGTGTTCAATATCACAGGAATAAATTCGCTCACTAGATTATCACGTCTATACTATAACATATATTATGATTTTGTCAACAGGCTAGGTTAAGATCAACTAGGTGCCTGTGGAGGTGGTGTCGCATCTGGATTGGGAAGTTTCTATGACGTACCCTAGATCCATGAATGAACCCAACAGCAGTGCTTCTTTCTTCTGTGCTACTGCCATGCATTCTGCTTCAGTCTTGTGGTACACCAC
>Ga0307984_1001301_pt1 | contig 10514 bp, 6 predicted proteins | sample EllFjometageno78_FD_203169 | JGI IMG/M metagenome (GOLD analysis project Ga0307984, IMG submission 203169) | Marine microbial communities from Ellis Fjord, Antarctic Ocean - #78 | ecosystem: Environmental > Aquatic > Marine > Unclassified | place: Southern Ocean | collected 2014-10-09 | reverse complement strand
AACCCGAACCCACCGGGCAATCCGCCCCACCGCCCGCCGACCAAATCCCTCCCACCCGCGAGTATCCCGAACAAGCCATGGGCGACCGTATCCTCGCCGACTACGCCTCACCTTCCTCCGACGGAAAAGAAGACATCAAACTCTTCTACAACTACCTCACCAACGTCTTCCTTCTCCTAAAAAGTCGCGACACCCGCCAGTATGCTATCAACGAAGACCTCGCCGACCTCCTCCGCGGCAAGAACGACTACAAAACCCCCTTCGTCTCGCCCGACTCCCACATCTTCAACGAGGAAAAAATGATCATCGATCGCTGGGGTATCCCCATCCATATCCACACCATCTCCCACGACCGCTTCGAACTCCGCTCCGCCGGCCTCGACAAAAAAATATTCACCGAAGACGACCCCATCTGGCCCCTCCCCCAACCAGAGCAGTAAAGGAGTCGTGGCGCCCTCGCCGCTTAGCTTCGCAAGTATCCGCCTTAGCTCACAGAGCGGAGGAGAAAGCCTCTCAATTCTCAAATCTCATCACGCATGCACCAACAAAATAGAATCCACCGCGTGATCTTGATGTAAAATATCAGACACCACCACCAAAGGCGTCCCCTTCGCCACATCCCGCTGACTCGTCAGCAATTCCACCGCACTCGAAATCGTATCCCGCGGCATCTCCGAAAACGGCACTTCAAACGCCCTCACGCCCCGCGACAATGTCAGCGCCTGGCACACCAGCGCATCCGGCGTAAAGGCAAAAATCGCCGACTTCGGCCTTAACAAGGCCGCCTGGTGCGCTGTTGCTCCGGATTTCGTAAACACCATCACGAGCGCATCCGGAATCGAATCCGCGAGCCCCAGCGCCGCCTTAATCGTCTTCTGCTTCTCCGTCTTCAGCGACGCCTCGTCACCAAACCCCAGCGCGCCCGATCTCTCGATCCGTCGCGCCACCCGGTCCATCAATTCCACACAACGGACCGGATATTTTCCCACCGTCGTTTCACCCGACAACATGATCGCGTCGGCTTCTTCATAAACCGCATTCGAAACATCCGTCACCTCCGCGCGCGTCGGCGTCGGACTGTTGATCATCGATTCCAGCATATGCGTCGCCACGATCACCCTGCGCCCAATCTTATGGCACCGCTTCACAATCCGCCGCTGAATAATCGGCAGTTCCTCCACGTGCACCTCGATCCCCAAATCACCTCGCGCCACCATGATCACATCCGACTCCCGTATGATGTCATCCAAATGCTTCATTCCCTCCTGATCCTCCAGCTTCGAAACAATCTGCGCCGTCCCGCCTTCCGCCTTCAGCGCCGCACGCAACTCACGCACGTGCCCTGCATCCCGCACAAATGATCCTGCCACAAAATCCGCCTTGCACTCCGCTGCCACCTTAAGATCCGCATGATCCTTCTCCGTCAGCGCCGGTAAATTCAAGCGCACCCCCGGCAAATTAATGTGCCTCCGCGACCCCATCGATCCCGTCGTGAGCACCTCACAAATCATGCGATCCTCCGCCATCCGGCCCACCTTCATCAGCAACTCACCGTTGTCCACCGTCAGCTCGTCTCCCTCCGAGACATCCTTCATCAACCCCGCATAATTCACGGTCGTCGACTTCTCGATCGATGGCTCCGATCCCTCCACCCGAAACTCCACCTGATCCCCCTTCGTCAGCTCGATCTTTCCTTCCACATCTCCCGTCCGAATCGACGGCCCCTGCAGATCAAAAAGAATCCCCACCGTGCGCCCCACCTCCTTCGAAGCCTCGCGAATCCGCACCACAATCTCACGACACCAATCGTGCCGCGCATGGCTCATATTTAGCCGAAACACATCTGCCCCCGCCGCAATCATCTCCCTCAACTTCTCAGGCGACTCCGTAGCCGGCCCCAAAGTACAAATAATCCGCGTCTTCCTCATCTTCGGCATGCCCAAATCCTGCCACGCCTTCAAATATCCAACAAGACTTCCCACCATCAATCACCTTCATCACCCTTAGTAGCAGAGGCTCTTAGCTTCTGATTCTCCCCCAACAAAATTTAATCTGTCTGACATAGAAAAACGACGCATCCCTGCGTATCCTCCACCCAGCATGCGCACCTTCGTCCTTACCTTGGCCCTCACCCTCACTCTCCCCCTCGGAGCCAAAATCGACTTCGCCACCCAGGTCCAACCCATCCTCTCGGACAACTGCTACGCCTGCCATGGCCCCGACGAAGCCAGCGTCGAGTCCAACCTCCGCCTCGACCAGCGAGAACGCGCCCTCAAAGGCGGCGATTCCGGCTTCGCCATCGTCCCAGGCGACGCCGCCAAATCCCTCCTCATCGAACGCATCACCGCTAGCGATCCCGACGACCACATGCCGCCCATCGCCAAAAAAGATCCGCTCACCCCCGCGCAGGTCAAAACCCTCACCGACTGGATCAACGAAGGGGCCGAATGGGGCGACCACTGGGCCTTCACCAAACCCACACGCCCCGCCCTCCCCGAAGTCAAAAACACCGCCTGGATCAAAAACGAGATCGACCGCTTCATCCTCGCCAAACTCGAAGCCCACGACCTCTCCCCCTCTTCTCCCGCATCACCCCGCACCCTCCTCCGCCGCCTCCACCTCGACCTGGTTGGCCTCCCCCCATCCCTCTCCGATCTCTCTTCCTTTCAAATCTCAGCTCTCAAATCTCAAATTTCAAATCTCCTCGCCTCTCCCCACCACGGAGAAAAATGGGGGCGCGAATGGCTCGACGTCGCCCGCTACGCCGACTCCGCCGGATACGAAAAAGACCTCCCCCGCGAGATGCATTTCTACCGCGACTGGGTCGTCAATGCCCTCAACTCCGACATGGGATACGACGACTTCGTCATCCGCCAAATCGCCGGCGACCTCCTCCCAAACGCCACTCAAGACGACATCATCGCCACCGGATACCTTCGCCACTCCATGTCCAATGAAGAAGGCGGAGCCAAGCCCGAGCAGTTTCGTGTCGAAGGCATCTTCGACCGCGTCGACGCCATCGGCAAAGGCATCCTCGGCATCACCACCCAGTGCGCCCAGTGCCACACCCACAAGTATGACCCGCTCACGCACGACGAATACTTCGGCATCTTCGCCTACCTCAACTCCATCCGCGAAGCCTCCCACCCCGCCTACTCTAAACCGGAGCATCAAAAAATCGCCGGCATCAAAATGGCGACCAGCGACATCGAGTCCCGCCTCAAGTCAGAAATCCCCGTCTGGCAAGCCGACTACCAACAATGGCAAACCGAACTCCTCGCACTCCCAAGTACGGAATGGATCGTACAAAACATCTACCAGTTCGGAGATGACGGGCAGAAATACCAAAACCTCCCCGACGGCTCCCTCATCAATCAAGGCTACGCCGCTACCAAGATGTCCGCGCCCTTCCAGCACAAACCCACCACCCTCACCGAAATCCGCTCCGTCCGCATCGAACTTCTCAACGATCCCTACCTCGCCCTCAATGGCCCCGGTCGCTCCATCGCCGGCACCGCCGCCCTCTCGGAATACCAACTCAAGGTGAACGGAAAAAACGTCACCTTCAAAAATGCCGCCGCCTCGGTCAATCCACCCGATGCCAAACTCGACCCCATGCGCTACCCGCTCAATGCCCAGCGCGGCCCCGACGACCGCACCACCGGACACGCCGCCTACGCCATCGACGGAAACGACAAAACAGCTTGGACCAACGACCTCGGCCCCGGTCGCTCAAACGACCCTCAAGTCCTCGTCATGGAATTAGAAACACCACTCCAAGACGCCACCAAGCTCGACCTAAAAACCTACCTCTCCCAGCGCCACGGAGGCTTCAATTCCGATGACAACCAAACCTTCAACATCGGCTGCTTTCGTCTCTCTTTCTCCAGCACTATTCCCAACCTCCGCGACCAACTCCCCCCACTCGCCCACGAAGCACTCACCGCCAAAGAACGCAGCCCCGCCCAAGAAGCCCGTCTCTTCAGCCACTGGCGTGCCCAGACTCCAGCCCTCTCCTCCTACAACAACGAGATCGAGCAACTCTGGAAAACCCACCCCGTTCCCGCTACCGCACTCGTCGCCAAAGCTGTCGAAAAACCGCGCGTCACCCGCCTCTTCGAACGTGGTGAACAAACCAAACCAAAGCACGAGGTCACTCCCCACGTCCCCGCCTTCCTTAATCCACTTCCCAAAGGTGACCCGCAATCCCGACTCACCTTCGCCAAGTGGCTCGTCGCCCCCGACTCACCCACCGCCGCCCGCACCCTCGCCAACCGCATCTGGCAATCCTATTTCGGCATCGGTCTCCTCGAAACTCCCGAAGATCTCGGCCTCCAAAGCCCGCGTCCATCCCACCCCGAACTCCTCGACTGGCTCGCCGTCGAACTCATGGAGAACGACTGGAGCATGAAGCACATCCACCGACTCATCACCTCCAGCGCTACCTATCAGCAGGACTCAAAGCACAAATCGATCCTTCGTGAAAAGGACGCCAAAAACCGCCTGCTCGCTCGCGGCCCCCGCCTCCGCGTCCCTGCCGAAACCATCCGCGACATCCAACTCACCACCAGCGGACTCATCAATCTCGAGCTCGGCGGCCGCTGCGTCTTCCCTCCCGCCCCCGACTTCCTCTTCCAAAAACCCGTCTCCTACGGCCCTAAGATTTGGCACACTGAGATGGACTCCCAGCGCTACCGCCGCGCCCTCTACACTTTCCGCTTCCGCAGCGCCCCCTATCCCATGCTCGCCGCATTCGATGCCGCCACCGGCGACGCCGCCTGCGTCCGCCGCACCACCTCAACGACCCCACTCCAGGCCCTCGTCACCCTCAACGAATCGATGTCCGTCGAAGCCGCCGTCGCCCTCGGCTCCCGCATTCTCGAAACTTCCATCGCCCAAGCCTTCGAGCACTGCACCTCCCGCCCACCCAACAAGGACGAACTGCAAATCCTCCAAAACCTCTTCGACCAACAAAAAACCGCCATCACCCCCGAGTCCGCCACCGAACTCATCACCACCTACAAACCCCTCCCCTTGGACCTAAAAACTCACCACCCCGTCCACCTGGCCGCCGCCACCGCCGTCGCCCAAACCCTCCTCAACCTCGACGAAACGATGACCAAGAATTGAAACTCTAAAAAGACTCCAAGCCACAAAATCAAAAAAGGAGTCGCGGCGCCCTCGCCGCTTAGCTTCGCACGTCTCGTCTGCCGTAGCCCGAAGAGCATAGGAAGAAGCCTTTCAAAGGCTCCTCCCGCAGCGCCTTCAGATGAACATCCCTCCGCTCGTCATTTCCCAAGGAGAAAAATGACCTCTTGGTGACGCTTCAGTGATCTTTTGATGACCGCCGTCGCCAAATACTCGCCAGAAGGCTCCCGATCATGCAGTGGTAAAACGCCGAGATCGCACACGGAGCGGCGGCCAGCAAAGTAAAATGAGTCTTCGCCAATTGCGAACCAAGCCCTGAGTTCTGCATCCCCACTTCGATTGAGAACGTCCGACATTCCTTCGCGTTCAGTTTAAACAACCACCCCCACAGGTAGCCCATCGAAAATCCCGCAGCATGAACAAGAAAGACCGCAGGAAGAAGGGTTTTCCAATGACTGACAATACTGCTCTTTGTTGCACCCACAACCGCAGCAACAATCAACACGATCACCAGAACTGAAATCAAGGGTGAAACCTCTTTGATGCGCGCCAATTTTTTCCCGGCGACAGAATTCAGAATCAATCCCACCAAGATAGGAAGTAAGACGATCATCACCATCGAGATCACCATTGGGATCGCCTCGAATTCAAAAACTGCAGAGGCGTAGACTTTCGTCAAAAAGGGAGTCAAGCCGATCGCCAAAAGCGTCGAGCACATCGTCATCATCACGCTCAAAGCGAGGTTCCCTTTGGCCAAATAAGTCACGACATTCGAAGCCGTTCCTCCCGGACAGCAGCTCACCAAAATAATCCCCAGCTTAAACTGATCCGGAAGCGCAAATAGAGTGGCCACACTCCACCCAATCAAAGGCATGATCAAAAACTGGGCCCCTACTCCCAAGGCCACCCACTTCGGCATCTTTAGCACCTCCCGGAAATCACGAAAAGTCAGGGTCATCCCCATTCCCAACATGATGACCCCGAGCCCCACCGGAATCCATTTCAACTCCGTTCCTGGAATCGCATTCAAAAACCAAGTGAAATGCGTAGGAAAAAACCAAGCCCACGCCGTTCCTAGAAGAGTCCATAGCCAAAAAAGATTTACGACGCGTGAAACCATCGCCGATAGTCTCCTAAACATCGGCACGCTTTAACATGTAAATCTCTCTCTTTGCTTATTGCTGAAGAGTCGACATATTCCCCGCAATGAAGCCGCTACTCGCTCTCTTACTCTTCCTTCCTGCCTATGCCGAAGACTGGCCCCAGTGGAGGGGAATCTCTCGTAACAACAAAGCCTCGGCTCAAGCGGTTCCAATTACCGAATGGTCAGCCGAAAAAAACGTCCGCTGGAAAACCGCCATTCCCGGCCGTGGCCATTCCACTCCCATTGTCGTTGGCAACGAGGTCTTTCTCACCACCTGCGATCTTGAAAAGGAACGCCAATCGTTGCTCGCCTTCGACCGGAAGAGCGGGAAGATCCTTTGGAACAAAACCATTCATCAGGGAGAACTCCCCACCAAGGTCCATGGTGAAAACAGCCGCGCATCGGCAACGGCCCAATGGACCGGCAAACACCTCCTCACCACCTTTGAAAACGGCGGTAATATCAACATCTCCGCCGTCAGCCGGACCGGTGAGATCATCTGGTCCAAATCAGTCGGTTCTTACAAGCCCCACTTCGAGTTTGGTTACGGCTCCACTCCCACCCTTCACAAGGGGCTCTTCATCGTCTCCATCGGCACCATAAAAAAGGGCTCATTGATTGCCATCGACGCTGACAACGGAGAGGAAAAATGGCGCACGCCTCGCGAAGGACACGACAATTGGTCCTCCCCGGTCGTCGCCAAGGTCGCCGGGAAAGAGCAACTCTTCATCTCCGGAATTGGAAAAATTCAAAGCTTCGATCCTCTCAGTGGCAAATTGAACTGGGACGCTCCTCTCAAACCCCTCTCGACCTGCGGTACCATCGTCTGGACCGACGATGCGGTCTTCGCCAGTGGGGGCTTCCCAAAAAACGAGACCGCCGGGGTGAAAGCCGACGGATCAGGAGAAGTTCTTTGGAGCAATAGCGAGCGATGCTACGAGCAGTCGCTTCTTGCCCACGATGGCTACATTTACGCCGTGACCGACAAGGGCGTGGGATTCTGCTGGCGCGCGGAAGACGGTAAAGAAATGTGGAAGGAGCGCCTCGGCCGCGGCGGAGTGATGGCCTCCCCCACTTTCGCCAAGAATCTCATTTTCTCGACCATCAAAACAGGCGTCACCGTGGTTTATAAAGCGAGCCCCGAGGGCTTCCAAAAAATCGCTGGAAACAAGCTCGGCGATGACACCTATGCCTCTCCCGTCATCGTCGAGGACGAGATCTTCATCCGAGCGGGCTTCGTCAACGAAGGCGACCGACAGGAGTTCCTCTATAAGCTCGGAAAATAATGCCTTGCGCTCCGGCGTGCATCATCGAATCTCACTCCATGAACGAAGAAGTCAGCCTGACCCGCGAAGTCGACGCCATCCAGATCCCCTCCGGTGACACCATCACCCTTCCGGCCGGAACCCCCGTCGTTATTACCCAGACCCTCGGTGGCACCTACACCGTCGCCACCTCCGCTGGCCTCGCACGAATCTCCTCAGAAGACACCGATGCCCTCGGAGTTAATAAGGAAGAAGTCGCCGCGCAGCAGAAAGAGCAAGAAGCGATCCAAGACCTCCCGCTCGAGGAACAGGTTTGGCACCAAATGAAGCAAGTCTTTGACCCTGAAATCCCCGTCGACATCGTCAATCTGGGCCTCGTCTACGATTGCAAATTACAGGTCCCTGAAGATGGCGAAGAAGGCACCGACGTCCTCGTTAAAATGACTCTCACGGCACCTGGCTGCGGCATGGGCCCCGTCATTGCGGCCGACGCCCAGGCTCGCATCATGAGCCTCCCCGAAATCAACAACGCCGAAGTCGAACTCGTCTGGGACCCCGCCTGGAATCAGGACATGATTTCCGAAGAGGGGAAAATGCAGCTCGGCATGGTGTAGGCTAAGCTACTTATCCACCGTGCTTGCGATGCTTCCGCCGTGGACCATTGTTTCCAATCGTTCCCCAGGTGAGACATCCTTGGGATCGTGGATGATGTCGCCGCTCTCGGAAAAGGTGATCGAGAAGCCACGTTCCAGAGTTTCCCCCGGGCCATAAGCCTTCACCAATGATGCTAGCTTCGCCACCTTCTCCTCACGGCCTCGCAAGGCCTCTTCCACTGCGCGCTCAAATCCTTCTTGCTTGATCTTGAGACGCTCTTCACGAGCGCGGAGCATTTCGAGCGGGTGAAAATATCTCCAGTTCGCTTCGAACTCCGCCACGCGGGCTTCACGCTTTTTAAGCGACTCCTCCACCGTTCTTTCGAAACGACCTGCCGCCTCATCCAGCCGAAACATCGGCTCCCGAAGCACTCGCTCAGCCGACTGCCCCAGAGGTCCTTTTTCGAGATAGGAAAGTCGTTCAAAATTCCGCTGAAGTCGATCGGCCACCAAGTGAGTCACACGAGCCTGTTGATCCGATAACTTCTTCAGCAACTCCGCACGATCGGGCGCCACCAATTCGGCAGCCGCACTGGGCGTGGGAGCCCGGAGATCTGCCACAAAGTCGGCGATTGTAAAATCGATCTCATGCCCCACTCCGCTGATTACTGGGATCGGAGAAGCGGCGATCGCACGAGCGACCACTTCTTCGTTAAAATTCCACAAGTCCTCCAGCGAACCTCCACCGCGAGCCACGATAAGAACCTCAGGTTGGGGTAGGCCTTCTTTCTCTGCTTTTCCGGCTCGTGCGATGGCCTTTGCAATTCCCCGCTCCGCTCCCTTTCCCTGCACCGCCGCCGGAAAAACAACGACCGTCAGCCAAGGAGCGCGACGCGAGAGAACGTTCTGCATGTCTTGCAGCGCCGCACCAGTCGGCGATGTGACAATCCCAACCACCTTTGGAAAATAAGGCAGCTTGCGCTTTCTCTCAGCCGAAAAAAGCCCCTCTTTATCCAGCTTTTGCTTTAGTTCTTCAAAGCGCGCCTGAAGGTCCCCCACGCCCACCGCTTGCGCTTTACGAACGATGAGCTGGGTGCTTCCACGCGCTTCATAAAAACTAGTCTCGCCAAAAATCTGCACCTTCGCGCCGTCTTCGATCACTTCAGCTCCCTCCCGCCTCTTGGCGCTAAACATAGCACAGGAAATCTGTGCGCTCTGGTCCTTCAGAGAAAAATACCAATGACCACTCGACTGCTTCCGTAAGTTGCTCACTTCGCCCTCTACCCAAATCTCACCGATCTCAATCTCGAGAAGATTACGAATCCTCCGGGAAAGCTGGGTCACCGAAATTGCTTTGACCTTACTCACGACAAATCACCTACATTCTCAAGGAGCTCTGCAAAAACCATCTGGCCGGCACTCGTCTGCAAGGTACTGATGACCGTGACATCCTGCGTGGTCCCAATTTTGGAAATGGCGTGATTCACGACAATCATCGTTCCGTCCGGCAAATAGCCTACCCCTTGGTGATCGTCCTTACCGGTTCGTACCAGCGCAAGTCGCACCGTCTCACCAACCACAACCTTGGGACGAAGCGCCTCCGAAAGAGCGTTAAGATTGATGATGCTCGCTCCTTGAAGATGGGCGATCTTAGTTAAATTTTCTTCCGTCGTGATGAGCCGTGCGCCAAGAATCTTGGCAGCTTGTACCAGACGTCCCTGGAACGAATCATCCTCCGCCACTCCGGCTGAGTCATGGATCGAAATAGGAATACCGGGATTGGCCTTCATCTCCTCGAGAACTTCGAGTCCGCGCTGTCCGCGCTGACGTTTTCCGGGCGACGGCGAATTCGCCATCGACTGAAGTTCATCGAGGACAAACTGCGGTAAGATGAGACGGCCCGTGAAGAAGCCCGCGCTCATGAGCGGCCCTACGCGGCCATCGATGATGACCTCGGCATCCAAAAGAAGTGGCTGACCGGAAGCTGCGTCCTGACGGAAACGAACGTAAGGAATAATAAAGGCAAAGTCCTCTCGATTACTCCGCAGCGCTAGGACTGCCCCAATGAAGGCCAGACTAGCATAAATGGTGACATTCAGAGCAAGTGCGAGTGCCTCACCGAGATCCCCTGACTCTCCGCCGATATCGCGCACCGAGACGAGGACCAGTTTTTCAATCCCGACTCGGTTCAGGAGAAAGGCGCAGAAAAGACCAACCGCGAGGCCAAAGGTCGCTGTTGAAAACCCTCGCAAGGTGAAGCCCTTGGAAAGGCTCTCCACAAAGATAAAGAAACCCGCCACCATCAAGCCGCCAAACAATCCCGCCCACAGGGGAATGTCCGGAGAACTCAGCGCAATCGCCAAA
>Ga0307984_1001299_pt1 | contig 10519 bp, 4 predicted proteins | sample EllFjometageno78_FD_203169 | JGI IMG/M metagenome (GOLD analysis project Ga0307984, IMG submission 203169) | Marine microbial communities from Ellis Fjord, Antarctic Ocean - #78 | ecosystem: Environmental > Aquatic > Marine > Unclassified | place: Southern Ocean | collected 2014-10-09 | reverse complement strand
AGGCGTACTTGATGGATCTTCAATGATTCTAGAATACCACGAATCACCCGCATCCCATGGAATGGGCGAAATCGAAATAAATCAAGTCATTCACGGATACCGATCACTTTTAAATCACCAAGATGCTGTTTTGGCTGAAATGGTTGAAAGATTGGGACCATTCGGAAACTCTGGTGAGTGTAACATCAATGTCAATTGCCCAGAAGGTGCTGATTGGCAAACAGAAAAGAGATCTGTCGCGTTAATTGTGAATGGCGGTTCTGCTTACTGCACAGGTGCTATGATTAACAACACTGCAAATGATGGAACGCCCTATTTCCTAACGGCAAATCACTGTATCGGAACTCCCAATACTTGGGTTTACTATTTCAACCATGAAAGCAGTTCATGTTCTGGAACAACAGGTCCTACAAACCAAAGCGTATCTGGAGGTACTCTCCTAGTTCAAGACGGTGGATCTGATTTTGCACTTATTGAATTAAGTTCGGCTCCTCCAGCAAGCTTCAATGTTGAATATGCCGGCTGGGACAATTCTGGGTCGACACCTTCGTCTGCTGTAGGAATTCATCACCCAAGTGGCGATCTTAAAAAAATCTGTTTTGAAAACGATGCACCATACCAAAGTAGTACAGGAGGTGCTCAGGTTTGGTGGATTGATGAATGGGAGTTGGGAGTGACTGAGCCTGGATCATCTGGTTCACCGCTGTTCGATCAAAATCACCGAATTATAGGTCAACTTTACGGCGGAGCTGCAGCATGTTCTGGTTCTGTGAATAATGGTGCATATGATTTCTACGGAAGATTTAATGTGAGTTGGGGCCTTGGCGCTTCTCAATACCTAGACCCTCTAAATACAGGTGTAAGCACACTTGACAGCTACCCCACAAATGCGGTGCCGGGAGCTGGGTGTACTGACTCAACTGCGTGTAACTACGACCCTGAAGCAACCTCAGACAATGGAAGTTGCGTAGACAATGACGTATGTGGGATCTGTGGTGGAGATGGCAGTTCGTGTACTGGATGTACGGACCCTACCTCATGCAACTATGATTCATCTGCGACCATAGACGATGGTTCTTGTATCGGAAATGGTGTAGAAGTGATTTTCACAATACTAACCGACAACTACCCCGGAGAAACAACATGGAGTGTGACCGACGCATCGGGAGCTACAATCATGTCGGGCGGCCCTTATTCAACTTCAGTCACGACCTTTACTTCCTCAGCATGTGTGGCAACTGGATGTTATGATGTCACAATCAATGACAGTTATGGAGATGGTATTTGCTGTGCATATGGTACAGGAACCTACAGCATTACATCAGATGGAAATACGTTGGTTTCAGGTGGTGAATTCGTCTCTACAGAAACAACTAATTTCTGTGTGACTGCAGGAGGCACCGACACACCTGGGTGTACTGACTCTGCTGCGTGCAACTACGATGCATCGGCGACGATTGACGACGGATCTTGTGAAAGCACCAGTTGTGCAGGATGTACAAACTCTAATGCATGTAACTATGACGCTTCAGCTACTATAAATGACAGCTCTTGTGAATACACTACTTGTGCAGGATGTACAAACTCTAATGCATGTAACTATGACGCAACATCAACCATTGATGACGGGTCATGTGACAGCACAAGTTGCGCAGGATGTACAGACGCTTCAGCATGTAACTATGACGCAACATCAACGATCGATGACGGATCTTGTGATTACGAATCTTGCACATGTACAGGTGATCTCAATGGAGATGGGGTGATTACAGTCGCTGACGTATTACTTGTTCTTTCTGAATTCGGCTGTGTGTCAGGCTGTACAGCTGATGTAGATGGCGATACATATGTAAATGTCTCCGATATCTTACTGCTACTTGCTGCGTTTGGTACTGCTTGTTGATTATCGAGTATATTGTGTACGCTTAATACACATAAAACTCGACTATGACTTTTAAATATATACAACTGCTAGGAGCGGCGACCATGATTATGGTCTCCGCTTCTGCCTTTTCTCAATGTTCATCTTGTACACCTGATTACACATGTGTCGCAGATGGCTTCCCTGTACTTTGCCCTACTTCTTTGCCTGATGGCACAACGGGGGAAGAATATTTGGCAACCGCAACTTTCAACATGCCTGCCTCAGTTCTGGACCCAGGATCTGGTCTTACCGCAACATTAGAGAGCATTACAATCACAAGCATCACAGGTCTGCCTTTTGGATTGACATTGACACCTAGCAACCCTAACGGCGTGTATTACCCCTCAAATGGAGAAGAATACGGTTGTGCAACAATATGTGGCATTCCTCTTGCGGCTGGCCAGTACTTTGTAAACATTGATGTAGCGGTCGTTGCTTCTGTCTTTGGCATCACTCAGAGCCTGAGTGAAAGCTTTTCGCTTCCCCTTAGCATTCTTGAAGGTTCTGGAGGTGGAAATGCGAGCTTTAATGTCTCTGAAAATTCAGGGTGCTCACCATTAAATGTTGATATAGAAAACCTCATCACTGGTGCGGGCGTATCATACAATTGGGATTTTGGGGGGCCATCAAATGGCTCAGTCATAAATCTAGAAGTTCTTACGGACAATTACCCTGCTGAAACAACTTGGATGGTCATGGACTCTGATGGAGAATTGCTGATCTCAGGGGGGCCCTATTCAGACGCACAAACAATTTACAATGAACAAATATGTGTTGGACCAGGAAGCTATACATTAAGCATTAATGACAGTTATGGAGATGGCATGCAATTTGAAGGTGTTGTAGGAAGCTATGTGCTCACAGATGGTGGTGGCAACATCCTTGCTCAAATAGTGGAAGGTGGAAATTTTGGAGCGAATGCAACACACAACTTTACAATTGACGAATCTAATCTTGTGGGGGGGTGTGTTTTAAACTCTGCCAATCCAAGTGTTTTATATAATGAACCAGGATCATACACGATTTCATTAGCGACGACAGTCACCGAATTAACACTTACTTCACTTGACATTATTCAGCTAGGTGACGGATGGGGAAATGATGTGGAGGAAGGTTTCTTTGGTCTTCTACCACCAGATCCATTCTTTGTAATAGACGGAGATGTGTCATTTACATCGGCCTCTGTGACTGATGAAGAAACACCTGCATTTAACAACTTAAGTATTCCTTTATCATATGGAGGAAATTACAACGTTTCCTTCTATGATGAAGACCTTATCACAGGCAATGATTTTTTAGGAACCGCTAGTTTTTATGCTACTGGCTCAGGTCTTTACACAATTTATGGAGGTGGAAATGTTGCTGTGATCAACATTACAGAAACGATCAGTGCAGAATTTTTTGACACCGAAACCATGACTGTTTTTGAGGGACTTGATGTTTGGGCTGATCTTGATGGTGATGGATATGGAGATATCAACTCCCCTGTCAACGGATGTGACCCTTCAAACACGACCCCTTATGCATATAACAGTGAAGACTGCAATGACCTTGAGGCATTAATGTTTCCAGGAGGCGCAGGCACGATGTCTGGAATAGATAACGATTGCAACACGATTGTTGAAGGTGATGAAATTCTCACGATTGAAGGGTGTACAGACCCACTGGCGGAAAACTACAACCCAAGTGCGACTGTGAATGATGACACTTGTATCTATTCAGCATGCTTTGGTGATTTTAACAACGACGGCGTAATTACTGTCACCGATTTACTTGAACTTCTTGCAGACTTTGGATGCACCTCAAATTGCGAAACCGACCTAAACGAAGATGACTTGGTCAGTGTAGCTGATTTACTTCAAATTCTCGCTGTATTTGGAACGATTTGTCCTTAAATAAACAATTTGGCCTTAAATTACATAAAACTAGAAAAATGAAAAATGTACTAATCGGCTTCCTCGCCATCTTTATCCTCGGATCTGTATCAGGTCAATGTACTGCAGATTTTGATTTCGGAAGCGAAACATTTGGAAGCTCACCTGATCCAAGTCAAGGCGAACAATTTGAGCCTGGTATCATTGGCGAACCTTATTACGATGTTTTGCATCTGTTAATTCCGTCGTACGTTCTTGAAATTGATTCTACCCTCCCTTTTGGCCCAACGGCATTGCTTGATTCTATAAAGTTAGTGGGCATTGTAATGGTAGACCTCAACGACACTCTTACATCTTATTCATTATCTGAGTTAGGTTTACAAATTGTTTGTAACAATAACGGCGACTCCGGCTTAGAATGTTCTTTTCTGGGAGGAAGTCAATATTGTGCCAGTCTTGAAGGCACTCCAACCATCGCAGGAAGTTTTCGAGCTGATATTACTGTTGAAGGATGTACTGATGTCTTTGGCTTCCCCTTTTGTCAAGAACAATTGTTCGGATCTTTATTTGTTGATTTTGGGGTTGAAGGATGTATGGATGACAATGCTACAAATTATAATCCTGAAGCAGTGATTGATGATGGATCATGTATTCTCAATCCATGTAACCTTGATGGTATTGAGGTTGCAACGATTAGCTATTCCTATACAGCAACAGACTTAAACGTCGATGTTGGTGACCTTGTGTACTGGGTCAACTATGGTGGGTTTCACGATGTGAATGGAAACGTAGACTCTCAAACGGGACTTTCATTCGGAAATCCTGAAGTATTCTCATTGCCGGCTATTTCTGGCAATCCTTCCGGTGTATGTATGGGTTCACACACATTTACAATTCCAGGTGTGTACACTTATGATTGTTCAATAGGATCTCACGCTGAACTAGGCATGGTAGGCACTGTGACGGTTGGTGTTGGTGGCTGTATGGATAGCGAAGCTTCTAACTACAATGCAGCAGCAGATTACGACGATGGAAGCTGCAACCCAATTGTGGACTGTTTTGGGGATTTAAACAATGACAGTAGCGTAACCGTTGCTGACTTGTTGTTAATCCTATCTGAATTTGGATGTACTTCTGGATGTACAACAGATATTAATGGTGACGGACTCACAACTGTGAGTGATTTGTTAGAATTACTTTCTGTATTTGGCACCGCTTGCTGATAGAAAATATATGATAATGAAGCCGGAATACCTTTAATAGGTGTTCCGGCTTTTTTTTTAAGTAAATTGCAGTCTAGAGATATGAATAAAAAATCGATATGAAATTAATATTCACGCATTTAATTGTGGCAGTTGCAGTCATTACCATCCCATTTATGGGACATAGTCAATGCAACACAACTGTGAGTTTTGATGTGACACTTGGAGGGGGACAAAGCACAAGCCAAAACATGTTCTTGACAGGAACGCTCACACAAATTCAGTTTAACCTTGACTTCACTGCAGGAGGAGGAGAGTGGCCTGCGGATATGATTGCCGTCATTACTGGTGCAAACGGAAACTGCATAGCAGGTGAAGGATACAACATTAACCCACCTTCAACTTGTTATGAAATTGATTTCCCCACAAGCTGGACCTCAAGTTCAAATGGATTTTACACCTATACAATGAGTGCTGTGGCTGCCGGAATCAGCGGAGATGGGACATGGTTTTTTGATTTACAAAATGGATGGAACTTCGGCAGTGCCAGTGCAAATTATGATTTAGACATTATATTGTTTGGCGTATGTGATCAAGGAGATTGCATGGACCCTTTGGCTTGTAATTACAACCCGGATGCTTCATTTGAAGACAACTCATTTTGTGAATACCCTTCATTCGGTTATGATTGTTTCGATGAATGTATCGCAGATATTGATTCTGACGGGATTTGTGACATGTTTGAAATCGGAGGATGTACAGACACATTTGCTTGTAATTTCATGATTCTCGCAACAGATAATGATGGATCATGTGGATATGCAAATATGGATGAAGATTGCAACGGAAACAATCTCCTTCCAAGTTTCAACAATGCTCCGGACGACATAGATGTCACATGTGCAAACGTCCCCTCCCCGCCTACTGTATATGCGAGTATCTCTTCTTTCGCTTCTGAGTTTGAGGAACAACACAACCCCGATGGGAATTGTTATGCCGCAGAATGGACCGTAACGATTGATATGGAGGAAACGACAATCGAGGGAAGTTGTCCTGGCAATTACACGATTGTTCGTCACTGGCTTGGAACAGACTGCATGGACAGGCAGGTTGAATATTCTCAAACGATTAACGTGATTGACAATTCGCCTCCATCATTTGTTGGAGGGACGGAGCCCATTTCCACGACGTGCCCGATCCTTCCTGAATTCGAAAATGCCATCGCTCAAGATGCTTGCAGCTCCCCTGTGACATATGATATTGATGAAGAGTCGATTCTAATGGGTGAGTGTGAAGGAAGATATTCTATATATCGTTTGGTGACAGCAACGGATGCTTGCGGGAATAGTTCTACGGTAGAACAGGTCATTGAAGTCAATGACGAAAATGGACCGATATGGACTGAGCTACTGCCAGAACAAGTCATCTCATCGTCTATTGAAACTGAAGATTTCGGAATGCCTTTCGCTGAGGACTTATGCAGTGGGGTAAACATCGAACTCGTCTCAGAATTGGGACCCGGAACGTGCCCTCTCGCAGTTGAGCTGACACGCACCTTTATTGCAACAGATGCTTGTGGCAACGAAAGTGTGCCTTTCGTTCAAATCGTGAATGAAGATACCGATTTGGTGACTTATGTAGAATCAACATCAGATGCGCTTTGCTCCTATTCTAGTGATGGGTCTGTCGATATTTTTGTAACAGGCGCGGTCCCTCCCTATGATATTTATTTCGGAAACTACGATCCAAGTTCTCTTCCTGAAGGTGAATATTCTGTATCTGTCAGCGATGACAACCTCTGCGCGACGACGCTTGAATTCAGCATCTTCGCTCCCCCTGCCATTCAGCTTTCATTAGAAAGCACTGAGCCCAACTGCACAGACCCCAATTCAGGCACGGTCACAGCATCTGCTGCTGGCGGAACTGGAGAACTCACATTCGATTGGGACGGCATTGATCCGCTCTCCGTTTCTGGTGGAGATTACACCGTTTCTGTGGAGGATGAAAATGGATGTACGATTTCAGAGGACATCACTGTCAACCCAGCTGTAATCCCTGTAGAAGGTGAAATAGAAGGGTATACAGAAGTCATGTCTGGAGATTCTAGCGTTTACGAATATTCATACACGGCTGGAAGTTCATACGAATGGACCTTCTCGGGTGCGGACTCCTTAGTGGTGTCAGATATTTTTGCGATATCCCTGCTTTGGTCAACTGAAGGACCTGGATTTGTATGCGTTCAAGAAACGAACGCCTTTGGATGCATCGGAGATCAAGTGTGCATAGAGATAAACGTCTCAGTGGGCTTAGATGAGCTTCTAAACGGCGATAGCGATCTTACAGATGGGGTGTTTGCATTCCCCAATCCAAGTACTGGCCAATTCACTTGCACACTTCCAAAAGCACTGAATGGTACTTCTGATTGGAGACTTATTGATATGAGAGGATCTGTCGCAGCTCGTGGTGTACTCATCGCCACTGAAGCTCGTCTCCACGAATTCAACTTCACAGACATCGTTGCAGGTAACTATCTACTTCTGATCGGGGATAAAGCTACCGCCGTTCAAATTGAACGTTAAAAGCCCCATCACTCCCCGCGCTCACGCACGGCTCGTGATTTGCCAACGCGCGACTGCGTCGCTATAATTTAAAATTTTTAATCCCGGACGCAACGAGCAGAAAAGCCGGAGTTACGAACGTTGCCGTTTCGGTTGACAGCGCCGCTGTCGTTGGTCAGCCAACGCCTCCAAGAGCCGGAACCGGACTCTGAAGCAGACCAACAGACCCCGTCGTCTCCATTGTAGTAGAAACCACCGGAGCCGGAGTAGCGGTAGCCGCCTGGAAGGCCATTAAATCCGCTTGAATTAGTGCCGTTGACCACACTACCACAAGTTCCACACTCATCATTCCACCCGTAGGTAGATTTCATTTTCACTCCTGCTACACCCTCTCCTTCTAAGAAGTCAGTTAGCTCGGTAAATTCATCATCTGTAGGAATATGCCATCCACTTGGACAAATCTCAACTGTCTTTACAGCAGGAAAATTGTATAAAACTCCATAAGTCTCATAGTTGTCAGTTGCCTTAGCATCTGCTACATCAGTTCCTTCGTAGCCATAGACATAGTAGTAAGGTGAAGTATTAGAACCTTCGCTTGAAGGTGACACATCAGGGAGGTAACGGCAGTTCTCAGAGAACCAACACTGCTCACCGATTAACACTGTAGAATAGTAATAGCCTTCGTAAGGAACTTGGATACCACAATCAGCAAGTACATCTCCAGAATCCCATGTGTCTCCATATGTTGAAAGAATTCCAAGAAGATCATCCAAGCCAATAAAACCGTTGGCATCAATGTCAGGATTGTAATTTGGGTTGACCTGTGCTATGGCATTTAAGCTTAAAGCAGCCAATAAAAAAGTGACAATATATTTCATGGTTAAAGACTTATTTGTAAAGTTACATAAATTAAAATGAACGCGGTATGTATGTATGTATGTATGTAACAAAAAAGGCCCCGCATTGAGCGAGGCCTTTCTTATGAATTTCATGTTTACGGCTTAGTGACTAATCACAAGCGTTTGGATGGTACGTCCTGCATTTGCATCAGCAACGATCCTGTAAGCACCATTTGCCAAATCACTCACATCGATGTTCGTACGGCCAGCATTAAGCTGCTTCGCATAAACAACACGTCCAGTCGCATCGTATATCGTAAGAAGCTTCACAGCGTCATGGCTTACAATCACTACAACGTCGTTTGCAGGGTTAGGATAAATGTTGAATACTGCAGTGGGATCAACGATTCCACTGACCGTTTCGATCTCTATGACTACATCAAATCCTTCACAACCGTCAGCGTTTGTCTCTTTTACAGTGAGGCTTCCACCCTGTTCAGTCCAATTCACAAGCACTTGGCTCGTTCCTAGTCCAGAAAGGATCTCTCCGCCTTCTACAGTCCAAACATACTCCGAACCAACAGTCATTGGGTAAGTGTACATTTCTTCTACACCCACAACTGGGGTATCCGAACCGGAAATCTCCATCGGGTATACATACGTACATTCAGATGGGTGTGTCGCTTCTGCTTCGAAGTTACAAGCCCCTTCATTCATACATCCGTAACAAGAACTGTACTCACACGTACCATCATCGTCGTTTGCTTGATAGTTGAAGTTACACGCCATATCATTCGTACAACCGTAAGAATTGTATGTACATGTTCCGTCGTTATCTGTTGCCGCTGTATCGTAGTTGTTTGCACCTGCATCAGTACATCCATCTACTTCATCAGCATCACAAACACCATCGTTGTCAGAATCTATATTGCAGTTTCCGTTACAATCGAATCCATCTGCTGCATTCAGGCAACTTCCGTCATTGACTCCAGCTTCAGCATCGTAGTTACACGCTGTAGCGTCTGTACATCCAAGTGCATAACACTGAGTGAAGTTACAAGACCCATTATCTGCAGTAGCAGATGCGTCGAAATTACATGCCGCTGAGTTTGTACAACCTTCAATCGCACAAGTACCATTGTCAATAGATGCGTCTTCATTGAAGTTCAACGCAGATGAATCTGTACATCCGTAGCATGACGTGAAGTTACAAGTACCATTGTTCTGAGTTGCCTCAGAATCATAGTTACATGCTCCCTCTACATTACATCCGAATACAGCACAAGAGTTGAAGTCACACGATCCATCGCTGTAAATAGCTTCAGCATCGTAGTTACACGCCGCCTCATGTGTACATCCACCTTGAACACATACATTGCCTTCTGTATCGAAGAACATACATGGCTCGTCAGTAGCGCCGTAGTTACAAGCCAACTCATTCATACACCCTGCTCCTGCCATTTCTCCTGTGCCAAACAAGCATGAGAAGTCACAAGACCCTGGCAAGTAGTAATCTGCACCCGGATCGTAGTTACACGCAAAAGGAAGAACACAACCTCCTACCAATACAATACAACTTCCATTGTCGTCCGTCGCATAAGGGTTGAAATTCACTGCAGCTTCGTCAGTACAACCAGGAATTTCCTGCTCATCACAAACGCCATCTCCGTCAGTGTCATTCACACAACCTCCATCACAATCCAAGAAAGGAATAGAAGGATATGTACATAAAGCTGCGGAAGAGAGTGTTGCTCCAGCGTCATAGTTACATGCATCTGGGTCAGTACATCCTACACATGAACTGAAGTCACAAAGCGTGATATCTATGTAATCCGCATCAGCGTCATAGTTACAAGCAAATGGAATGAGACATCCTGCCACCAAACAAGAACCGTCATCTTCTGTTGCAGATGGATTGTAAGCTGGGTTACCAGGCTCTGTACATCCAAGAACCTCTAACTCATCACATACACCATCTTCATCTGAATCGTTCAGACAGTCACCATTACAATCAAGGAACGCTGCAGGGTAAGTACAAGAACCATTTTCGATCGTCGCAGTTGCATCGTAGTTACATGCCGAAGCATCTGTACATCCTGCACAACTGCTAAACTCACATGCA
>Ga0307984_1001295_pt1 | contig 10545 bp, 12 predicted proteins | sample EllFjometageno78_FD_203169 | JGI IMG/M metagenome (GOLD analysis project Ga0307984, IMG submission 203169) | Marine microbial communities from Ellis Fjord, Antarctic Ocean - #78 | ecosystem: Environmental > Aquatic > Marine > Unclassified | place: Southern Ocean | collected 2014-10-09 | reverse complement strand
CCGCTTTTTTATATATTTCACGTCTACCATCAGAATCCCAATCACCAGCTTTTAATTTGCTTACTGACCAACTTTGGAATTTTGCGTATGTTGCACCACTTTCTTTAGCTGCAAGAATCATTTCTTTAGCGAGGGTCATATCACCACAATGATTCCATCCTATCTCTGCTATTACTTTAATCATATTATGTTTCGTTTATTATTATTTGTGTTGTTTTTATAGATTGTTTATGAAGCTCTAATGGTATAGAGGAATTATCTTTAACGTGTTGCATAAAAAACTTAATAGATTCTTTGAGTGAGTTATCAAAGTACTCTTTTATAGATTTAGATTTATATATTATCTTACTTATAGGTGATATAAATCTCTGATTACTATCAAATGTATCTCTAGGTGTAGCTACTGAAATCACACCATCCTGCATATAAATTATACCATTGGTAAATATTACTTTAACTTCATTATGAAATGGAGCGGCATATGAAACTAAGATATCACCACTAACATTTTGCGTATTAATAGTTATTTTAGATGTATCAGGTAGTGATTTTGATGTAATATGTGAATTATTTATTTTAATAGAATCAATACCATTAAATAAAAATCCAATCATATCAATATAATGTATACCTACATTACCCAATACACTTGAGAATATATTATCACCATTAAATCTCCAATTATCTTTAAATGATTCTTTAAAAGATAACCCTGTACATGAAATGCAGTTAATGTATACAGGTTCACCTATTTCTTTGTTATCTATAAACTCTTTAATAATATTAGCTAACTTAGTAAATCTATAATTAAAATTAAAATATAATTTTGGGTTATATAATGATATCGTTTCTAAATCTATTAGAGTTGTAGCGGGTGGTTTCTCACAAAAAATATATTTACCAAGCTTATTTATCTTATGTATCCAATCCACATGGGTGTTATTTGGCGATGATATAAAAAATATATCATAATCATTAATAGTAGTTTCCCAATTATCAACATTATGATTAAATAAAAAAATATCTATATAACCTAATGATTGTAATATCAACTCTAACCTCTTGCTATGGTTTTTATAACCTATAATACACACCCTCATACTAAGTGCTTACACATCTTTTACAAGGTTCAATTTCGTTACGTTGTTCATTAAGATGCGTTTCTCTCATACCATCATACCCATCTGAATTCCATATATCAGATATTGATTTATCCTTAGAGTTCCATTGGCTTAACTTAGACTTATAATCGTAATCACATGGGTTAACTTTACCATCCCACCATATAAATATCCTTCGCCATAACTCTGTGCAGGGCTGTTTAAGGTCGTTTATAGGATTATCATAAGCACTCTCCCAAGGCATGTAGTTAGTAAATGCAACAATATCAGCATATTTAGACCAAAATTCAGTCATTGTTTCAACATCTTGCATTTCATTAACTTTAACTCCTGATATACGTGTTACTAATCTGGAATCAGGATAATGTTTAGCTTTAATCTCATTAAATCGTTCAACATTTTTAATAGTCGTTTCAAACTTACCATTAACTCGTAACTTCTCATATAATTCTTTTGATGCGGCATCTATGGAAAAGACCATCGTTTGTACATCATTTGATAATATAGAATGTATCTTCTTATCAGTTAACAACGATGCGTTACTATTAATTTTAACGGCAAGGAATTTACCTTTCATATATTGTAACATTTCATCAAACTTTGGATGAAGAGTTGGCTCACCACGAGAAGCTAATGTTATAGATTCAACATTACCTTCTAGTTCATCAATAACTTTTTTAAATATTTCGAAATCCATACGGCCTAAAAAGCCAGATTTTTTATTATTAAAAGTTAAGTCTGCTTGATAACAAAACACACACTTAAAGTTACATATTGATGATGGTTCTATCTGTACGCATGGTGGGTAATCATCTACTACCTTTAGTATCGGATACATATTATATTTGTATCTATAAACAAGATATCTAAAGATTTGGGCGTCATCTATACCATCAAACTCAACCAACTCATGGCCAGCAAGAATATATTGGTCGTGTAGTAGTTCAGTACCAGCTAGTGCATTTTTATAACTATCCAATAATTTAGATATAATAGTTTTATGGTTATCGGATATTTTTGTATAGTAATCTGTATCTATTAAATTAACTATTCTATCAAATATCTGACTATCTTCTTTAGTTGCAACGGTAATATCTAAATTATTATTTTTAAATCCTTTAATTTTAATAGCAGTATCAACTGTAATCAGTTCGTTATGAACTCTTTGTCCATCTTTTTCTTTTTTAGCCATTTTATTTATTGTTTAAACAAATATACGAATTATTTTCCATATATCCTAATTTTAATTATCTTTATTTACCATTTTAGTTTGTGTTTTATTTAAATCATCCTCATAGTGAATATCGATTGCTGAATCCTTTATACAACCCAATCTCTTACTTACTTCACCATCTTTTAAATACTGATATTTAAAAATACGAACTGAGCCACTACGTTTATAATTTGGGTTTACTGTAATCAAATCATCGTAATTGTTTTCTATCATATAATCAATACATTCATCTAATGTTTGTGACCTATTAGGATTATCAGGTTGTAACCCAACTACTAAATCATAATCTTTAACTACGTTATTTACAATATCTAAATATACATCTACTACTTCAGTATCCCCACATAGTTCTTGTTTTCTATTATGAAATATAACACCATGTGGTAAAACATTTTCTTTAACCTCATCTGATTCTGATGAAACTATGATATCTACATCATGCTTACTGTTCTTTGCATATTCAATTGAATGTTCCACTAATGTTTTTCCGTTAATCTTACGAATATTCTTTTTCTTTAATCGAGTCGAATCGAGCTTCGCTGGTATAATTGCTAATACTTTCATAGTTTTTACAGTTTATTAATGGCCCATTTGTAGGCCTTTGTTTGTCCTTGTATGGTCATACCACCAATGTGAGGTGTAAATATACAATTTAAATTTGAATTTTCCAAATAAAACAGAGGGGAATTTTTAATATCACCGAATTCATCTTCAATTACATCCGTACCGTAACCTAATAACTTAGATTCCGTTAATGCTTTAACAACATCAGCTTCTTTTACAATTTCACCACGTGCTGTATTTACTAAGAACTTAACATTACGGGAAAGTAAGTTGTAATCAATCATATACTTAGTTTCATCAGTAACATGAACATGAAGTGATACTGCATCACACTTATCAAATAACTCTTCTAAGGTATCAACAGTCGATTCATTTGAATATGGGTCGTATATATCCACAATAGCATCAAATGCCTTACAATACTTAGCCATCATCTTACCGAGTCTACCATAACCAACGATACCAACTTTGTAATCTTTCATCTGCTGACCTATAAATGGTAAGTAATCCCAACTCATATCACGTTTTGTAACGTTGTTTGATACTGTGATGTTTCGCATTAAGTCCAACAACAATCCGAACGCAAGTTCTGATGTGGATGGTAGTTGATTAATTAATTCATAATCTTTGGTAAGAGAATATATTTTGATTCCAATAGATTCACAATATTCAACATCGATATGATTCATACCGGTTGAGCAAGTATTAATTAGATTAACATTAGTTCCATCTAGTAATTCTTTATCTATTTTATATGTCTGTTGGTTAGGGTTACATATAATAGTATCAATATCATGTGTTAGTAATAATTCTCTAACCCTAGTTTTTGTTGCTTCTTCAAATAGAAATAATGTACCTTTAGTTAAAAGTAATTCTACTACACCATCAAGATGAGATACTGGCGTTATAACTGCTATTTTTCTATTTTCCATTCGTTGTACATTTCCGTTATTATATCTTCTAGCTCAGCATCAAATGTAACACCTAAAATCCTCTGTGCTTTTTTGGTATCTGCAAATCTAATTTGTATTTCAGGATAATCACCAAATGCCTCATTAGTACTTATGTGTTTTATTTCTGATTTACTATTTGTTATTATTTTAATTAATTCAGCTGCGGTTCGGACTGATGCCTGTTTATTAGAACCTAAATTAAATATCTCTTTAGTTGAAAATTGCTTCATCTCATACATTCTAATTAACCCAATTGCTATACTTTCGGCGGAGGCTATACTTCTCGTTTGAATACCATCTCCATGTATAACAATATCATCACCCTTCATTGCGTTATCCAAAAATAATGGTATATGTCCGCCACTCCAACCCTTTACTGCTTTTGGGCTGGTACATCCGAATATCCTAGCAATTGAACCATTGATGTAACCTTCTTTAAATAAGTCCATATAATATTGCTCTTCCCATAATTTGGTCATTGCATAGCTATATCTTCTAATGGTAGGAGGTCCTATCGTCAATCTATCAGTTTCTTTAAATGTACTTGAGTTTGAATATACATCAGAAGTACTACTGAATATGAGAAATGCCCCAGTCGATTTACAAATAGATTTAACATTCTGAGCCATTGTAACACTATTTAACATTACATCTGATGAATTACACTTAACTCCATTAAATGGTTTTTTAAGAGTTGCTAAATGGAATACTGCATCCAACTCATCATCATTTGAAAACGTTTGAACTTTACTTTCTACAAATTTGAACTTTGGGTGATTCATCATATTCGAGCCGTAACTCAAATCATCTACTCCGATTACATCGTAACCTTTATCTAAAAGCATTTCTACTACGTGACTTCCAATCAGGCCTGCACAACCTGTAACTAATATCTTACTCATATATTTTCTTTATTTCGTATGCTAATCTCTCAGATGCTTTACCATCCCATAAAGTACTTACTGAGTTATGGTTATACTCAGTCTCTATGAAATCGGTTAATTTTTTGAGAGTAATATCATCTGCGTTAATTAACTTAGCTTTGTTATGTTTTAATACTGATTTATGTTCTGTGCTTGGTCTTAATATAAATAATGGAACATCCAATGAGGCACATTCACATTGTACGCCACCTGAATCACTTATTACAAAATCGGAATTAGTTAAGGTTGACATGAAATCTTTGTAACCCATTGGTTCAACGAACGTAATATTATTATAATGACCTATTATGGTTTCTCTGGTTCTTGGGTGTACTGGGAATGTAACATTTAATTCCAATGCATCTACTGCCATAAGAATTTCTGTGAGGTTGGGGCAATTATCAACATTGAAAGGTCGGTGGAGTGTTAGTAATATGCCTCCGAAATTATCCGTATTTACTTTATGTAAAGGTAACTTCTTTAACGTATCGATAGCTGTGTTACCAACCTGTATCGCTCCAGCTGACAATCCCTCATATGATAAGTTGGCAATCCCATCAACTTCTGTTGTGAATTTCCATTTAGCTAATGTATCAATTATTCTCCTATTAACTTCCTCAGGCATTTTTAAATCACCACTTCTTAATCCAGATTCAACATGAACTATATCTACTTTTTTTGAATGAGCTGCGATTGCCCCAGCTAAGCTGGAATCAACATCTCCATAAATAAAAACAGCCGTATAACCATATTCCATAACAGGTGTAATCCCATTAATCATTTCTGCAATACTCCCTCTAGTAATATTATAATGTGGTGTTTCCATTCCGATATCATTCAGAATATCATCAGTCATATTCTTATCATAATGCTGACCTGTGTTTAACACCTCATTCGTATAACCTAATTTATTCAACTCTACGACTACAGGCCATGCTTTTATAAAATTGGGTCGTGTCCCAACAATATGTAAAAATCTAATCAACCTCCTAGTTCCCATAATGGTCCGTTATTTATATCGTGCATATAATATTGTTCTATTAAAGTACCAACGTACTTATCTTTTACTTGTGGGAATGTTCCTTTTACATTTTCGTAATCCCACCCCCATCTCTTTTTGAAGTTAGTTAAATGAGGCCCGTATTCTCCGAAATGGAATTCATTACCAGCTTTAGCACTATGGGCACTATTCTCATGTATCCCAAAATTGTTCTTCAAATTCTGGTCATTCATACAATACAAATTTGGTAGTATCACCGACATGTAATTTTTAAAATTGAATTGGAATGCGATATCTGGTGCCCATAAATGAAATTGGTAATCCTCTGTTGGTTCTATTACATCATTCCATGCTTTTACATTAATACCGAGTGCAGCCCACATTGGGAATTCAATTGAAAACGGAGCGTTGAACCCCTCATGCTTAATTAGGTTTGGTTGACGTGTAGGACATAACCATCTCTTACGGTTATCCATTACAGTTAAATGACAAAGACCTAACATCCCCTTAACATTGGGTTCTGAATTATAGTATCGTTTTAATGCATTGCCGGTATAACTACCCTTATCTAAAACATTAAAGCCAATCAAACCTACGTTTTCATTCTCCAATGATTTAATTTGTGTATTCATTGAATCAAAGAAGTTATCACTTATTGGGTAATTATCGTGCTGAAAACAAACTATGTACTTACAGTTAGGTCTATTTTCATTTACCCAATCAATTACGGTTTGAGTTGCGTATTGTACACCACGTTTCTTATTCTGTATGAATGTGAACCCAAGTCGCTTGGATTGCTCTTGCCCTTTAGCCACCTCATCATCACAACTGCCATCATCTACATTGATAAATTCGTAACCATCTAATTTAATATTTTTTAGAACAGCCCCCTCTACCATATCATAGTTGTTTCTAGATGACACGTATACAATTATGCTTTCTTTCATATTTTTTACCTATCGTTTATACAAATATACTACTTATTTCCCATATAACCTAATTAATTTCGGATTAATTGTTTTAAAATGTTAACTACAATATCTGTACTATTAAACACCAAACCACCTTCTATTGAATTTAATATCCAATCGGTATGTTTTATATCATTTGATAAATGTGGCAATATATTTGTATTAATATCAAATAAAGAATCGTAATCAGAAAAACTACCTTCCTGCCCAGACCCTTTTATTAAAACAGTAGGTATTCCAAGTTGTATTGGTTTAAATGCAAGAGTTGATGGTGCTGAAATAACACACTTACTCTCTGCTATTAGTTTATTATCATCAACGGCATCTATTACTATTTTATAATCTAACTCATCTGGTAAAATCTTATGTAGGTATGATGTATTTCGGGAATAACCACCCTCATCGGCCCGACTCTTTAATTTTATAATTACAGGAAGATTAAAGTGCTTTTGTATATTTAATATATCAATCTTTTTGAAAAAATCCTCATTGAAGTTTTGCTTATATGGCGAACTCCTATTACCTAAAAAGTTAACTATAACCAATATATGTTTTTTGGGAAGATTCTTATAGTTAATAAGAGTATCATTAGATGGAATACCACTAGCTATACAATCGGTATGTATGACATTTTTTTTACCAAACATCATACACTTATCAAATACAACCTTATGCCCCCGTTTGAAATTAGGGTCTGTATCAGAATCCAAATTACCATGCTCGAATGCTATAAGATTACAGTTCTTTTTAGAATATACATCTCTTAGATTAGTCTTTTTACTATCCCTATTATCATCGGATATGATGAGGTCGTAATTTGATACATCACATTTATGTTGATATATATTCTGAAAGTACTCTGAATATTTTTTATTAAATACACCCCTCATATCAACATCACCAACCCACTTATGATTATCAGCCATTTGATATACTTTTAGTAAGTCGACATCATACTCCGTTGCAAGATGTGGTATTATTGGATATATTCGCTCACCTACCCTATATTGGGATGTTATAAGTAATATACGTTTCACCCTAACCAATTTTTAAAACTTTCTAATGTAAATTCTCTAGCATGTATATACCATAGATTATTCTTAGGATTGTATTCGTTATATTCACAACATAGCCAACCATCTTCGAATTTTACTAACTTTATACCATGCTCATTACAAATTTCCTCAGTATATACATTCCATTTATTAAATGGTGGTACGAATGTAGTGGATTTAGATAAACTACAACTACTTAGGATACTAAGTTCTTGTGTTTCTTTAGTTAATAATCTATGGTCGACGTGGATTAATCCATGCCCAGCTCTGCTTATCCATTCGGGGAAGGGTGGAACACCACATTTATCTACTTGATAAAATTTCCTATAATCACTATGTGCGTTTAATATCTGTGGAAATATTCGTTGTTTTGTTTTACCAATCTCTGAACTCATATCATGTACCATAGGTGATACGCAGAATATTACATCCGCTGATGGGATTTCTTTTTTAATATGCTCTGCTATATCAATATGAAGTTTCATATCAGCGTTTGAACATATATCATCGAATCTAAATGTTTTTCTACTCATTACTTAATAATTTTAATGTATGTATTTTTGTTGATGTTTCTTGGAATTTTACCTTAATTCCGTTAGATTCAAACAAATTTAAATCTAAATATTTCTTACCACTAATACCCGAAAGGTATTCAGTAGCCCCATAATGTAAGCAGATATCCACTAACCTCTCAGTTGATTTTAAATCGGTTGGATAATCGTATAATATCTCTGTGTTATAACCTAACATTTCTGTAAGTTTTTCTATTATTTTAGAATTAGTTGTAAACAGATTATCACTAATACAATCATCCAACTTATCTAAAATATCTTTATATTCCGGTAAGTTTAATTTAATTTTATTCCAATCTTTTAAAGGATTTAAATATATCTTTGTATTAATAGGGTCTAATCCCTTTTTGGTACTCATCGTATGCCAGCGTTCATTTAGATTGAAACGGTTTTGAAACCCATTTTTTTCAAATTGCGGATTACCTAATATAATAAACCTATCCACTTCTTCAACTTTTTGAAAAAACGGATACCAAGGTAAAAAGTTCGGTTGATGTATTGCTATTTTCATCTTTGGTGATTGTGTTTAACTTCTAAGACATAACCATCATTTCTGATATCTTGGTTAATCCAATTAAAGTGAGTATTACATTTCCAAGCAGAATAATTAAAACTCAGCTGGTCTCTTTTGCTACCATATTTAAGTTCTTCCCACCATAGTTCCATACATTTTATAATATCACCTTCGTTATGCTTTCTAAGAACTACCCCACTAACTATTAATCCGTTATTTAAAGGATACCCATCATCTGTATATCGTTTTATTTGTTTCTGAATTATAGTTGGGGAATCTTTCCAATTATTATTGTTATTACCTAAATCAAATATGGCCTGTGCTTCTTTATATACACAATCACGCGTATCCCAACAACTCATATGATTATAAACAGCCATATTTTTATCAGTCAGGAACTTTTCTAAAAGTTTATTAACATCACCTACTATCGTTTCATTACCATCAACCCAAATACTTATATCATACTCAGGTAAAAATCTATGAGGTAATATTTTATATTTTCTGGCGGTTCGGGTGTTGTCTTCATATAACGGTAAAACCTTTCGGATTTCCCATACATCACTTTTAATATCCCTATCAGTAAAACATATGAAATCAACTCCATCAGGTGTTACTAATGGTTCGGTTAATGTGTCATAACCACCTATAATTGCTGTATAAACTACTATTTTCATAAATAAATCTGACTACGGATTAAATTAGAACGGAGATTAGGTCGAGCTACGGTGAATGTGGGTGCGTAGTTTGCGATTGTATCATTAACACCAGTCTGATTACCTACATTGAACTTTGCTTTAGTTTTAATGTATAGTTGAATACGGGTGGTTATATGTATCATATCTAACGCTTTTGTAAATTCCAATCCTTCTATTTCAGATGATTTAGTCCAATAAAACATTGGTAAGTTATGTTTACTAATCACTTTTTGAATTTTGTCAACACCATCTCCATCAAACCTATTTGATATAAGAAGAGTTCCAAAGTCACCATTACAATGTTCCTTAATGAGTGTGTCGCCAAATTCAATTTCTTCATTAGACCAATACATTTCTGGTTCAATATTATCAAAATCATCGAACTGCCAAAATCTTAAAATTTCTTCCATCAAAGGTACATCAGTATCTCCGTAAATACGATAATGGTCATTAAATACTTCACCTTCGAATGAATCAATAAACCCATCTACATATGGGTTGTTATCAAATATGGTATGAACTACTTTAAATGGGTCATCCCACGAACTCCAATTTTGCTCCAGCTCACCAAACATACTTCTGAGTAATGCTGATGACGGTATTAAAACCTTACAATCAGGGCACTTCTCTTTAAGTTTCCGAGGGAATGCTGATATGATGCCCCAATCACCCACACCGAATGCAGTCCTTAGAATTACAAATTCACCTTTTTCTAAATAATCATCAGGTATATACGATGCATCATCAATTGGGAATCCCAATCTATCAGTTTCCTCAATTGGGTGTACTTTGTTATTATAGGTTCTCCAAAATATCATAATGTGTTGTAATATGCGTTTTGCTTCTCTTGTCTATCAATTGTCTTTGGGTGATATAATGCTAACTCTTCCATTAAAGGTAAATTAGAAATAGTAGTATGTCCGATTAAAGTTTCATGTAC
>Ga0307984_1001294_pt1 | contig 10547 bp, 15 predicted proteins | sample EllFjometageno78_FD_203169 | JGI IMG/M metagenome (GOLD analysis project Ga0307984, IMG submission 203169) | Marine microbial communities from Ellis Fjord, Antarctic Ocean - #78 | ecosystem: Environmental > Aquatic > Marine > Unclassified | place: Southern Ocean | collected 2014-10-09 | reverse complement strand
CGTTACAAGTAACTGTAGAAGTAGCTGATATTATGGTTTGTAGGTTAGATAGATCATAAACACCTACGCCATAAAGATAAGAACCATAACCTTGAGCATCTGTTTCTTCAAGTATAAACTTCTCACCAGCAGCACTAACTCCTGAAGCTACTGTTACTGTAACCGAACCACCTGAAGCAAATGTTGCATTACCAGTAATGGATACTGATGCTGTGGCTGTTATATTTCCTGAAGGAAACAGAGCAAGTCTTTGACCACTACAAGTAGTAGTTGAAGTTGCATTTACAATTGCATCAGCTGCTGCGGTGAAACCACCTATTGTAGCTACACCTGAAGTTACACTTATTTCTAACGCAGATTGGTGTATACGCTCACTAGAACAAGCAACACTAGCACTTGCCGATATTACTATCGGTAGTGAGTCTTCACCATATTCATGTGAACCATACGTACTCGTGCCATACGAATAAGCAGTAACATTTACAGTTGCCACGTCAGCCCCTAATCGTTAGATTAGTTCAGTGTTATATCTAAGTCACCAGTTGGCACACGGAATACGTCACCAGTAGCAATAGCTTTACTTGACGATAAAGTCGCATAAGCCATTAAGTTACCTGACGTTGCCGCATCAAACACACCAACGTGAGTTACTGTACCCCAACTACCTGTAGCAGTTGCGAATTCAATAGCCGCATCATTAGATGTTGTAGCGCCTGAAGTTGAAAAATCTACTGGTCTTCTTGCATATGCACTACCTGAAAGTTCAGTACCTCCACCAGCTTCGCCTGGTGCTGCAGTAAACAATCCTAAGTAATGCTGAGAAGGTGCTGTGTAAGCTGCTCCAGCAAATACGTGGTCTAAAATTTCTGTTTCTAAAAAGTTTGTAAAGCTCATACTAATCCTCTCACTTTAAGTTTTAACCCTGATCCACTAAACCTAGCTTCATCAGAGCTTTCATTCAATCTAGCAACTGCTGCGCTATACATCTGCGCCCATATTGCTACCCTTTGGTCTTCTGCTAGATACGGTGCTGAATGTAATAACGCTCCATAGAGGTATACATCAGGTGCTTCTAGTAAAAGCCAATTATCTGTGTTGGTTATTAACGAAGGAACCTTCTGATAATAAAGCAACTCAAAATCTGTGTCTTGCGATGGTGTTGGAAACAACTGAAACTGACCATCAGCGTGTGTGTACATTCTTGGTGTACCACTTGTGTTTTCGGTAGCTGAACGCTTGTCAGCCATTGCATCTCGTGAAACTAAGTTAACAACAGTAGTTCCTGAGCCTGTAAGGTGTAATCTAATTGTTTCTACCCAGTCTGCTGGTATTTGCATGTACTCATCAAGATTTGATTGCTGTCCACTTGATCTAGCTTCCATCTTCCAATGTCTTATATCTCTGTTTATCTGAGCTTCTGCTAATGCAATAAAGTCAGGTATGACAGACGTAAGGTCATCTCTATTAAGAAAGTCAGCAATACTTGTCTTTAAACCTGAAAAGTTTGTTAATGCCATATTACAATCCTAAATTTTGTTGTGGTATTAATCTTTCGTCTTGTATACCGTAACCAGTAGCCGCATTTGCGTTGTTTACAATGTATTGCATAAACTTAACCTTGCCATCATCATCTGACATTTGCCAATGTTTCAACACGTTTTCTTGTTCCTGTGGTGATATGCTACCTAATATTTGACTAAATTGTTGTCTTAATGCTGTGACATCAAGTTCAGGTACTGGAAGACCAAATGCATCTGTTTCTCTTTCTGAGTATTGAGCGCCTGTTGCGTTCTTCATATTACCCATATGTGTTGCACCTTGCATTACTGTACCATCAGGCATTGTATGTGTTTCGCTTCCCTCATCTGTTAAATCCATAAGACCATTAACCTCACCACTGCCTACCATCTCTTTAAATTCGCCTTCTGTAAATTGCGCTCCTAAGTTCCTTTTAGCTGTAGCCATATCTAACAAGCCTTCTTCACGCTCAGAATATTGAGCGCCCATTGCTTTCTTTAAGAATTCTTCTTTTGTCATGCTAATAACCCCTGTTGTTCTGTTATGTCAGTTTTGAGTAATCCTGTCGGTATGTTTTGTAGTTTACCATGCGTTGGTCTAGCAAAACCTGATTTGTTATTAGCTGGAAATTCTTTCTTCATGTTCTCTATCATTAACGGTGTGATTCTAATAGAAAAGTTCTCACTGAATTTGCCATTACCAAGATCAACCTTAATGATTTCAAACTCTCCACCATACTTCTTAGCCATTTTCTTAGCTGCACTAGTTATCTTCTTGTCATAGGTATTAACAAATATTTCTTTTCTCAGTATTTTCTTTTTATAATCTGTAGCTCTACCTTGATTCCATTGATCTAGTATTTGATCTGAGTTTGCCCAAGCTAATGTAGATTTACCATCTTCTACAGCTTTCATAACTTCGTGATTCAATGCAGTCGTATACCATTTGTCACCTTGTATTGGCGCTCTACTTGTATGTGTGTGACTGTCTAAAGCATTACCAGTTTTTCTTAATTCATCTCCATGTGAGCTTATATATTGACCAAGCTCTGTATATTCATCGTAATCTATACCTTCCCAATTTGGAGAGTCAGGGTTCTTTGGGTTGTCATCCCATGTTTTATTCCATTCATCTATTTCTATTTTTGCTTGTTTCTTTCGGTCAGTTGGTGTTGAGGTAAATTGAAATAATTGATACTCATTTGTTTGAGCTAACATTGCTTCTTTATATATTGCTTTTTGTTCTTTTGTTTTAGTTAAACCTTTCCATAATGAATCGCCATTGAAACTTGTAGCCATAGGATTTATCAAGCGTTCTTCAAGTGAGTCACCTAATCCTTTATTTAGGTTATCCCATACGCTTACCATATCTCCTACAGCAGAGCTTTCCATACGGTTAAGATATTTTAATTCGTCTGTTTCTGCTTTAGTTGCACCAAATTGTCTTCTTGACTGTTGGAAGTCTGATTGCAACTCTTCAATAAACTTAACCATGTTAGCATCTGTACCAAACTCTCGTCTATCCGAAGACCTTACGTGTGCAAACAAACCTTTAACACCAGGGTAATGCACTTTGTTTTCATATTGATACGCACCTCGTATTTGATCTTCGTCAGGATTGAGTTGTATTATGTTCTCTTTGTAGTTTTCTCGTGGTGCATCACTGTGTTGTCTGTTAAGTGTAAATTGCTCCCACTTAGTATCACCACCCATTGAATCGCCACCATCAAAGTATTCGTCTATATAACCTCTTTCCATTGCGTGATTTTGGATTGCAGATTGTAAGGCTGGTATATCATATAGATTATCAAATTCATCTAAACCATGACGTAACCCTTCTTCAGGAGTTTCTACAGCATATCCTATGCCTTCATTACCGTATGCTCTGTATTGTTCACCACCTACTTCAATGTCAAATTGAAACTCAGGATCAGTAAGATATAAATCTCTACCCATAAGGCTTGATGCTTCTTCCATATCATATTTCATTTGCTTACTAATCATCAAATCATTAGAGTCATTGAATATGTGTGCTTCTTCTAACATCTTCATATCCCATTCAAGGTTACCAGTACGCACATCATCCATAATGTCAGCTTCTAGCATTGCTATTTTTTGTGTCAATGATTCTTGATTTTCTGTTTCATTTCTTAATAGTCCTATAATTTCAGGAGCTACAATTTGATCTTGACCATCAATTTTTATTCTGTTCTTTAATTCAGCATACAAACCTTTTAATTCCATAGATTTTGTTTCAGGATAAAGCTCAGGGTTAATCTTGTTCATATACACCGTAAACTGTAGATTAGACTCATCCATAGTATCTCTAAAATGTGTGTTAAAGCCTCCCTCGTATGGCTCACCCTCTTGCCTCTTTTCATGTCTTATATTATTAAAAGGGTATTTATTTCTATCACCACCCATAGTTCTACTAATTTCACCATCAGCACTAGGAGCTGTTAAACTGTATGAGCCAATTTCATCAGCGAAAATATCTCTACCATACTCAAAAGCTCTATCTTCACTGTCAGGTGACAATTCCCAATCATTACCCTGTATACCTAGCCAATCGTCAGGCTCATCTACACTATCAAACACCTGATTCCAATTAGACAGACCAGTGTAATTACCTGTAGTAACTGCTTCATATCTACTGAGAAAATCTGCTGAAGCATCAGGTATTTCAAAGTTTTGTTCATCTGAAAGGTATCTATCACCACCAAAGGAATCATCGTAGTCAGCACTATCCCCACCTAAAACTGTTGTTCTAAATGTTAGGTCTTGATCTGCAATATGTTCTAACAGTCCTTCTTTAGTTACTTTTTCACCTTGCCCCATGTTATCAACCATAGCAAGTATGCCTAAATCACCTAATTCTGTTTGTGATACACCACGCTTTTCAAACCATCCACGTACTTGTTCTGATGGTAAATCTTTTGGCATGGAGTCTAAGACAGTTTGTTGAGCTTTAGAATAAAAACCTGATTCATCTACTGGTGCTAATTGTCTACCATCGGAAGTTAAGTCTGTATTACCATCTACTTTGCTTAGGTTTGTGTTGCTAACATCTTTCATTGATAAGCCAACTGGAGTTGCACCTACTCTCTTAATAACAGAAAGCATTTTTTCTTTGGTTTCAGGCTTCATTGCTTGTAGTCTTTTAATACCACTTGCACCACCCATCATTATAAATAGCACCTCAGCTGGGTTTTCAAGTGCTGCTTTTCTTACTGCACCTTCTGTTTTAAAGAATTCTATAGTTGAGTCTATGACTGACTGTGCCATTGTTTCATTATCTAGATTGTCAATGTTATCAAAAGGCATAGTAGCAAATCCTGAGCCTAAATCTATAGCTTCTTTACCATATTTAAGTGGGTTCATTGCAAGATCAATACCAAACTCACCAAGCTCAAACAAATTAGCAGGTAGGTTCTTGACAAATGTTTGTGAGTCTTGTTGCATGTTTGAAAACTGATCAGTTAAACTAGCAATGTTGTTATCTTTAACTGAATTGTTTACGTTTGTAGTATTAATAACGTCAGGAGCGTTTATCTTGTCACCATAAAGACCAATGTTTTTACCAAACTCAAATGGTTTATCTATAAGTAAGCCTGTTACTTTGTCTTGTCTTTCTTGTTCATTGCCTAGTAAACCAGTTATCTCTGAGCCTACAACATCCCATACATTTTTAAGAAAACTACTCATACAACTCCTTTGATGTTTCTTCTGATTGGCTTATCCCATGATTCATTGTATGGTTGATAGCCTACAGCAAGGTAACGAAATGCATCAGCTCCATGTGATGCCCAGTTATGATCAGGTCGCATCCTCCATGTTCCACCTGAGTCATCCCATTTTTTGCTATAGTTTAACAAACAATCAATACCTTTTTCACATTTCTCTTCATCAAAGTAACACTTATCAAGCATTGTCCTAACTAATTGTATGCCATCTTCAATCAATAATTGAGGAGCTATCTCTGTTTTATCAGAGTGAATACCCATTCCTTCTAAGATTTCTAGCCTACTCTTACCTGATCCAAGCTCTCGTACTCTAATGTCATGTGGGAATATGTACTGGTCATAGATATAACCCTTGTCTTGTAAGACCTTTACATAGTGGTCAAGACCAACACCTGATGCTTCATAGTAATCAATAAGATGTACTTCAGTTCCTATAAACTGTGCAAACCAAATAGCTGTTGAGTCACCTATGCCAAGATCAAATGCGGCTACTACACCTTTACCACGATCATATCTAACTGTAGCTACACGGTCTTCTTCTCTAGCTCTTCTCATTTCAGCAGTATAGTAACTACCCTCTTGATAGACTTGGAAAGCTCCAAGCCAAATGTGTTCGTATTGATCAGGTCGTTTCTCTTTATCTTCAAGTCTTGTTTGCTCTAACACGTCCGGGAACCACGGGTTGTCAGTAAAATTCATTTCACACATCTTAGCATCTTTAGGTGGATCAGCTCTAAATCTTTCATGTGTTGCGCTGTACTTTGACTCAGGGTTATATGTTACCCATACCTCACTACCTACTTCTCTCACCGAGGGCAGCAGTAAATTCCATGCCTTTCCTGAAACCTGCTCAGCCTCATCTACCCATGCTAATAGTATTCTAGCTTTAGATTTAATTGACTCTAGTGATCGTCTAAGCCCTGCAAATGTATATGTGATGTTGCCATCTCTACTGCGGATGTATTTCTCTCCTATCTCATAATAATCAGCTAAGAAAGGTACTGATAGTATTGCTGACTTAATTTCTTCTAAGGATGAATCATTAAGAGAGTTCATAAACTCACGACCACATAGTATCTGACCTTTAGTTGGTGGCACTGAGTTTCCCCATTGGTAACCTTTAATTGCAGTCATCAGAGCAAAACTGCGTGTCTTGCCACTGCCCCGCCCTCCATATGCTATGCGATAACGTGCTTGACCTTCAAATATAGGAACCAACTTAGGTGGTAACTCAATCTCAGCTTTCACTTCTTAGCTACTAACTCAATAGTTGTTGGCATAGCTTCACCCTTAGTTGTGATGTCTTGATCCATCTTGTCATGGTATCCGTGCTTACCTAAAACTAGCTTAGTAATTGCTGAGTTAAACGTGTTGTTGAGTCCATTCTGCACTAACCAAAAAGACTGAGCATTTAATAATTTTCCTAATATGTCGGAAAACTCCTTGTCATCTTGCTTCGCCCAATCGTATAAAGTATCTCTGTGTAGGTCTAAAACCATAGCTAATCCTTCAATGCTTGGGATCATATGTCCATGCACTTCATAGTTTTTAATATACTCGTAGGCTTCAGCTTCTAACTCTTTAGTCCACTTAGTTGGTCTAGCCATTAGATACCTCGCTAATTAATTCTCTCCAATCATCAGGTAAGTTTAATTTTAATCCAATGTCATTCTCTGCCCAAGCAATGACTTCATCTATAAACACACCCATCTCTTTTGTATTTAACTCTTTACTGGATTTTAACACCACTCTTTGTTTATTCGCAACCACTTCAATTCGTGACTCAAGAAATTCTGACTGACAATGTACCTTTATAGCTTCTTTAGTATTACCAGTTTCTACTCTCACTTGGTCTACAATAGCGTGGTACAAATTGTTTTGCCTTGCTGTTCTAGTCATCTTATTAGGCTTGATACTTATTATTGCTTCGTTACCTTCAGTTTGTTTAAAGAAAGTTCTAGTCATACCTTCAATGATGTCTGCTTTAGGCTTATCTCTTTTAAGTATTCTAGTTAATGTTTCACTCATAAGGACTTCTAGGTGGTGATGGCAACTCTGAATAGTGTTCATCTACAAGTAATGATTTAACTAACTGTCTTTTAGTTCTAGTGATTGCAAACTGAGCCATCTCTTTAATAAAATGTGGCTGGTAGTACGGGTGGTCTAATGTGTCATATACGTGATGACAAGCATGGCAACCGTAAAAACCTATGTCATTGCCATGACTATCTTTAGCTTTAATACCAACTCCTGAAACATTTTCGTGACAGAAGACTACTTTAGAATTGCTTTCTCCTGAATCACAGACATCTAGCTTCATAGTACAGGCTTTCCCCTTAGCAGATCGAGTTATAGCATTAGGCTTCATAATGTATCTCTGTGTTTAACCATAAAATAACATCAGCCACGTTATAAACTGTCTTAACAGTTCCTCCGGCTTTGTCTATACGTTCATGCATATCTTTTTGTACCTTAGTTAAATAACCTTTAGGATGACTAGCAGTGGCTCCTCGTTTAACTTCTAGCCCATAGTACAATCCATCATAGACAATTGTAATATCAGGCACACCACTTTTTGTACCTGTAGATTTAAGTTTGGCTCCCTCTGATTTTGATCTAGCACCACCATTTGGTACTGCCCAATAACAAACTTTACGCAAATCTAAATATTTACATATGGCTTTTTGTATTGCATCTTCTTCAAATTTCATTTTGCTTTGTACATATCTATAATTAAGTTGCATTTCATTTGATCACATAGATTAATAATTTCCTGACACAATCTCTCTTGTATGTCTTTATCATCTATTGCCTCAACTGTTGCTAATACATCTCTAATTGTACGTATTAGTTTCTTTCTTTCGGTGTGATCAAGTTTTTTTGTCATGCTTAATACGTTTTCTAGGTTTAGTTGGCTCTAAATAATTTGATAACCCATAAATCATCCAATGTGTAATAGGTTTATTAGAAGCAATTCTTGAAGTAAAGCCACTTAATGACAATCCTAATAGCTTAGCTGCTTCTTTTTGTGTGATTTCTAGACGTTCAAGCTCTCTAGGTATTGACTCATAGTAAATTGTTTTAGACATAATAAAAAAAAGGTTTATAGAATAGATAGATTATATCAATATTAGTACACAATGATGAATTGGTTTAACCTTGTTTCGCTTTCAGCGACTTACTTCCGTAGAGCAGAGTGATAAATCACTTAGTAGATCAAGAGCTTTTAACTTATCGGGAACAGTTTTGAGTTGGGAGAGTTCAGGCAAATCAATCCCTAACCACTAATAAAAGCAGTTAGAGATTATCATCGGTCTACAGCCTATCGCAGTATCATCCAATGCTTATAACCATCATAGCTATACAAGTTAAGGTTCATCGCTACCGTATGATCGGTACTTAGCCATCTGCAACCCTACGCTAGATTGGAATTACGCACAAGGTGTTCCCATTATATGCGTGGTACATCAATCTAACATCAATCAACAGCTTCTTGAAATACTTGCTAAATCTCTTTTTAGGTGTGAGTGCGAATTAACAGACATATCACCTTCGTATTCCGATGGTTGCCTTCTGTACTGATAAGAGTATAATCTTTCATAGAACGGTGGGGCAAACACCAGTTTAGAAAACCCTTTGGAGCTTATTACTCTGAGGGGTTTTTGCTATCCGATCTCTCAAATAACTCTAAACCAAGACTTAGTATGATACACATACTTTCTATTGCGATCTAAATTATTTACTCCCGAATGTTCTAGGGTATACCAATATTAGTATATAATATCTGTGTCGAGCATAACAAATCGGCACTTTTTAACAACATAATATTGGAGAATTTTATGAGAACATTAGAAAAAATTGAGAAATATACACCTGAATATGACGAGTTAATGAACGCACCTTTAGAGCTTATGCACGGTGTTTATGGCTATGTCGATGAGAATAAATATTCTATCAAAATTCCAAACACGTTAGCTAAAGTCACTATGCACCACATGATGGATGGTGATCAGCCTTCTTACTGTCATAAAGCAGAAAATTATCTACGTGAAAAGGGCATCGAAGCTAACCTAGCTTTAGCTGACTACCCACGCAACGGTGATACTTTAAGATTGTTTTTCGATGAGAAAGAGATTGGTTATGCGGCGCTATTCTTTCTTAAAGACTTAGCAAACAAAAAAGCTAACGGAACAATTTAATTTTAACAGGGGAGCCTAGCTCCCCACTTACTTGGAGAAGTATATGAATACAAATATTAAAATCACTTTAACAGATAGCCAACGCAACCATATCAAAAATCTACTTGATGGCAAGACAAGCGCAAAAAAAGCAACTAGACAAGACGTAAGTGCTTTGGTTGAAATGTTCATTGATCAATTGATTGACAGCAAATTAACTGAACCGAAGGAGATTGTCCAAGAAGCCATAGAAAAAATTGATGGCTACAAGTTCTATGCTGAAGGTCAAGAAATCAGCTATGACAAATGGATAGACATCCCATGCGATGATTGTGGATGTTTAGTTTCGGTTTCTGAATCAATTGTTACAGGAGATATGTAATGACTACACCTAACCTACCTTTTAAGATCGATTACATTTATGGCTATGCTTACGGTAAAGCTGTACCACAATACTTTAACAGTGACGAAATGTATGATTACTTTTATAACGAAGAAGAACAAGATCAAGTATTTAGTCTTCAAGTTGGCGAGAGCATGACATTTACTGGTGTTACTGAACAAATTAAAATCACACGCATGGAGGTGCTGTAATGATAAACATTCAATTTACTGAAAAAGACTTTGAGCAATTTAAAGAGATTTACAAATTGCACACAACATCACCTAAGCAAGTATTTGAGTTTCAAGGAAATGAGTATGTATCAGGTTATGCTAAATATTTAATTCAATACTTAGAGGGCAAGTTCAATACAAAAAGAATTGTTACTGCTCACGAATTATTTATGGAACAAGCGCCATCGTTTAATTTTGATTTAAATGAAGATCAAATTCTAAAGAAAGCTCTTGACGATGGTTTTGTTAAGTTTGTTAGTAAAGATCAATACGAAATTAATCCTCACTACGGAGAAGAATAATGAGAAGTTTTGAATCAATCAGGGAAGACATCATTGAAGAAGAAGAACGCTCAAATGATGAAGATCATTTTGCTCATGGTAACGAATCAATCTATGTAGATAATATTTATTACATGCATGGTTACGAAGCATGGAAGGTTGTACAGTTAGGTCACACTGAAGGAACAGATGGTGTAGTGAAGTTTTTTGTTA
>Ga0307984_1001293_pt1 | contig 10550 bp, 4 predicted proteins | sample EllFjometageno78_FD_203169 | JGI IMG/M metagenome (GOLD analysis project Ga0307984, IMG submission 203169) | Marine microbial communities from Ellis Fjord, Antarctic Ocean - #78 | ecosystem: Environmental > Aquatic > Marine > Unclassified | place: Southern Ocean | collected 2014-10-09 | reverse complement strand
CATAGAGAAACTGCTAAGGAAGGATTAAAAACTAGACTTCGTGGTTCACTAGATATAAAAACGGAAGTAAAAACAGTAGGTGGTACACAGTACAGACCTGCTCCGCAGCCATCCGCAGCAGCTATAGTATCAGGCAATCAAACTGAAGATGAGAATGCTATAGTAGGTGTTTGGGGTCATTTATATAATGGTACTGCGAAACAACAAGCTGCAGCACCGGGCATTATATTAGGTACAAAAATTGCTAGAGATATGGGAATGTCAGTCCTTGACAATACATCTAAACCGGGATTTGTTATTATTACATATGATGGCTCAGGTAGTCAAAAACCCGGGACAAGAACAATACGAAAGGTAGATGAGGATGGGAATCCTATTGGCTTTGAAAATTTTGCACGTTCAGGAAATGAAGTTACCGGAGTTGATAATGTTGGTCCTGCAGTTAAAGCAGCAGGAGGCGATGCTACAAGAGATTATGTGACAAACTCTGTAGGTACGGCAAAGAGGGAACGTAAAACGGGAAGTAACCCCTTAGATAATTTAAAGTCATATACAAAAGAAAGTGCAGTTCCTACCACTTTATTTAGCGATTCTTGGGGAGCAGGCGAAAACTTTGCTAATTTCTTAAACTCTAAATATGTGAGTCTAGGTTTCACAACCACTGACAACAAGACTTCTGATAAGGTTACAATGAAAGGTCCGGGAGATGTTACAATGGAGTTTAGATATGACGATTTAAATAACGAAAAAGTGGTGAATAAGCAGATAGCTGATTTTGTTTTCGCTAATACTCCTAAAGAAACTACAGGAGAATTGTTATCTTTAAAATCACTTAGTTCCTCAAAACAAGGAGGTTCAGCAGGAGACTTTAACGATGCACCTGCTGCTGCTGCACCTGCTGCTGCTGCACCGGTTGATATTACGAAACTAAATACTAATGAGTTGATAAGTTTAAGGGATGCAAATGGTAAATTAATGTTTACTAGAGCAGAAGCTATAAGCCAAAGCAAAAAAAATATAGACGCAGAATGAACGAAGAAGCAATAAACGTAGCATATGAATTATTTGTAGCTGACGGATATAAAAGAAGCATAGAAGAATTTAAAACTCTGATGCAACAAAATGCTGATGGTAGAGAGGTGGCTTATGGTTTATTTGTAGCCGATGGGTATAAACAACCTATCTCTGATTTTGAAACTTTAATGGGAGTTCAAGCATCTCCAATTGCTGCTGCCGAAGAAGTACCCGTTGAAAAAAAAAATCCTATCGATTCTACGGCTCAAGTGGGAGGTATGGAATCTCCATTACCTCAAGCAGTGGAAATGCAAGATGGTTCTTTGGAATCTGCAGAGTTAGATAGCTTACAAGATAATGCATCACCTACAGTAAACAATCCTTTTGTAGAGAAACTCATTCAGCAAAACAGACCTGAAGCGGCAGCTAAATTAGAAAAAGAAATTGCAGAGAAAGAAGCATATGATTCCTTAGACTTTTTTGAGCAGTCGCTAACTATAGTAGACAATAAACTTATTGATAAAGAGGAAGAAGAAGTTGTAAATGAATTGCGTTACAACTTTGGAGACTACGGTTTTGTGTTTCAAGAACGAGGGATAGGAGACAGTATGAAGGTCACTGCTAAGAATGGTGAATCAATTAATGTTGACCTTGACCCGTTTATGAGTTCAACAGAAAATGAAGAAGCTGAAGCATTAAAAAATTTCCTAAGAAATAATAAGGCTGAAAATGAAAGACTTTCTCTTTTAGAAGGTGAGTATAAAGTAAAGACTCAAAAAATAAAAGACGTAAAAGATATAGAACAAAGGTTAAAAAACTTTAATACAGAGACAAAGGATTTTGATGAAGAAGTAAAATTATACTTAGACAAAAATGAAGAGTTAAAAATAGCCGCAGATAACGACCCTGTTTTTGCAGAGTCTCAGGAATATAGAACCGCACAAATACAGTTACAAAAAACCAAACTCTATCTAATAAATAAAAACGAATCATTTAAAAAACAAGGTGCTAAATTAGATAGAACAGTGTACGACTACACTGATATGAAGGCAAGAGAAGGAACTTGGGCAGGCGGTATATTCAATGGAGTACTAGATGGCTTTGCTCGTATATCAGCAGGATACAGTAATGTAGGGATGGATTTACTTGTAAGTGCTCAAAAAGCGGCAGAATCTGCAGGAGTGATGCCTGAGAATCCATATAGACCATATAGATTAGAGTTAGCAGCAAAGGCAAAGGAGTTAGGATTAGTACCTGAAGATGAAAACATAGAGGATTTATCTAAAGAAGAATTAATTGAGAGGTTAGATGGAAGCAGTGATGGTAAACTGCAGAAAACTTCTTTTGATATTGCTAATGATGCATTGTTTGATACCTATAAAAAGCAAACCAAATACGGAGATAAACAATATAGAAATAGATTTTCAACTGCAGCAGCGAATACTGATGTATCTATGGGAATAGTAGAAGCCGTAAGAAAGGGGATGAGAGAGGTTGTAGGAGATGATGAAACTACAATAAATTGGACTAAATTACAACAAGAAGATTTTTGGGGTGGAGCATTTATAGGATTAGCGGAATCTTTACCTGCTATGATTGGTGGAGCAGGTCCTGTAGGATGGGCACAAAGAACTGTTCAAATGACTTCACAGGTTTCTGACCACGTGTATGAAGAGATGTCAAACAACTCTGAGTTTGATGATATTAGCGAATCAGAAAAATCTTTAGTAGTTGCTCCAATTGCTATTGCAGTAGGTACACTTGAGACATTAGGTTTAAGGAATGTGATTTCTCAAAAGGGGATGCTTAATGGTATTCTAAGAAGAGTACTTACAAAAGTACCTAAAGGGGCGAGTACAAAAACTTTTAGACAATTTGTGGAGCAGGATGTAAAAAATATGGTAGCACGTGGTGCTCTAGTTGTAACAGGAGGAGCATTAGCTGAGTTTGAAACCGGAGCAGCACAAGAGATGGCTGAGGTTGGTGTTAAAGACATATATAATTCTATAAAAGAAAAGGATATGTTTGTTACCCCTGACTCTGTTGGGGAATACATAAGTCAAGTCCTTAGAGCAGGTGGTCAAGAAGCCGTAGGTGGCTTTATTATGAGTATACCTAATAGTGTGTCTACCGCAGTTAGAGGACAAGATTTCACTGCGTTGCCGAAAGAGGTGTTTGAGACATTTGAAGCTATGTCTAAAGACTCTAACTACGGTGTTATGTTAGATGCTAAACTAAAGCAGCAGGTTGAGACAGGTGAAATTACAGAAGCCGAATCTAAAACAATAACAGAAGACTACTTACAACTTAGCGGGTTGATGGAATCAATCCCTGATACTTACAATGCTACACAAAGACAAGCAGCATTAGGTTTGTTATATAACAAAAACAAACTTGAAAATTATATTGGACCTAAAGACCCAAAACTAGTAACAAAAGAACAAGAACAATTAGATTCTATAAATAAACAGTTAGAGATTATAGGCAATATGCCTGTAGAAACTACTGCTACGGAAACTACTGCTACGGAAACTACTGCTACGGAAACTACTGCTACGGAAACTACCGCTACAGAAACTACCGCTACAGAAACTACCGCTACAGAAACCTCAAGTGTTAAAGAGCAGACAGATAATAGTTCGGAAATAGAATTGTTTTTCTCTGACCAAGAATCCACCACAACAGAAACACCTACTCCAAACCTTGTTATAAACACTAAAGGAGTAGACCCTAGCACACCTAAAAATTTAAAAAGAAATAGGGTTGTTAAGTTAGCAGAAAACGCAGCTAAGGCAGTAAAAACAATTTTGCCTAATACTAAATTTTTGTTGCACGAAACTAACGAAGAGTTTGAAACCTATGCTCCTGAAGGTAGAGGATATTATGATGTACCAAACAACACTATACATATTAACTTATCAAAGGCGGGTGCGACTACAGTGGGACACGAAGTCTTTCACGCAGTATTAATTGACAAAGTAAAACAAAACGATGTCTATGCTACTAAACTAGCATATACTATGATGCAGTCAGTAAGAAAAACATTACCTGCTAATTCTGATATGCTTACTCGCATTGATGCGTTAGCAAACCTGTATCAAAATGAGCAAGCGTTTTTACAAAATGAAGAATCATTAGCAGAGTTAATGGGTATATTATCTTCTGAGTATGCAACTTTAAAGACTGCATCTAAAAATATAATTTTAAAATGGATAAAAAATATTGCTCGGAAGTTTAATATTCCTGTAGGTCCTGAGTTTACTAAGACAGATGAAGATGTAATTAATTTAATGAACACTCTTTCAGGAAAAGTGAGTAAAGGTTTTGAGATTAGTGAATCAGACTTATCTTTTTTAGACAGTGAGGTACAAGGATTAAGCGGAGATGTTGGCACGTTGTCAGTGAATCGTCAAGCTAAAGGTAGAGAATCAACACCTGTAGAAAATGACCCTAGACCTTGGGTAAGAAGGTTAGTCACTAATATTAATGTTAATGACTTAGTAGACGAAAGCTTTATAACAAATATGTATGACTTTACTAATTCAGGAAAAACTGATTTAGGTAATGGATTGTCAATAGATTTGCTCGGAGGCAGAAACTATGTTACATTAATCATGGAAAAGACAGGTAGGAAATTAGGAGATAAATCTAATCTCGCTGCATTTAATTCAAAAGAAAATGCAGAAGGTTTTATAAAAAATGCAATTGAAGGGAAAGCATCTTTGTTTGCTCCACATATGGGGACTAAAAAAGATTCTTGGCAGTTTCAGCAACATATATTTTCTGCATTAACTGAATTGGTATTAGATAATAATATTATATCTAATGATGAACTTATTGATATGTTCTCTGAAACCTTAACTTCTAATGATGGGATAAAATCATTTAATACCTTCCGTAATGCATACAAAGAAAATAAGGGAACGGAAATTACAAACCTTGAGCAATTTAAAGCCAACCCATTAGAGTTAGTAGAGTTGCTTAATATTGAAAACAACTATAGCCCTAATCTTAGAAAGATTTTAAATGCAAAAATAACTACAAATAAAAAATTGCAGGAGGCAACAGGTGTAAAAAGTAGTGCGGCTTTTGTAGATAAATTAAGTGACCCATTAAATAAAAATAGTGCAGACTTTGACGTTATGACTTTTGTAAGGTTTGACCCGTCAGTTCTTGAAATAAAAAAGACAATACCGGGAGAAGTAGACCATCACCCGTCATTTGGGTGGACAGTTATATCTAAGATTGAAGGTATCCATCAACCTAATAAATTCTATCAAAGTGACGACCTAACTGATGTCTATACCAAGTATAATAAAGACGAGACAGTTGTTTCTAAAAAAACTGACGTTGTAGATTTAAAAGGAAAGTCTTTAGAGAAAAAATATAAAAAATCCCTTAAAGATACAAGGAAATATAAGGTAAATAATAAGGGTAAAAAAGTAGTAAAATCCGGTACAAAACCTTTCGATGGGTCATTTGAAGATTTTCAAAAAACTTCTTTTAAACAATCAAATGTAAACAGTAGTGCAGGCTCTATACCAAAAACCGCTACAGTGAATCGTCAGCAGAAAACTGTTGAGGATATTGCAAAAAGATATCAAATGAATATATATGGGTTCTTCCCTAATGGGGTTGATGCATATTTTTTAAAAAAAGAACTGTCTCAGATACCGGGGTATAGCTTAAAGCAAGCGAAGCGTGACGAGTATGGAAGAGGAGGAAGTTTTTATATAGTTAACTCAAGAGGTCGTAAAGTAAATCCTTATCAGGGAAGACAACAAAAAACTATAACAAATACAATAAAAGATGGGCGTGAAGGAGGTTTTCCTGAAGCTACGATAAAGGATTATCTTGTTCGAACCCTTGGCTTTAAAGTTGGTGAGGTAAATGATGCAATGAAAATTAATGCGGATTTATTCACACAAATGCCTGAAAGTTTTGGAAACATAAAAGGAGGAATAAAAGAAGGTGCTAAACTATGGACGAGAGTTGAAGGGTTTAGACAAAAACTTAGAAACAAAAATGATAGAAACACAAGACTTACACCTGCTGAAGTAAAGAAAGAAATTGTTGCGGAAAGAAAACTGCAACGTCAAACTTATAAAACATCTACACAGATAAATGATGAGGTTTCAGATTACAGAGCGAAAGTAATAAAGCAAGGAAAATCAAAGAAACAAGTTACTACTCTTGTAAATAAATTCAGACAAAGATTACTCGATACAAGAGATGCAGAAAGAAGTCAAGCCAATAATGAAGTTCTAAGGTTTACAAAAAAACTAAATAAAAAGAATAATCTTAAGGCTCCGTTATTATCTGAACAAGAAATTGTTGACAAGACTATTGAGTTTTTAGAAAAACAACCTGAATATATTGCTGAAAGCGATACATATACTGTTAAAACAGAAACCCGGAACAGAGTTGGAATGTCTTCTCAACAAGCAAGAATGGTTACTGAATTCCAAAAAGCAATTGGTATAAGACCTTCTCAAAACATGGCTCAGAAGATACGTGTTGCTCGATTTATGTTAAATCAAAGAGCAAAAGGTGTCAGAGATATAGCATCTATTAAACGTGAGTTAAAGAATTTTATTAGAAAAACACTTCCGCTTCAACTATATAGTAAGAAAGAAGCGATGGATTTACTAAATAAAGTTACCATAGCAGATGAAAAAAATATTGATAACCTATTCCAAGAAGTTTTAGATTTTGCTACAACAAAAAATATTGAAGCCCTTGAAAAGAATATTAAAAAGATTCTAACCGGTAAATATGAAGTCAATCAAAGTGGTAGGAGAAAAGGAACACGTATTAGTATAAAGGCAAATGAAAGGCTAAAAGCTATAAAGAAAAATATTCTCCCTGAAAATGCAACTCTTGAAGAATTAAGTGAAAAAAATAACGTATTAGAAAAACTTTTTAATGAGTTGAGTATATCAGAAAACTTTACAGAAGAAGTGGAACAACAGATGATGGATACGCAGGTAGCTATTGAGTTGAATAATGCTTCAACTATGGGTGATATTGATATTAATAAAGTAGCTGCGTTAGATGCAGCCTTCAGTCAACTTGAAAGTTTATTGAAAGGTGGACGCACAGAGTTACAAGATGAGATTAGAACTCAACACGAAGAATATATACGTCAAAGAGAATATGTTTACGAAGACATAACAGGAGAGCCTTTAAATGAGTCAGAAAATATAGACGAAAAGGCTCGTGAAAGAGCACGTGAAACCAAAGCAAAAAAGGTACGAGGAAGAATAGGTTCTTTATTAAATAAAATAAATACTTCAATTTCAGATGGAGTTTGGGGAACTGCAGAAGCCCTTGATGGTTTAATGGATAAGATATCGCAACTTCCGGGAGAAATCTTTGAAGGGAGAACTCAAGAAATTGTTACTGAAAGAATTGACGAAGCGTCTCGTGAGAATAAAGAACGTAAGATGATTGTTGGTCAAGTTCTACAAGATAAACTTATGGAACTATATGGTAAGAATTGGAGAAAACAATCTCGTTTAAACCGTAAGGACGCACCAACAGGTATATATATTAACGAGAGTAAAGTTACTCAAGCAGAGCAAGCATATAAAGATGAGCCATCATATGAAAATAAAAAAAATCTAGCAGACGCAATTCAAAAAAATGAATTATTGATTAGCCAAAATAAAATGTATTATTTATATAATCAATATAAAGACCCTGCCAACCATCCTGCTTTTGAGTCTGTTAATATGTATGGAGTAGAACAGTATTCTAAAACAGATAGTAAAGAAGAAACTAAAAGAAAACAAATCGCAAATAAAGTTAATGCCAAAAGGGTTATGGATTCAGTTGAATCTCAAATGACTGAAGAAGTAAAAACTTTGGCTGATTGGCAAGTCAACGAATTGTTTCCTGCTTTGTACTTACATTATAATGAAACGTATAAAAAAATATATAGAACAAATCTCCCTTGGAATCAATTCTATGCGGGAAGAATATATAGAGAAGGAATAGTTGAGCAACCATTGGATTTACTGTCCGGGCAAGAACAATATAACACATCTGTAGGTTCTCAGTCTACTAAGTTTAGAGTTAATAATGATAAAGCCATCCAAGAAATGGACGGAACTGATGCATTGGTAACCTATATCAATGATATGGAATATTTTGCTGCGTATGCAGAGCCTATTCGTGATATCAATAAGTTGTTTACTAATGAGACAATTTATTCTGCTATTGCAGACATACATGGAAACATAACCAACACTCTTATAAAAGATTCAATTCAAAAAATTGCTAATAAAGGTGTAAGAACAGACTTGACTTCTAAATTAATAAATGGCATGAACAATGTATTTATTATGTCAAGACTTGCATTAAGTCCTGTTGTTATGCTAAAGCAAATGGGGTCGTTTATGACTTATGCTAATGATATTGGCTACGTAAATTATGCTAAGTATGCAGCAAAAAGTTTACCTGACGTTGTAAATACATTTAAAGAAATGAGAGACAACTCAGTATACTTAAAGGATAGGTATAGCAAAAGTATGATGCGTCAAATAGAAAGTTATAGCGAGTCTTCAGCACAGGAGTTTATTCCTAATCGTTCTAAAGAGTTCTTTGTTGACTTCCTTATGTTTACTACTAAGTTTGGTGATGCAACCGCTATATACGCAGGGGGTATGCCAAACTATAATTACTATAAGGCTCAGTATAAAAAAGATAATTCAGCAGCAACTGAACAAGAGGTGATTGATTATGCTATAAGAAAATTTGAAAGAGATACTAAAAGAACTCAGCAGTCAGCCGACCTTCAAGATAGAGATTATCTCCAAACAGGAAATCCTCTTGTTCGTGCAGCAAATATGTTCTTAACAACTCCAAAACAATATCTTCGAAAAGAAATACAAGCAGTCAGAGGTATATACAGAAAGATATCTCAGAGAGATATGAATGCAGGTAAGGGTACATTAACAGAAAACCTTAGAACTTTATTTACTTATCACGTAGTTGCTCCTGTTTTATTCCAATACATTGCTCAAGGATTACCGGGATTGCTTAGAGGATATAGGGATGATGATGGAGAAGACTTGTTACGTGCTGCTGCACTTGGGAATATAAATGGTTTGTTTATTCTAGGCGAAGCATTTATGATGGCAGGGGATTATTTTACGGGTAAACCTTGGGCGGGTTCAAACACAAAAAGCATTGGTTTACTAAGTATTGCAGCAGAACTTACAAAGTTAGCATCCAAAGCAGAGAAAATAAAAGACCCTGTAAAACAAGCTGAGGCTTGGCATAAGTTTCAGTTACAGTTACTTACTTTAACAAGTTTACCTGCACCTACAGTTGCTAAATTTGTAAAGAACTTTAAAAAACTTGAAGAAGGAGGAGAAGACCCCGGTGTTATGATACTAAGACTGCTGAATTATTCTGACTATCAAATTGAGGGTCCTCCCGAAAAGGCTCCACCAAAGCCAAAGCCTATGTCAAAAGAGATGATGAAGATTGCTTTCCCTACTATGTATTCAGAGATAAAAGAGATGGAAGAAAGCATGAAAGACGAAGAGGTGGAGGCAATGATGAAACAAATGAAGCAGGATAAAAAAGATATGATAAGAGATATGTTCTCCGAATAAATAAAATTATGCCATTTAAAAGTAAAGCACAAAGAGCGTGGATGTATGCCAATGAACCTGAGATAGCCAAGAAGTGGGAGCAGGAATCTAAGTGGGATAAAACAACTGATGCGTTGCCTGACAGGGTAGACCCAAAAGGATATCAGAAAACAAAAGGTTGGTGGAAAAAGTACAGACCCGACAGAGGATAAAACTTAAATTATATCGTCCTCTAAAGAATCTTTAATGTCTTTAAGAATGTATATAAGTTTATCTATATCCAACGGAAGGGTATTGAAATCTCTATCGATTAGGCTTTCATAGATGTCATTACAAGAGTCGTGCATTCCGTCCATCAAACTATTGATATAAGCTATTCTTTCTATATCGTATGCGGGCGGTTTAGCCATTCGTTTTTTATTTGATTTTAAATCTATGTATTTCACTTACAGGAATCAACACTGCCATTGAGGTGTCATTATCTCCCATTGCTTTCATGCTACCCTTCATAAAATACTCTCTACTTAGTTCCTTTAGCCATTTGGTTTCAAAAATATACATAACCTTATCCTGACAGTCTCCTGAGAATATTATTATCCAATACTCTGCTTCTGTTGTTGCTATGCCTGATGGCTTACCCCTGCTTTCATATTCTATTGCTATGTTTCCTGACTTACAAATCCAACTATCACGTTTAACTTCAATACGTTTGTCTTTAAATATAGAATCTACAAGGCGTTCGCCTTCTTGTCCTACTTTTAAATCGTATCTAAAGTCATTGTTAAAGTCCATTTATTTCATTTCTCTTTATCTATGTTTTGTAAGAACATATTCCCCATAGCGGGATTCACTTTTTTAATATTAACATATATTTTTCTAGAGTTTCGTCTTGCCTCTAACCTTTCTTGTTTAGTAGAGTCAGTGCCAAGATTA
>Ga0307984_1001292_pt1 | contig 10554 bp, 10 predicted proteins | sample EllFjometageno78_FD_203169 | JGI IMG/M metagenome (GOLD analysis project Ga0307984, IMG submission 203169) | Marine microbial communities from Ellis Fjord, Antarctic Ocean - #78 | ecosystem: Environmental > Aquatic > Marine > Unclassified | place: Southern Ocean | collected 2014-10-09 | reverse complement strand
GTTACATTAACACAAGCATAGACTTTGAATTGATCTGTGACGCAATACCATGCTTTATCATAGATGTCAGCATCTTGGTCATCATAAGGAACAAATATTCCGCCAGATACCCAATTGTGTCGTGCATTAACGTGAGATATGTCACCAGTGATGATCTTTTTCATTGCGATCATGTTATCATGCACATCAGACTCTTCGTTGAGCGTGTCTAACGGCGTTGCAGGGTCGGCGACATCGGTTGTGTCGGTGTAAGTATCCGACCATGCGTCTGACTTACCTATGTAGATGTAAGTTTTTCCAAGGTCGACCTGAGTTTTAAAATTGGCAGCGTTAGCAATTCTAAATTTGTTGGTTACTATAGCTGGCATTGTGTTCCTCTATAATTCATTAGTTAATTTAAGTTCTATGTCTGACAACAATGTGCCGTCGTATGTGTGTCCAAAAAATGCATTAGTTCCTGAATCATAACTAAACAATTCCGTACTAACATTCGATTTTATTACAGTATCTTCGTTAGTTTCTAATTCTTCAAAGGTCAAATCTTCGTAAGCATGAAGAGCGGTTGTATCGTAAAAGTGCAACAAATCAACCCAATTTTCACTTCTTCTCTCTTTGTAACTTCTACTATTTTTGATCTCTAACTCTAGTTCAAAAAAGAATTCGGCGACCCTGTCTACCCTACCAGTTATAGTTATAATTGGGTCAAGAACCCTTGTATAACCACTTCCCCCGTTTGTAATATTTATACCAGATAGTCGACGGGATGAGTCTAAAACTGCATTACCTGTTGCAAGAGTTGCACCAGTAATACCAGAAGGAGAAAATGTTATAGTAGGTGTTACATTACTTGGATATTTATAACCCGAAGAAACGTCTACTGATTTTATCTGGCCTGTCAGAGCATTTGTAGTTATAGAAGTTGTGGTGTTCGTGGTTGTGTAACCAGCACCAGCCGTTGCCATACTAATATATGCGACACCTGCCGCTGTAACACCCGAGGGTATAATCTGACCTCTACTGTTGAGCGTGACAACTGCTGCTGCACCTGTTCCATCACCCGTAACTGCTATTATTGGTGCAACTGTATAACCTAATCCTAGATCTTCTATTTCAATATATGATACATTAGTACCAGAAAGAATAGTAGTGCCCACCTGTGCCGATCTATGTATTTGTATCGCAAAATTCGCATTGCTTAAACTTATAAACTTATGAATTTCATGTACTAAATCTTCCGCCCCTATCAATCCAGGCTGAAGTAGTGGCATCATAGAGTTTCGTTGTTGGAGATATATCAGTATTAATATCTCACCAAAGAACTTAAATCCTGCAGGGTGAATCAATTTGTTGAATGCATTTTCCCAGTACGATACGTTAGTACCTGTCCGGATTAGATATGAAAACTTCTGATAAAAGAAAGAATCTTGAAGTTTCTTATAATCAGACAAGAATCCACTATTGTCGATGAATTTGCCCGAGGTAAACTCCGACCCATCTACAACACCCTCGGCATTAAACGTTTCTTTATACGAAGATGCATCTTGGTCCCAACGGCCGTCGGATGGTATAAGCATATCGTTGGCGGGATACTTAATTTCTACGTTGTCTCCAATAAGAATCTTGAAGAACACCGCGATTGATTCCTCAGAACCACGTTCTCTATAGAATTGAGTTATATTCTTATATAACAACTTCTTATCTGTTTGAAGTTCGCGAGGTATAGTTGCTGCAATTTCTTTTTGAATAAACTTAAGATAAGAATTTTGAATAGTATCAATATCTCGTTCTTCAAGTAGGGTATCAATTGCGTGGGTGGGATTGTCACCAACATATCTAATAACATTGGTCACTAGCTTCAATTGTTTTAATTCGTATCCAATAAGATCGGCGTGGTTAATATTAAACAGAACACCATATGTTACTAAAGGCGTTGTTAAGGCATCGGGCAAATCATCCGTGCCGCCAACGTAATTTGTAACTGGCATTGATATTTCAACACCATTATTATCATACAAAGTAAATGTATTGTTTGTGCTATAGAAGTAATCGTTGGCGTCTGCTTTAAATATGACATGGTTATTAACAACTGTTGCATAATAAGTCTGTGTCGCAAGATTATACGAATGGCCAAACAGATTCATGAAGTCGTAATATGCATCCATCATTGTTATCAACAATGCAGAGTCTTCTCTCAACTCTAATGGAATCATTCCTTCTATACGAACACTTTCCTTGGTTTTACGTCTAGCAGAAGCTACTGTTTCGATTACACTCATTATTAATGTCTCGAAGTTGTCTCGTAATTAATGGCACCGGCAGAACCAGCAGTCGCAATTGTATCTACTTCGCCGTTAACTGAAACACTCAATAAATCAATTTCAATTAGTTGATTGCGTTTTGGCGCAATGTCATACGAGTTAGGAGTTACTGTTACTTTAATTACGGTTGCATTGTCTGGAGTAAAATTACTTAATAACACCACTCCAGTTACAGGGTTCATGTTACCCGCCTCTGCTATAACCGTGATTTTCTCGTTGCTTCCCCCCAATTTGTAGACGTATACTGTTCGGCTTGTGGAATCGGTAATCGGCTTGTCTCCAAAATAATGATTGACACCATCTATTAGAAAGGCACTTGATGACAAAGTCTGTTCGTCCGATTCAGAAACATAAGTAGGAGCGGAATAATTCAACGTAATAGAATTGGTAACACCAGCATTTGGAGTAACATTTTTGTACATAAATACGCGAACATTAGAATTCAATATACCGCTATCACTTGTGTCAATGTTATTGAGAAGTTTGGAGTGTCTTAGCACGCCATCAAAACGTCTTAACTCTGTGAGATTATATTCAGTTATCTTTTGTATAGCCAAGGCCTGCAATTCTGCTTGTGTTCTGTCCGTCAGATTGGGATTATACTTAAAGAATACTTCAAGTGATATGTAGGTATATTCAGGGTCGAGAAATACAGGAGTTATTGATACAACATTCTTACCCTTCAATATCGAGGTAACATCGAGCTTTGCCTGGGCAGATAAGAAACTGCCTGACTTTGGTTTGATTGATATGTAGACTTTGCCATAATCTGGAGGATCACTATTTTCACCGCCCCAGGTTGATATAGCTTCAATGTCGCCATATTCCTTAACAAGAATTGCACGATAATCGTCTGCAGTTACAGCACGATTCTGTGTAATGAAAGTCAAAGGTGCGTTGAATCGAATCGAATCCAAATCTTCCCTATCGTCACCGCCAATAGATAAAGCGCCTACCGTAGAAGTGGCCACTACTACATTTGTATTACCTTCGATATTTGATGTGAAGGTATAGGGTGCGGTTGCGTCTTTGCCAGCGCCATTTCCTGCTACACCAGAGGAGTGTATATATTCAATTTCTACGATATTATTCGACACCAATTTATTACCGATAATACCGTCACCAAAATAGATTTCGTAATAACCACTATTGTTTTCTTGTAGAAAGAATATGTTAGAATTTCCGTCTGGACTTACAAATGACGTAAACTGTTTGTATATCTTATAACTTTCCGCTTCTTGATTTTCTCGTACTCGAACTATCATTGTGGTAGTGTCGATGTTATTATCTGGAATATCGAATCTTTGATTGCTTGTGCTATTATCAACACGGTCCTTAACGGTTTTAAATACACCCTGTTTTATCACAACATCGCTGAAGGTGAATGTACTTGTAGAAGATAGAGTTACTGTTTTAGAATCCGTGACAATGAATGGATATTCAACACCGTCAATTATTGAGGACAAAGCAGAGCCGCGAGACAAAGTTAAGGTAGTTGGTGGTGCGCCAATCGGGGTAGGAACACTTATGTCAACAACAGCAGTAGCACCCAGGGTTGACCTAGGAATATATCCCAATAGTTTACCGTGAGATACCACGTTGCCTCGAATCTGTGCAGAATCAAGGAATGCTTCGTTAACCGTAAAGTGAGCATTCAATGCGTTGTAGTGTGTATTATAAGCAAGTAGATCTAAAAAGATACTCATGCCCGAACCATCAAAGTTATAGTCGTTAAACTTTGATTGACTCTCTAGATACGATTTTAAGTTGGTGCGTATCTTGTCAAAATCTAATTCTGTGGCGTTTAATTGTGTTGCCATTTATCTTACCCTGTCCAAATAAAAGTCTATGCTAACGTCTTCTTCTAGGTTAACAACTGAGAAATTGAGAGAAACAAACAGTGAATTATTTTCTTCTTGATTTGTTATCTGTATATAGTTAACGCTTACTCGAGGTTCGTATTTTGTGAGTACTCTCATCATTTCTTGTTTTATAGAACCTATAGTTACGTTGTCCGCAGGTTCAAATAAGAGATCACGAACACCCGAACCTAACCATGGCTGAAACAATCGTTCTTGCTTTGAGGTTAATATCAAATTCTTTACTGATTGTTTAACCGCGTCTAAATCCAACAATGGGAGTATATCACCATGGGCCGGATTCTGTTTCAGACTTAAGTCTAGATCGGAATAACCCTTTGATCGTGATACGATACGGGATTTTTCGCCGAGTATACTCTTGTCGCTTAATATTTCTGTAGACATATGTTTATTTATACCCTATCTATGAAAGAATATCAGTATTTGTTTTATTCATGTGAATGGGTGTCAAGAGAGACATTAGATGAATCTATAGTTGCTCCTGTTATACCACCTACAGCAGATATGGTTGACCCAGCGGAGATTGCAGTACCTGCCGTGATCGATGTACCTGCAATGATGCTTCCACCAACACTCAAGTTGCCTGTAATCGTGGTGGAGGCACACGTTAATATAGTACTTCCCCCGACAGTTATGTTAGCATCAGAATCGATATTGACTTGCATTGCACCCGTGATATGCACCTTGTCATTGCCCGTGGTTACAGACCATTTGTTTCCATTTCGGGTGACCATATCTCCGTTGGGGTGTATTTCAACGAGTGTGCCGCTTTTGTGCTTTATTCTTATACGTTCAGCACTAGGAGTATCATCCATTTCTATGATATGGCCTGCAGGACTCTCAATTACTTTATTGTTTGGATATACAGCAGCATAGGGTGAAGCGGGCTCATTTATTATAGAATCGGGTGTGTATGATATTGTATCCGTGCCGGTAGCAAGTTTATTAACGTCACTTCTATTTAAATAATCGCTCTTGGGATAATTACCTGTCACATCCGAGAATCCTTTCGATGTGTCGGGCATTTCGCCCTGTAACGCCATCATTGTCCCTATAATAACTGGGTCTTGGTGCGAATCTCCATCTTTGAAAAAACCAAACACCCAACTACCTGCATATAATCCATGAGGGGATGCTCCAAGGCCGGACATTCCAGACGAGGTACAGGGCATCATAACAGTTGCCCATGGTAAATCCTTGGTGGGTATTAATGTTTTGTCGTCGGTGTGAAAACCAAAACACCTTGCACGAACTCTATTTAACATGCTCGGGTCTTGTATGTCTTCAATTACACCTGAAAACCACATAAAATCATTCATTATGTTTTACTCGGTACATTTTCATTTAAACTTACGTCTGTACTGTCTCTAACTATTCTTACTGTAGATTTATACACGCCCTTTTCGAAAGAATGAACGTTGTTTATTACCAAGTATTTACCCGACATAAACCGATCAATGTTATGTTCGGCATCAATAGCGCTTAGATTCTCGAGCGCGGGGTCGATAGGTTTCGGTAATAGAATATCAACAATAGAACCGCTACTTAGCTCGGGATTGCCAGGGACGGTCATGCTATGAACCATTGCCTGTATATTCTCCTCTATTGAATTGGTTATACCAAACATAGGAGCTATGGTTGAATTATAATTTTGTTCATTATCAAATAATAACGAACTCTTGTTGATAATACTAAAGTATGTATCACCAAACTCCGAGAGTTCGAGATTCTTGAACTTTATATCCGAGGAATAAAGAGACTGGGTATTGATAATGTTTTTGTTGTTGTATTTGAATAAGTGATTTTTATAACTTTTCTTCGATGTATCGACTTCAAGAGTATTGGACGAATACACACCATTATTCTGTGCTGCCAACTTAGAGAATCCCAGTTCGGACGACAAGTCAATAATATTATATTTGTCTTCATTAAACCCTGCGGCAGCATGTGGGTCACCAGCAATGTCATTACTTGCTTCTTTGGTTTTAAGTGCGTTCTTTTTATAGACGCCTCGTACCTTTCGTTCAAGCATCGGTTTAAATGATTCTATTCTAATGCCATCAAACAATGTTTCATAAACAAAAAACTTATAACCCAATTCATCGTATGCACGTTCAAGCAATGTGTCGATTGCTTCGTTTATGTTCATGTTAGGAATAATACCCTTGATATTACCGGCAGACGTTAAACTGACGTTTGCAACCGGCGTATCTAAATCTCCTTCTATTAGATTTTTAATAATACTTACAACAGATCCGTTTACCTTTTTCGATACTCTTACTATACTTGCGAGATATCCATGTTTTGATACGCATGATAATTTATATATCTGAGTATTGTTACCTTGGCGAGAATACAATGGTATATCAACGACATAGCACTCCTTTTCGAAAATCTCAAGTTCTTCTCCATTATGTTTTGCCAATACAAAATTGATCTTTTCGTTTCCAGATATCTTAACTAGATTGAAAAAATCCGCGGCATCAACTATAGAGAATTCATACGTTAGCGTCGATGTGTATACACTTTCCACAATTTCCACGCTCTGAATCAAGTCGCCTATATCCCAGGTAATACCGGCATGGTTGGTAAGTTCTATCTTCTTAAATTGATACGATGTAGCCGATATATTAGACTGACCCATTTAACAACCTTTTGAATTTTAAAGCAAAATCTTGAATTAATTCAGGACGGATTGCTCTTATTGCAGATCGTTTATCATTCAATTCAGTTTCCCATTCTCTATTACTGACATAGGTTAAGGTATTATTCTCAGCACCGCCAGGGATGAATAAACTATTGTCAGTAATAAGGCCATTAGCATCGGTGTAATATTTTGGAGCAATCTTTCGTTGGAATACCTGCCATGACGATATAAAATCTAATGAAGTTTCCCCTTGTACGTTCTCAGGATCCCCTGTTGCTCCCCCAGGTTTAAATGACCCTGTGACGTTCTCTAATGTGATATGATTATATCGAGAGTTCTTGGCCACGATTTTTCCTGTAGCGCCAGACAAACTACCCGTTATTGTTTCTCCAATGGTGAAACGACCTGCCACACTATCCAGATAGTTAGTAATCAATTGATCGGAATTTCTTTGTATTGTAGGCAAAGCGCTTATCACAACACCGGCATACTCTTCATCCATATATTTTTCAAATTCCTGTGAAGACAATGGCCAACCAGACAATCCTCCATGTAGCGTGTCATTAACGATAAAGAAAGTCCAGTAATAGTCAGGAGTTCCATATAACTTATATGATACAACATCAGGTCTCTCGCCATCGTGTATCTGATAATATTTGTAACCATTGGCATCATCGATTATATTTTCACGAACATGTATATATCGGAAAATGTCCTTGATGTTAGTCTTAACACTATCGGTACCGAATTCATATTTGGTGTACGGAAATGGTTTAAAAAATGACATTATTTAACTCCTTTTAGCGCCATAAGAACGAATCTTATATTTTTCAAGATTATCAATGTCTTTTTGTGATAAAGAACGAGTCTCTTGGAATGATATAGCAACATCAACTTCGCTTGGCGCACCGCCATCTTCGTCACCATCCTCAGTCTCAAAGAATACATTGCTTGTGGCGTTATAAGTGACATTCATAGAAGTCATGTAGGTTTCATAAATTTTCGAAACGTGTGACATTTCATTGGCCCCGTCGAAGAACGATATTTCAAACTTTGAAGGGTATTTCAATAAAAATGCATTTAGTTCTCTGGGATACATATTACGTCTAAACGTATTAACTATGTTTGTGATTGCCTTCGATTCTGCTAAATTAACCGCCATCAACTTGAATGTAAATGAATATGCTCGAGGCGTGGTACCCGTAAAGGTAACGTTGGTGTACGAATTCATGACTGATTTTTGAGCAAAGGAGAACACTTCTGTTGCAGACGAAAATGAAGCACCTGGCACCATATTGGCGAGCACCGATGCCGCGATGGCAGAACCCCAATTCCCACCTGCAGAATTTTTAAAGTTGTTCATCGCACTTGAAATAGCACTACCTGCAGCATTGGCAAAGTCTCCTACTCCCCCTCCCCCGAGTAATGCACTACCGATAGCTCCAAGGTTCATTGTTCCGTAACCTGCACCATCCGCAAAGCTAATACCAATTGGCATATGAAAATTGATTTCCTCTACTGGATTAGCGTCTATAATCTTAAATTTGATGTACGGATGCGTCTTACCTAAATCCGATGGGAATCTGTGTATTGTGGTCGGCCGTATTGTTATATTTAGTGCCATGTGTTTGCTACCTTATAAATAAAGTCAATTATATGTGTTTATTTATATGTCCTATAGCGGAAAGTTCGTGCCAATCAACAAAAATAAATATAAGGGTGATTGGACGAAGATAGTATTCAGATCGACTTGGGAAAATGCAGCATTCAAATGGTTAGACATGAACCCAGACATTAAGTATTGGAACAGTGAAGAAGTAGTTATTCCGTATATATGTGCTACCGATAGAAAGAGACATAGATATTTCGTTGATCTGTACTTCGAGAACATTAAAGGCAAGAAATATCTAATAGAAATCAAACCAAACAAAGAAACTAAACCTCCCAAGAAGAGTGTTCGCCGTACCAAGAAATATATACGCGAAGCAATGACGTATGCAAAGAATATGTCTAAGTGGGAAGCGGCAAGAGAATTCGCGTTAGACAACGGCTGTGTATTCTTTATATGGACAGAGATAGAACTTAAATCCCTGGGTATAAAGATAATGTAGTGTATATCAACCTGCCCTGGCACGACTTAGTTATTATAACACAATCTCTACCATTTGTCAACCATTACCTGTATAAATACTATTATGAGTTCATTATTCGCAAATTTAGAAGCAGAGGCATTTCGTCGTGGCGTTACAGCACGGACGAAAGAATCGGCCGCGTGGTTTCAGAGCCGTATGAAAGAGATGGGTACTGTTAATCGCAATAAATTACTTAAAGATGATCGATTACAGCGGAAACAAAGATTCAGAATAGGGAGTCTTTATATGTTTTTCTATAATCCAAAACATCGCAAGACGCTTCCTTACTATGATGCATTTCCTTTGGCAATTATGGTAGGACCTGCACCAGACGGCTTCTACGGCCTCAACTTGCATTATCTGCCACCTGCCTTACGTGCCAAATTCTTCGATCAACTTCTCACTATAACAACAAATAAGAGATTTGACGAACGAACTAGATTTAAGTTGACGTATGAATTGCTTTCAGGCGCCCAGAGATTCAAATTGTTCAAACCCTGTTTTAAACATTATTTAACAAGTCAAGTACAAAAACCTATGTCATTGGTTGAATCCAGTGAATGGGAACTAAGTATATATCTACCAACCGAACGTTTCAAGAAAGCGAAAAACACCAAAGTTTGGGCAGATTCGAGGAAAGCCGCAAGATGAGTTTATTAAAAACACTAACAGATTTAACTGCCAATGTTACAGGGCATTCAATCGATGATTTAAAATCTACTATCGGTAGAAAGGGTGGTGTGGCACAGGCCAACATGTTCGGCATCTTCATTGCCCAACCTCTCTTTAATCTTGACGTTAATACTATCGCTTCAAGTGTGCTTGCCGGTAATACATCATTAACTCAGGTATTTAACGACCCAAGAGACATATCGTTTCTGTGTGAGTCGTGTTCTATCCCAGGCAGGTCAATTGCAACAAACGATTACTCTACATGGAACAGCAATGCAAAAAAAATTCCATACGGGTTTATCAATGAAGACGTGACCTTTACATTTATATTAACCGAAGATTATAGCATGAAGCGATTCTTCGATGCTTGGATGGACAAGATAATCAACTTCGAGAACAGCAGAGCAAGATATCTTAACACATTTACCACCGATGTTAATATTATTCAAATGAGTAAGAACGGGACGCCTATATATAATGTCAAACTTGAAGGGGCATATCCTACAACAGTGAATGCCATTGAATTGAGCACGTCATCAGAGAACACAGTACAGAAATTAACTGTGACCCTGACATATCAGAATTTTAAGGAAGAAGACTTAACAGACCTTGCAGTAGGCATAGGCAAATCGTTAGTATCAAGCGCGAAGGCACTATTTTAATTATAATATATTTTGAGGATATATCATGGCTTTACCAGTAATTACAGCACCAAAGTATCAATTGACAATTCCGTCTACAGGTAAGAATGTTGAATACAGACCTTATTTGGTCAAAGAAGAAAAGATTTTAGTTCTGGCTCTTGAATCAGACGATTCGAATCAAATGATCAGAGCAATAAGAGACATTATTAATATATGTACGTTTGGTAATGTCGATGCTAATAGTTTAACTATATTTGATCT
>Ga0307984_1001291_pt1 | contig 10558 bp, 5 predicted proteins | sample EllFjometageno78_FD_203169 | JGI IMG/M metagenome (GOLD analysis project Ga0307984, IMG submission 203169) | Marine microbial communities from Ellis Fjord, Antarctic Ocean - #78 | ecosystem: Environmental > Aquatic > Marine > Unclassified | place: Southern Ocean | collected 2014-10-09 | reverse complement strand
TACAGCTTGTTCTGCTTCTGTTAATGGAACCGCTTGCTCTTGCGTATCCACTTTTTCAGCAACAACTTGTTCCGGTTTTGTTTCAGCTGTATCAGCAATGCCTTTAATTCTATTTTTAGCATTAACATAAGTTGTTTTATACCCATCTAAAGCAATTAAATAATCACTTCTTTTAATATTACCTTCGTCTAATTCTTTGTTTAATTGTTTAACACGATTAACTTGAAGCTCAGCAAGATCTCCCATGCTGTTTACTTCATCAATTTCTGTTTTAGTTAATTTAGGTATTATACTATTACTTTTAATAATTCTTGATGTTAATTTACTATTTACATCATTTATTTTTTGTTGTATGCCTTCTTTAGAAGCTTTTGTTCTTGCTCTTTTTAATTTTAGTTGCAATTCACTAAGCTCATTTATATCTGTTTCAATAGCAATAATATCAGAAGGAGCTCTAAGATTACTGGCTGTTTTTTTGAAATTATCTATATCTTCTTTAGTAGTTGAGCCTAGCGCCGTTGTGCCAGTTCCTCCTACAAAGCCCTGTAAGTAAGACTCTAATCCTTGTTCGGACGTAAAAGAGTTTGCATAAGCTATGCTGGCTTTCTTTAAACTATCTGTTTTACCATATTCATTCTGTGCAGATTCAACTGCTGTTTGAAAGTATTCTGTTAAACCTTCTTTATTACCAGCCATTATGATATTAGCAGCTCTTTTAGCTCCACCTGCTCCTGCATTTTTTAAAATAGCATTTCCCACTCCTTTTAAACCAAAAAGCTCTGAGGTTGTATTAATAGCTGCAATAGCTGACGGTATTAAAAAACTATCTTCATCTTTATTCCTTAATTCTTCTATAGAAATACCTTTTCTTTGCGCTACTTCAGTATTATAGTCTTTATAACTGTCTCCAAAAAATTCAACAGCGGTAGATGTTCCACCAGTAGCTGCTCCTAAAACAAGTGATGGAACAAAACTAGTTAATCCATTTACTGCTCCAGCAGCTAATTCACCTGCATCACCTTCTTTAAAGCCTTTTGTAATTGATCCAGTTCCCCCTCTTTGAGCTATTATTTTCTCTTGAGTTTGTAATTCATTAATAGCATCGTTTATTTCTGTTTTAGAAGATATTAAATTTAAAGCAAAAGGGTTAGCCCCTACTACCGTGGGCATTAATGCTAAAAGTGAATTTGATCCATTTTTATCAAAGTCTTCTAATAATTCATCTGGAATTAATTGTTCAGCAATTACTCCTGTAGCAATATTTAATTTTGGAAAAAATGAAGATATTCTATCTACTATTCCAGTTAAAGAATTATTTATTTTTTCTAAAGACGAAAGCTCTCTTCTTTCAACATTACCAAAACTATCGGTAACTAAATTACCTTTTTCATCTTTTATTCCATAAATATCATCATATTTTGTTTTTTCAGACGCAATTCTTCCATCCCATTTAGCTTGCTTTTCTTTTTTTTCGTATTGCTCTAATAATTTAGGATTATTAGGATCGCTAATTAATTCTTCAAATTTTCCTTTTTCTTGTAAAGCTGTATATTGATCAAATTCGTCTTTAGTAACATTCTCACCATCAATATTATAGTTATTCGTTATTTGAGAATCCAATAAACCATCTTCCGATACTAACTCCGTATCTTGACTTTCGGGTGCTACATTTTCCTCCACAACCGCACCCGGTGCCGTGGGGATTTCCTTTCCCTCTTCTTCAACTAATACAGCTGTAGGGTTATCTGATATAAAATCATTTACAACATCATCAGGGATGTTATATATAGTACCATTTAAATTAAATTTTGGCATATTACTGTTCTTTGTACTGTGAATATTTATCTCCATTAGGTGGAATAAATCCAGCCGAGTAGGACTTTTCTTTAGCTTCTTTTTCGGTTGCACCTATGCTAAGAAGCATTTTTTGCATTAATTTTTGGGGTGTTACATTTAATAAAACTTCAAATGATGATGTGCTTGCCTTGCCTTCTGGTTTTAATTTATATCCAATAATCTCTGGGTCCTCATTATTGTATTTTTGTTCCTCAGTTTGCTTTGCTTTTATTGAAGAAACGCTAAACCCACTCTCAATAATTTTATCTTGAATGCTAATATCACCCATGTCTATTTTACCCATAAATAATCCAGCGGGGTTTCTTTTAACATCTAATTTTGTAAGGAAATTTTCTATAGATGATTCTTTTACTTCTATATTTTCCTCTCTTCTTTTTTCTTTTTCTTGAGCTGCTGTTAGTTTAGTGGTTTTAACATTTACTTTTGCTGGCTTAATTAGTTTAGGCGTACTTCCTTGAAAATAAACAATTTCACCGTTAATTGTTTCAGAATCAATTTTAGCCTCTTTTAATAATTCTGTTCTAGCAACATCTTTATATGCTTGTTCAATTTGTTGAGGTGTTGCACCTAGAGCGCCTTCGTAGCCACTACCTTGCTTTAATTGATTTTTCCATACAAAAGCTTTTTGTTGATTATTCATTGCACTAAAAGCCGCCGCTTGGCCTTTAAAAGAAGAATCACCCGCGTCCAATATACGATCAACTTCAATTCTATTAATTTGTTGCTCAAAATTATCTTTACCAGATGTAAATCTTCTTATTTCTGGATCTTTAATATATTCTTTTTTTAATCCACCAGCATCATCCCTTATTTGAGCATCAACTTCTTTTTGCATCTCTGTAATAGTGTCGGGTGCATCAAAAATTAATTCATTTCCAGATTGTCCATATTTTAATGAATTAACGGTTCTTATAGGTTTACCATCTACTATAGCTGTAAGATTAATTCCACCCTCAGGGTTTAGTTGCATTGTTATGTTACCATTAGGTAACCTACCTGATATAGCCGCTAAAAACATTTGGTTCGTTGCTTGCGCTTCAATACCTTCGCCAGCAATACCTAATGTACTGCCAAATTCAGCACCATTACTAATACTTGAATACCTGCCTGCATCACCTTGTATTGATTCCGTAAAGGTTTTAGCATCCATCAGGGTGGCGTAATTTTTTTGCAGCTGTGCTTTATACTGAGCCCGCATTTCTGGATTTTTTTCGGTTAACAAAGCAATTTTAGCGTCACCATAATTTTCTATTGATTGAGTTAAGATTGGCGCTAATTGATCTCTTAATTGATAATCTTTAATTTTTTGAGTCATATCAGCCTGCATTTCTGCATTCTCTATGTCAATTTTATTATAAATTTGTCTATTAACTTCAGCTTCAGCGTTTAACGCTTTTTCTTCAGCTCTTTTTTTGTCTCCAACAGCTTGAATTGCGCCAGCTGCTTGTTTACCAAACCCTGCGATTGCTTGAGCATAAATTTCTCCAGCTTTGCTAGGTTGTACTATTTGTGGGTTTCTATAACTCATTATCTTGGATTTGCTGCTATATATGAACTTGCAACATTACCAACTGCTGAAATGCCCCCGGCTATTGAAGAAGCTTGATTTGTTAAAGCTTGATTTTGATCAACAGCAGCCTGTGTTGCGAACCCTGCTAATCTATCTAATTGTTGTTGTGTTCTAGATTCTTGTTGGCCATATACAAATTTTTGTCCTTGTATATCCGCTTCCTGTAATCTACCAGCTTCACTTAATTGCACTTGTTGCACTCGTTGCGCTTCAGCTATCTTAGATTGTTGCATTTGCTGTTCACCTTGTGCTTTTAATTTTTCGTTTTTAGCTTCTTGGCCTTCAATAGATGCAGAAACTCCCTTTTTACTTTGTAAAGCAGCTTGGGCTAATGCGGTTGCTCCACCAGCGCTTGCTCCTGAAGCTCTTAATGTGTCTAATGTATTTGCTAAAGCGATATCAGACTGTTCCATTTGTATTTCTGCGGCTTGTGTTGCTACTCCTAAATTACCGTAAGGATTAGACATCATTCCACTAAGATCACTAGCCATTGAACTAATATCTTTAACATTAGAATAAGGATTTATAATAGGCTGTCTACTTCTTTCTAATGCATTAATTTTTGATTCTGTTCTCTTTTTTGCTGCCGCTGCTTTAGAGGCTGCATTCCCTGCTTTTATTGAACTGTAAACGGTACCCGCAACACCAATTAGTGCGGCACCTACTGCTACCATTGTCATAATTTATTTGTTTTAAATTTAAATTCTTCATAACTAGATGAAGCTAATATTTCTTCTAACTTTTTAATATTTTTAACATTATTTGAATTTTTATGTACAGTTACTAATGTGCAATCAGTATGAGCATATATAATTCTTTGATCTCCGGCTTTAGAAGTTTCATAAAATGGAGCAGAATATTTTAATATTTCTACATCACTATCATTTATAGTAGGCTGTCTTAATGTTTTTATTGAAAGAGTACCGCTAGTTAAAAACCAAGCATGATCATAATTGTGTATCATTCCCATTACAATATGGCCTGCATACATTTTCATTTCTCTTAAATAAATTTGATCAGTAAACATATGCGAAACTGGGAAAGCGTCATGTGTAACTATATTACCGTTATTGTGTATTAGAGCAATATCATTATTTAATTTTTCTATTTCCATTTAATTTAATAAGATGATTCAACATAATTAGATGATACTGCAAACAATTCTTTTGCACCACCATAATCCGTTACACTATCTGTTGATACTGTTACTGTAGCAAAATAACCTTTAACACCAGTCATTGCTGCACCCCAAGATATTTCACCTGCGGCCGCTGGACTATTATTAATAAGGTTTGCTGTATATTTATTTTCTTTTCTTACAAACCCAGCATAATTAATAGGTGGTATTAATGCAGTCGGATATTCATTACCATAATTATCATAAGACCCTTGATTGTAGCTATATACTAATGTAGTACTGTCTTGAGTATTACTTAATGGTGTTATAGGGCTGCCAATGCCTGTAAAGTCAGATTGAAAAGCATTTACTTCCCATCCATTACTTCCTTCGTAATTAATTGTCTTAAATACTTTAGACATGCTTACACTAGGATTAAATACAAATTTTACCGAAGAGTCTTTAGCAACTCCATAAAATTCATTTCTTTTAACGCTTTCATCATAGTGTTTATAAATAGCACCATTATTAAATGTATAAAAGTTATTTTTTAAACTAGTTCCTATTGTAGGCTTGTAAGTATAAAAACTTGTCCATCCTTTAGGCTGTTCGTCAAATGATAGTGTATTGTAATTATCACTTCCTGCCGGTTGTAAAGATAGTGTATAGTTTTTATTATATATATCCCACATTCCTTGAGCTTTTCCAGTTAGCCCTTGATTGTTATCCAATGTGCTTAAGCTATCTCTAAAGAAATCACCCATACCATAATTTGAAATCTCTGTTATACCATCATTAGATAATCTTAATACAGCGTTTCTATCTTTATCTGTAAAGTATTTTCTATAACCATAAACAGCAAAACTTTCAGGGTTTCTACTAATACCATAATTACCGCCAAATGCTTGTATTTGACCTATAACATTAGGACCAGTTGTAATTGTTGCATTACCTTCTGCAGAATATATTGCGTCTTTGTCAATTAAGGCTCTACTTATCTTGTTTTCTTGAAATACAATTAAGTTTGTATCTTCAGCATAAAGTTTTTGTATTGAACCATTAGCAGGGTCAACAGACTTAGTAATGTCTTCACCTACTGAAAATACATTAGTATTATTAATTCCTGTTCTTGAATTAAATATACCAGAATAAATCATAGAGTTAATTCTATTCGAAGCATTAGGCTCTTCTTCTACAAGATATGCTTTCACACCATATCCAGCAGTAGTATTATTATAACCACCACGTATTCTAGCTTCTTCAATACTCCAGTTTTTAGTACTAGCAGGATCTGCAGGTGTTGGCGATGAGCCAATTGGGTACGTAGTACCGTTACACCCATTCCAAACCGGAGCGCCTGAACTATCAACCGTCTTTCTTAAAATGAAGCTGTTAAAATACTTTACCTCTATTATTGCAGACATATATTATTATTACTTATTTATAGTATAAATTACTTATTGGTTTTTTCTATTAGGTTGAGCAGTTCCTTTATTTTTAAGCCCGTTTGAATCGAATTGAGCGGTCCACCTTCTATCTTGATCAGTATAAGTAGTAGTTGTAGCTTGGCCTATTCCATTTGTATGAGAATTTGAATTACCATACTTGCTGTTTATAGAACCATCTGTAGCTGCACAATAAGAATGAAACCCTCCCCCTGCTTGATCTAATCCATTCGTGGTAGTTAATGGTATTGTTAAATTAGGATCTTTATATAATTGTGTTATATATTTAAAATGCCATTCTCTAGCATATACCTCTGTTGCTATTGGTTGTGTTTTTTGCGCCGTTGCTCTATTTGATTGTCCGTTTGATATCCAATAAGAAAAAGAAGATGCTGTTCCATAAGCGCTAGGATAATAAAAATCACCAAAAGTTATTTGTGTTTGAAATTTTCCTGAAAATACTTCTGTACTATGATAAATAGTGCCGCTTGGTGGACATATACCTTGATTAGCAATTGTTCCAGTTACTGTTATTGGCACACCTTGTGAACCACTACCAGCTGTTCCATAAGGAAAACCTATTATTAACCTATAATCTCCAAATTTATCGGTGCCAGATTCATAGCCTTGGTCTTTACCTATTGCAAAGGTTCTGTTTGCTTTAGCTGATATAGTGGATGAACTTTGACTTGTCTTTGATTCTAAAAACACATTAGCTACATCTGTTGAAAACAAATTATTACTACTACCCTCAGGAGTTCCTTGTAACGATAATGAACCTGCATTACTTGTATTTATTAAAACCCCTTTATTACTTATTGAATCAGTGTTACCAGGAGATATAGCTGGATAATCACTTTTTTGTTGCCCACCAAAGCTTATAGGTGTGCCTTCAACATCAACAGCTTGAACCCAATTGTCATTACCAGCTAAACTATCTGCAGCAGATCTATATTGTAAATAAGCTGGCCATTTTAAATTTAAGGTATCGGATGTGTTTGACGAGTTGAATGAGTATTGATTTAAAATAAAATCAACACTTATAAAACCAGTTCCAGCAGATAAATCACAATCTTCTTGATCACAGTTTACTTTAGCTTTGGAATTAAAATTGTTATTTCTCATTTCTCCTTGACTAAACCCACCAATATTAGTACAATTAGATGGCCCTGTAAATTTTGTTTGTTTATTTTTTTCTACTAAATCATTATCTAGCTGTAAGTTAAGTGCACCTTGATTCCTGCTAATTGGTTCGTTAGCCGATGCATTAATTTTATTTGCAACAAAATAAAGTCCATATGCATGGTTTTGAATACCTATAAAGGACGGTGTATAAGGGGATATATTATTATTAAAACCGCAATTAGCTGGTTCTTCTCCAAAAACAATATTAGTATCGCAAGTAGTAGATAAACCGCCTCCATCGGATAATTTTACAACAGTATTAACACGCCCAACGGCTTCTCCTGTAGATTCAGTCATAACACCTGTATTAGCATCAATGACTAATGTAGCTAGCGGAGGAGTTGTTGATACTATTTCCCAGCTTAAGTTTTCCGTTTGTTTACCGCCTGCTGCAACAGATCCATTTTCCCCTGTAAAAGTTGCGACAGCCGTCTCCCCTTGCTGCACAACAAAGGATGGTTCACAATTTGTTATTGTAGGTGCTGCATTTGTTAATGATCCTGTTGCAGTAATTGTAGAAGTAATACCACCACCAATAACACCTAAAGTAAATGTATATGATTCTTTAGTAGAACCATTAACTCCAAAATAAAAATTATTAGTTGTTTTTAAATACCATCTATTTGGAGCACCAGGCACTTCAACTAATGCCCAACCGGTTCTAGGTGTTCCAGTGCCATCAACAACACTATTTAATGTTACTATAGACGAAAGTATAGGCTGATTTGTAACATCTAATGGAGCAAAATTACCCGTAGCCGCTGTACCAATAGGGTCTGCCTCAGATTGAGAAAAATTCCAATCATCTAATCCCGTTGCTTGATTTGTCCCGTTTGCAATTGCATCGTTTAAATCAGCTATTAATCCGGTTGTTGAAGTTTCCCAAAATATATCTAATCTTGATTCTTCTGGGTTTGTTTCATAAATACCCAATAATATGTTATAGTTTCCGCCACTGTGCACATTAGCACCAATTGGATTAGCTAAATCACTTTGAGTTAATCTAGCTAATGAAGGATTTGATGCAGATTGATAAACATCTACATAATTAGTAGTATCACCTAACAGCTCATCTTCTTCACCTATTGTGGATACAGTGTGGGATTCTCTACCAGGATAATATTGCTCATTAAAAGTAGGTCCTCCGGATAAAAGGTTATCTGGAGTTACTCTACCAAACAATTGAACAGAGCTTCTGTACTGTTTTTGATTTGGACCAACTTCGCTTAAATCTCTTGGTACTTTATTTATATTGTCATTTAAAAGAGCAATATAAGCAACAGTATTTATAGGGTCATCTAAATTACCCCCCGGGTCTTCGTTTAAAATACCTGGTAAATAAACATTATAATAATCTTGTTCTGTTTGTTTTACAACAATTTTATAAGAGTGCCATCCTAATGGATTATAATTAGCCGATGAAGAGTCTCCATTGTATAATCCCGGCCATCCTGTTTGTAAATCTGCCGGGTTATTAGGTATAATACTATTAAATAACACTTTTAAAGCATCTCCAGGCCACGTAGCGGGAGCGTTGTCTGCTAGTGCTTTATATGGATGGTAATATGTTGAACCTCCAAAAGATCCTGATGTTCCACCAATATCGCCATCGTTTACTATAGATAATATTGTAGATGAAGACCTACCGTATTTGTCAGATAAAACTACACCAACTTGATAATTTCTATTTTGTTTTATAGTATGTGTTGGATATTCAACAATGCTTGTTGTATCTGTTGAAAAATTACCACTAGCAACATTAAACGCAGATTTATTAAATGCCCCTACATTGTAATCTAAATATTCTGGAGGCGTATGCTTATCTTGAAAATTACTATATACAACTCTATTACTTATTATTTCCTGACCAAATGCTCTTACGGGAATTTTATCATATACTCTTACTACATCATTACTAGGTAGTGTTCTAAAAGGCTTTCTTGCTTGATAATTATATTCAAAAACATTTTCTGTTGTTTGTTGAATTTCGTCTTGTGTAATAACATCCACTACTTGAACAGCAATTTGATCAGATTCTTTATAAAGAATTTCGATTTCTGTTATTTTAAAGTCATTAAACGTATTGCTGCCAGTAGCTGGCAATGGGATTTGAAGTAAAATGTTATCTACTTTATTTTCCATAAACTCAACAATAGTACTTCTATATGCTGAATTTTCTGATTCAGTATTCCCATCAAGAACAGCATCTTCTACTAAAAAATAACCGTCTTGTTTTGGTATAAAAGCTGGTTGAGTAAAAGGAGCCATTATAGAGTGCTCACCGTCATCAAATGTATATCTATAACTAAACCTAACAAACCTATCTTCTAAAAAATCAGGGTCTCCTGCGTATTGAGCATCATAATTTGGGTTAGCAGTAACACCGTCAGGAAGCAGCAAGCTAGTTTTATCGAGCATTGTAGTTTCCCATATAGAACCAACCTCTTTATATAATTCAATAGGCTGATATGGGTTTAACTTAGCTACAGAAATTTGATCTTCTGTTGTATAATAACCAGGTACTTGCGTTGCTGAAGTAATGTTTATTTTTCTTGGTTGATTTCTATTATCAGTCCAAAACAATAAATTTTCCAATACATTAACTCCATATATTGGATTAGTAGTTGAGAAGTTTAAAAAACCTCCCTCTGCAAGTTTATTTGTATCTCCACTTAATACATTATAAGAATATATAAAATTATTAGCTGAAGAGCTATAAACCGGTTGAAAACTAGGATTAAGATCGGTATAATCAGTTAAAAATACATACAGTATATTATTAGTAGCATCTGTAAATTGACCAATTGTAACTATATCATTAGAACCTGTTATAGTTCTAAAATCTACAGCTTTTACATTTCCTAAAACATTCTGCAATGCGCCTACATCAGCACCTTCCGATTTACTAACTTGTATATTAATTCCTTCACGATATTCTCCAGATGGTAGTAACCTATCATCTAAATCTTGATTCATTTTGGATTTAATAAAAGCATTTTTAACTTCTGCCATTTAATTTTAGTGTTTAATCCATTTAGATTTACCTCTCATTACTTGAGTTATTTCCTCAAGCTTTATGTTTGATAACCTTATTTTGGTATTTCTAATTTTTGTGCTTTTATCTTTCTTTAAACGATTTACAATATATTCCGGTACATTCATACGACCATGCATAACTGCATGTAATACATAAGCATATATTGCATCCTCAGCAAGCTTTGGTATACGCATATCAGAAGTATAAGCTAATCCGTCAGATATATACTCTAATATAATTATCGCATTAACTAAATCGCTTGAAAAAGAAAACTTGCCTTCTCTTTCGTTTATTGTAAACCAACCATTAACTTGTGATGTTTCAGGGTTAGTACCATATCTTTGACC
>Ga0307984_1001290_pt1 | contig 10561 bp, 3 predicted proteins | sample EllFjometageno78_FD_203169 | JGI IMG/M metagenome (GOLD analysis project Ga0307984, IMG submission 203169) | Marine microbial communities from Ellis Fjord, Antarctic Ocean - #78 | ecosystem: Environmental > Aquatic > Marine > Unclassified | place: Southern Ocean | collected 2014-10-09 | reverse complement strand
CTCCCACAAGGAACAAATTATACTTTAATCGTAACTGATGCAGATGGCTGCCAAACATCTTCAACTGTAAATTGGCCAACTATACCAGTAGTTAGTATAAATTTATTAACGATTACTAATGCTGAATGTTTTGGAGATAATACTGGAACAGCATCAGTTATTAATAGCGGAGGTACTACACCTTTGATTACTAATTGGTTCGGACAAATCCCTACTAGTTTATATGCTGGGACTTATAATGTAGAAGTTACAGATATAAATGGCTGTACATCAGGTATAATACCTTATACTATTGGTCAACCAGCTGCACCATTATCTATTAGCGGTGTAGTAACTACTTTAGCATCATGTGCACCAGGAACTGACGGTACAGCTACAATTACTGCCACTGGAGGAACAGGATTATATACATATTTATGGAATGATCTAACAATAGCAAACCCTGCTATTAACCTTGTTCCAGGAACTTATACCTGTGATGTAACTGACGCAAATGGATGTCCAACAATATCACCATCCTTGCCAATTATAATTTCTGCTTCACCAAGTTTAAGTATTTCTGTAGTAACAACTCCAATAAGTTGTGCTGGTGGAAGTAATGGAATACTTACTGCAAGTCTAGTTACAGGTACAGCTCCTGTTAATTATCAATGGTTTAATTCATATAATCCTCTTGTTCCAATTAGTTCTAGCAATCCAGTTGCAGCACTACCAAATGGAGCTTATAATGTTGTAGCAACTGATGCAAATGGCTGTACTGCTAATTGGTATGGTGCCTTAGTTAACCCAACATCAATAACAAGTACCCTTTTAGCTACAAATGTAACATCAAATGGTGCAAATGATGGAACAATTATAACTAATACCCCTTCTGGAGGAACAGGTCCTTATACATATTCTTGGGTTGGCCCAGGTGGATTTACATCAATCGATCCAAACCCAACAGGGTTAGCTCCAGGAACCTATATTTTAACTATAACAGATATATATGGTTGTACATCTCCACCTTTAACTGCAGTTATAAATGAGCCATTATGTAATGTAACTATTACTTCAGTTATTACACAACCGAATTGTTTTAGCGGATATGGCGGTATTACATGGACTAATGCTGGAGGAAGTGGACCATATTTAAATGTTATTACTGATTTAATTCCTGGTGGTGGGGTAGTCTTTACAAGTTCTTCACCTTCAGGTTCTTCACCTTCAGGATTTCTCCCATTACTTGACGGAAACTATCTATTACAGGTAACAGATGCGTTCGGCTGTATCGCTATAGTTTCCATAATTATTAGACAACCAAATCCTTTGGTTGTAAGTTTTACTACAACTGATGTAATTTGTTATGGAGATGCAACTGGTACCTTAAGTGTTACTGCTACAGGAGGAACAGTAGCAGGGGCATATACAATAGGTTATGCTGGGATAACCCCTAGTGCAATACTACAAGGAACATATGGATTTACATTAACAGATGATAATGGCTGTCAAAGTATCCCCGCATCACCTATCTCATATACTATTGGAACAGCAGCTGATATTATACCAACTATAACTGCGACTGATCCTTCATGCAATGGAGGTACAGATGGTAGTGCAACTGTAACTGTAACAGGAGGAGCATTTCCTTATAGTTATTTTTGGCAACCAAGTGGAAATATTGCTGCTACTGAAACTGGATTAGTTGCTGGAACTTATTATTGTAATGTAACTGATGTTTATGGATGTCCAACAGATCCTGTAACAGCTTCAGTAACAATCGGCAACCCTACATCTATAGCAGCAGCAATCACTCAAACAAATGTTACTTGTTATGGAGCTAATGATGGAACTGCTACAGTTACTGCTACTGGAGGTACAGGTAGTCTTGGATATTTATGGAGTGATGGACAAACTACATTGCTTGCCACTGGATTAGTTGCCGGAACTTATACTTGTACTATAAATGATGGGCCTGGATGTACGACAACTCTTTCTGTAATAATTACTCAACCTAATGAAATTTTACCAAATTTAACCTTAACAGATGTGACTTGTGCTGGTCTTGCTGATGGAACTGCTACAATAAGCCCTACAGGTGGAAGTGGATTTTATATTATCAATTGGTTTGATGGTTCTCCTGGAAACACTCCATTTGCTCCCTTAGCAGCTGGAAATTGGACTTTAAGTATTGCTGAACTAGGAAATCTGGGCTGTAATACTGGTACATTAACTTTTGTAATTGTAATGCCAACCCCCCTAACTTTATCTTCAAGTTTCGTGGATGCAAGTTGTAATGGATATAGTAATGGTTCAGCAACCGTAATAGCAACTGGAGGAACTCCGTATGTATCAGCAGGGATAGCGCCATATACTTATTTATGGGATGACGCACTAGCACAAACTACTGCTACTGCTACAGGCCTAGGTATTGGAACTTATATGTGTACTGTAATGGATTCAAATTTATGCTCAAATACTATAACAGTAACTATATCTTCACCAGCAGCAATTGCTGCAAATATTTCTACTATAAGCGCTTCCTGTAATGGAGGTGCAAATGGTAGTGCAACTTCAGCTACAACTGGAGGAACAGGTCCTTATCAATATTCATGGTCAGGAGGTCCATTTATTGGAACTGGTGCAACATATTCAGGATTAAATTCAACTACAACATATTATGTAGATATTACTGATAATGTTGGCTGTACTTTATTAAGTATACCTGTTAATATACCAGCCACAGTAGCTACAATGATTTCCTTATTTCCATCTAATTATAATGGATATAATGTCCAATGCTATGATAGTACTAATGCAACCATTGCTATTACTGCTACAGGAGGAATTGCCCCTTATCTCTACTCTGGAGATGGAATTACCTTTACTGCAAACTCTACACTTAACAACATATCTGCAGGTTCGAATTCTGTTTATGTAATGGATAATGGTGGATGTATAGTAAGCACTAGTATTATAATAACTGAACCTACTGCTATTGTACCAAATATTACAATAACAAATAATGTGACTTGTAATGGAATTAATGATGGTGAATTGCTTTCCACTCCTGTTGGTGGGATTGGTTCTTCTTACTCATACATATGGAGCAACAATGCTACTACTAATAATATTGTAGGTCTTTCTGCAGATACCTTTTCTGTAATAGTGTCTGATATTAGTGGATGTGCTGGATATGATACAGTCATCTTAACGAATACCTATACACTTACATCTATCCCAACTACAACTTCTGTAAGTTGTACTGGTTCAAGTACTGGAATAGCAGCAATTACTAATATTAACGGAGGAACTTCTGCATATACTTATCTTTGGAATAATGGAACTATTAATGCAATAAATATAGGATTAAGTGCTGGAACTTATTGGTGTACGACTACTGATGCAAGTGGATGTCAGATCACAGATGTAGTAACCATTAGTCAAGCAGCAAATGGCCTAGCAATTACTAATGCAGAGATAACAAATGTAAGCTGTAATGGAGGTAGTGATGGTGAAATTAAACTAACTGTTAATGGAGGAACAGGTGGTATTTATACTTATTTGTGGAGTAATGGTCAAAATACACCAAATGCAACTAGTTTATCTTCAGGTATTTATACGGTAACGGTGACTGATGCTGCTAGTTGTACGGTTTATGATACACTAATTGTAACCGAACCTCCTGCTATGACTATGTCAAGTATTACCCCAATAGATATTACTTGTTTTGGACAGAATGATGGAATAATAAGTGCTGTGGTATTAGGAGGAACTCCTGGCTATACTTATCTTTGGTCTAATAATCAAATTGGTGATACAATAACTAATTTAATACAAGGAACTTATTATATTGATGTTATTGATTCTAATGGATGTATTTTAATTGATTCTGCTATAATTAATGAGCCAGATCATTTAATCTCCATTCTATCTGAAACTAATCCTTTATGTCATAATGATAGTAATGGAATAATTGATGTACTCTGTAAAGGAGGAATACCACCATATACGGCAACCTATGTATCAATCTCCTACACTGTTGCAGATAGTAATATTGTAGTTAATATTCCAGGCTTAAGTGCAGGTACTAATACGCTTTATGTAACTGACGCAAATGGCTGTAATAATATCACTGATATAACACTTATTAATCCTCCAGAGCTTGAGGCAAATAGCCTTGCTGAAATAAACCCTACATGTTACGACTATGCTGATGGAGTTGCTGAAGTAACTATAATTGGAGGAACAGCAGCATATACTTATTTATGGGATGATGCACTAGCACAAACTACTGCTATTGCCATTGAATTAATGAGTGGAAATTATAATTGTACTGTAACTGATGTAAATGGATGTACAGACACTACTTCATTTACATTAAATAATCCTAATGAAATTGAAGTTTTTGCTACAATTCAGGATCTTTTATGTTTTGGTACTAGTGAAGGATCAATATCTGTTAATGTTGAAAATACTATAGGAAATTATCAGATCTTTTGGCAAGGTGCTAACGATTCAATATTTATTGATAATTTAACTGCAGGGCTATATCATGTTACCATAATAGATGATAATAGTTGTACTAAAACGGACTCTATATTAGTCAATCAGAACGCAGAAATGGTAATTAACTACACTGTGTATCCTACTTCATGTAAGGACATAGAAGATGGTATAATTGAAATCAATAATATCTATGGAGGAACGCCGCCTTATAATGTCTATAAGAATAGTGAACTACATACTGAGGGAACTTACAATTCTGCTACTATTGACAACCTTGCGGCTTCTGACAACAACATACCTTATATCATTACACTATTAGATGATAATAATTGTGAAGCAGATAGTGCAATTATGATTGATTATATTGGTGGTTATAATTGTATAGACGAACCAATCATAATTTCACCTAACTATGACGGTACTAATGATGTTTGGCAACCAGTAGTAGACTTAGATGTTGATATGGAAGTGTCAATCTTAAATAGATGGGGAGAGCTTGAGTATTATTATACAGGAAACAGCTCGTTTATTTGGGATGGAGTTCCTGCAAATGGGGGGGAATTACCTTCTGCCGATTACTATTACATTATTAAATTTAAAAATAATAGCTACCCTGCTAGAACAGGAGCATTAACATTGATAAGATAAAAATATGAAAAAAATAAGTTTATTATTATACATTAGTATATTAGCTACTGTTGGATTTGCTCAGCAATTTCCTTTACAGTCACAATATCAGTTTAACTATTCAACTATTAATCCTGCTACTGTAGGTGAAAATGATTTTTATAGCGCCAGAGTTTCATTTAGAGATCAATGGGTAGGATTTACTGAGACTCCAAATGCAACACAAATTTTTACTTTAACTAAAGGTTATGGTGTAAATGGATTAGGACTTACAGTTTTCAATGACCACACAGGTGGACTTTATAATAAATCAGGAGCTTCATTAAGTTATTCACATAAAGTAAGGCTCGCTAAATCTGAATTATGTTTTGGAATAGCAGCAGGTGCGGCTAAAGTTGGTTTAGATGCAAATGATGATCCTTCAGCTCTATATTCAGATGTAATACCAGAATTTACTTTTGGGGCATTTTATAAAATAGGCAATCTGAAGTTAGGTATTTCGGTACCCGGTTTATTAAACGTTAATATGGAAATTTCAAATTCTGATGACAATAGATTATATAGTCATTTATATAGCATGATCTCTTATAAAAAGAAGTTAAGTGATACTTGGGATGTATATCCTTCTCTATTAATTAAAACTACAGCTAACCATAATCAGATTGATGCAAATATTAATTTCAAATTGAGGAATAAACTTTGGATAGGAACATCATATCGACAAGATTTTGGAGCTACCATTTATGTAGGAATTGATTTTGGAAGATTGTTTTCTATTTATTCCTATGATATTTCAACTAATGAAGTGTCACCATACAGTAATGGTTCTCATGAATTTACACTTGGTTATGATTTTATCTCTGAAGAAGATATGGAAAAAGAAAGAGAGAACGAAAGAAAAATAGAAGAGGACTTATTTGATAAAGACAAAGATGGTGTAGACGATAAATATGATTTATGTCCTGATGTTGCTGGAGACAAATTGGCTAATGGTTGTCCTGATTTTGATAAGGATGGGGTCCCTGATAAATTTGATTTGTGTCCACATTTATTTGGTGATGTCAACGCGCAAGGTTGTCCTAAATTAAGTACTGATGAGTCTAGTATTATAGCGATAGCTTTAGAAAATTTATTCTTTGGGTTTGATAAAGATATTATAAATTCTGATTCATATACTTCATTAACTAGTTTAGCTGTACTACTACACAAAAATCCTTCTATGTTTTTATTAATTGAAGGTTATGCTTCTTCTGAGGGATCAACTATACATAATTTAAATCTATCAGCCAGAAGAGCTAAGGCTGTACAAGTATTCTTTACTCAAAAAGGAATTGATAAAAACAGATTAGTTCTTGATTTTTATGGGGAAAATAACCCAGTCAACACTAATAATACTGAAAAAGAAAGAGCTGAAAATAGAAGAGTAGAATTTGATATTAAATATCATTTACATAATACTGATGCCGCTAATATTTTACAAGCAGAATATGATTCTCTTTTAAATCAAATGACTACTATATTAAATGGTCAAGATAAGACTATTATAACTACTACTATTTCAACTAATAAATCACTAAAAACAGAAAGCTCTTCTGTAGCTTTAGTAGAAGAAAATTTAGATACAGAGCTTATTGTTCCTATTAGTACAGATAATAATGATCTAGTTATAGAAGATACAGAACTTATTGATCCTATTAGTACAGATGATAATGATCTAGTTATAGAAGATACAGAACTTATTGATCCTATTAGTACAGATAATGATGTAATTTTAGAAAATACAGCTAAAAATAAATATTTAGTAATTATACAAGTATTTTCCAATTTAGCTAATGCTATTAATTCTACTACTGGAAATGATTTAAACTATCTTTCTTTGAATGGAAAACACTATGTGTATGCGTTTGCAAGTAAAAGCAGAAAAGACGCAGAACAATTTAGATCTGTTTATAAGAAAGGTTGCTGGATTCTAGATCCAAAATAATTTTTTTAAAAATAATGTTTAACTAAATAAAAAAAATGAGGAAACTACTAACAATTTTATTGATGTTATTTGTATTTGTAAATCACTCAAGCGCATCTCACCTTATGGGAGGTGAAATTACATGGAAATGTATTAAATCTGGCTCTGATGTAGGAAAGTATATATTTACTGTAAAAGTTTACAGGGATTGCCAGGGAATTCCTATTGATACCAATATGTCTCTAGAGGTATTCAATGTGCCAGGCTTATTATCAATTCCATTATCATATGTTGGAGCAACTGATTTGTCTCCAGCATGTGATGCTATTGATGGTCCTAATTCCCCATTTTCTTGTAATGGGACAAATATATCTGCTGGAAATGGCAATGGTGCAGTAGAAGAGCATATTTATCAATCAGAGGCTATAGCTATTGCTGGTACTCCAGATGTAAATGGATGGCATTTTACATGGTCATCTTGTTGTAGGAATTCAGCAATAACAAATGGATTAGCTGGTGCAGGTTTTTCACTTAGAGCTGTAATGTACTCTTATACAGATTCGCTTGGAACAGTTTTTCCTAATGGCAATACATGTTTTGATTCATCACCTAAGTTTTATGAAACACCTAGAACAATATTAGAGACAGGAAATGGTTATGATCCTCTTGCATTTTCAAATGGATTTACTTACAGTCATAATGCATTTGATGAAGAAAGAGATTCCTTGTCATATGAATGGGGACAACCAATTGATGGATGGAATTCTGTTTATGATCCTTTAAATCCAAATTCTATTGCACTATCTTTTTCAGTTCCTTATTCCTATAACATGCCTATTAATAGTATTGTGATGAACTCTCAGACAGGGAAAACTTGGTATCCAGCAAATCAACAAGGAAATTTTGTAACATGTACAAAAGTATCAGCATTTAATTGTGGACAATTAGTCTCAGAAATATTTAGAGAAATTCAAGTGGTTTTAATACCACCTACTTGTACTTTAGGAGATACTACTGCTGGACAAGTTGGGGGAGACACGCTTTGTAATATTAGACCATTAGTTCAACCACCATTCTTTTTTCCTTTAGGTTCTCCTCAATATCAGTGGGATACTATTGTTCATTGTGGTGATACAGTTTCATTTGATTTTATTGCAAATGATTATGATTTTAATCCTAATGGTAGTCAGCAAGACTTACAATTTACTGTTTCGTCTGGTCAATTTATGGACTATAATGTTAGTCCACCAGCATTATGTGATAATCCGCCTTGTGCTACTTTTGAGGAAACATCAACAGGTGCTGTTCCTCCGTTTATAACTACTGGAGGGTATGGTTCTGGATCGTTTGAGTGGATTACTTCTTGTAATCACATTATAAGTACTTGTGGTAATGATCTGCGCCCAAGTTTATATACTTTTGTTATCAAAGTACAAGATGATTTTTGCCCAGCACCTGCAATTGAGAATACAGCACAAGTAATTTCAATTACAGTTTGCCCACCTTGTGATATTTTAAAAGCAAACCCAATATCATCACCTGTCACATGTAGCCAGCCATATGGTACAGCAACAGCCAATCCAACTAATGGATTTCCTCCATATTATGACTTTTGGTTTGATATGAGTGGAATGCCTGTTAATCCAGATAGTTTATTAGCTGGTGATTATGAGGTTCGTGTTAGGGATTCAAGTATGTGTGAAACTATTGATACCGTTACTGTAGGTAGTCTGTTAGCTGTAATTAATTCATCAATCAATTCAACAAATGTAAGCTGTTTTGGTTCTAGTGATGGAACTGCTAATTTATCTGCTAATGGAGGTCAACCTCCTTATACTTATCTATGGTCAGATGGATCAACTATAGATTCCATAAATAATTTAAGTGTTGGAATATATAATGTTACTGTTACTGATTCAAATAATTGTTCAACAATAGATTCGATAATAATTACTGAACCAATTTTGTTAGCTCCAACTTTAAGCAGTAGTACAAGTACATTGACTGGAAACTCAAGTGGAGGTACAATGCCATATACTTTTGAATTCTGGGGGCCGACTGGTTTTGTTGCTTCAAGTTTTAATAATTTTGGTACAAGTTTCTCTATTAATCCAATGATTTCAGGTTCATATATTTTTATTGTAATTGATGCTAATGGGTGTACAGATTCATCATCAATTATTTTTTCTGCTAATTTTACTCCAACTGTTACTGTAGCTCTTTCTAACAATTGGTGTGATAGTTTAACTGATTTAACAATTGTAGTAAGTCAAGATTCTGGTGAGGTTGACATGTCAACTGCATTATTTCAATCCAACTCTGGTTCTTTTGATATTGCTTCAATGAGTGTAGGTGATACTATTGGTAATTCTAGTATGATGGCTGGTGGTGGGAGTATAAATATAAATGCTTACTTAATTGTAAGTGCAATTGTATCAAGCTCTGAGGTAATAATTCAAAATACATCAATAATTAATGGAAATCTTGGTAATTTTACTCTTACAAATATACCTTTAGGTGGAATTAATATTTTAACACAAACTATTCCTGATGGAAATAATTATACTTCTGGAAATATGAATAGCGTTACATTTAATAATATTTTCATCAACCCATGCGTACCTTTAGTATTTACTTCAACAATTACTTCTGAATTAGGAGATACAGATTTTCAGACTTTCAATTTTATAGTCTCAGGAATTAATGAGATAAATTCAGAGTTTAAGATCTATCCTAATCCAGTATTGAATAGTTTAAATATTCAATTAGATAATAATTCATCAGATTTTTTAGTTAGTATTTATGATATTACTGGGAAAGTAATTTTCTCAAATTATAAATTCTCAAAATCAATTAAAGCATCTATTGATGTTTCCCACTTAAGCACAAGTATGTATTTATTAGTTATTTTAATCGAAGGAAAAATTGAGAGTAGAACTTTTTATAAAGAATAAAACTTTTATTGCTTACATAAAATATGCCCACAATATCTAGGCTCTTAAGCTTAGAAGAGTATCCTAAAGCAATTTACTTTTTAAAAAGCAAAGTAAATTCTAATTACTTTTTTTTGTAAATATAATTTATCTTTATAGGCTCCACTGCTGGTAATTTAAAATGGATGGTAAGTTTAAATTTGGTGTTTACCTTCACACCTCTATTCTTTACTTGAGAATATTTTAACAACCGAATAATACGCTCAGCTTCATTATCACATCCATAACCCAATCCGTTTATAACTGATATACTATGCACTCTTCCTGCCTCATTAACCTCATATTTAAGAAAAATACTACCCTCTACCCTATGCATTAATGCCTCTTTAGGATAACGCAAGCTATTCTTTATAAACTTTTTTAAAGCTTCTGATCCTCCAGGGTATTCAGCTTTTTTGATAAAATGATTTGATTTCATAAATATATTGTAAAAATATAAAAAAATAACTATTAAATAATACAATAATGCCTATGCAACTAAGTAAAGATA
>Ga0307984_1001287_pt1 | contig 10572 bp, 4 predicted proteins | sample EllFjometageno78_FD_203169 | JGI IMG/M metagenome (GOLD analysis project Ga0307984, IMG submission 203169) | Marine microbial communities from Ellis Fjord, Antarctic Ocean - #78 | ecosystem: Environmental > Aquatic > Marine > Unclassified | place: Southern Ocean | collected 2014-10-09 | reverse complement strand
TTGCCTTGGAGACTTTAACTCTGATGGAGCAATTACCGTGAATGATTTACTTAGTATGCTTTCAGAATTTGGCTGTACAGATGGGTGTTTAACAGATATGAATGGTGATAATTTTGTAAGTGTTGCCGATTTACTTTCGATACTTGCGATCTTTGGGACTCTATGCGATTAAATTTCTTCATGAAAAACATTCTACTTGCCGGATTCATTATTTTATTATGCGGTTCAGGATATTCTCAATGTGTTGCAAATTATGACTTCGGTGATGACGTTATAGGAATTGCACCCGATCCATATCAAGGAGAAACTTTTGACCCCGCATTATTAGGCGAACCATATATAGATGTTTTACATATGCTCATCCCTGAGTTTGTTTTAGATGTTGACCCTACACTTCCATTTTCTCCAACAACCACACTTGACTCAGTTCAGTTGATTAGTATGGTTATGGTAGATGTAGATAACCCCTTGGCAATTTATTCTCCTGAGGATTTAGGATTAATTGTCACATGTTTTAACAATGGTGATTCTGGCTACCCTTGTACTTTTTTAGGTAATAACCAATATTGTGCTACTGTAACTGGAACTCCTACACTATCAGGACATTTTAGGGCAGACATAACAATTAAAGGGTATGTTTTAGTTTTCGGTTTTCCATTCGGCCAAGAACAATTGTTTGGCTCCCTAATTATTAATATAGGTGTTGAAGGGTGTATGAATGAAACGGCCTCCAATTATAACCCTGAAGCTGTTATTGACGATGGATCATGTTTAGGGTGCTATGGAGATATTGATGGAGACTACAGTGTTGCGATTCCTGACTTATTACCACTTCTCACTGCTTATGGATGTGTCGAAGGGTGTAGCATAGACTTAAACGGAGACGGTTTAACTACCGTAATTGATTTACTGGCATTACTTACTGTCTTTGGAAATATTTGTTAGGTTAGAAAATTATTTTGAAAAATTATAATATGATGAAAAATATATTTATTTGTTGTTTAACATTATTGTTATTCACCCCAATGGCAGCTCAATGTACTGCTGATTTTGATTTTGGAACGGAAACATATGGAAGCTCTCCAAATCCATCACTAAACGAACAGTTTGCTACAGGGGTTGTTGACGAACCATATTATGATGTTTTGCATATGTTAATTCCTGAGTTCGTTCTTGAAATTGACTCAACTCTCCCATTTTCTCCTACTGCATTGCTTGACTCTATCAAGTTAATTGACATTATAATGGTTGACTTAAATGACACATTAACGACTTATTCTTTGGCTGAATTGGGTTTGCAAATTATTTGTAATAACAATGGCGACTCAGGTAATGAATGTTCTTTTCTTGGTGGAAGTCAATATTGTGTAAGTATTGAGGGCACACCTACTATGACTGGGAATTTTAGAGCAGATATTACAGTTGAAGGATGCACGGATGTTTTTGGGTTCCCCTTTTGTCAAGAACAATTATTTGGATCTCTAAACCTTGATGTTGAAACACAATCTGAAACTGAAGGATGTGCAGCTGACTTTGATTTTGGAACTGAAACATACGGCAGCTCACCCAATCCTTCTCTTGGTGAGCAGTTTGTTAACGGATTTATTGACGAACCATATTATGATGTTTTGCATATGTTAATTCCTGAATTCGTTCTTGAGATTGACTCAACTCTTCCATTTTCGCCTACTGCATTGCTTGATTCCATTAAGTTAATTGACATTGTAATGGTTGACTTAAATGACACACTAACGACTTATTCTTTGGCTGACTTGGGTTTACAAATTATATGTAATAACAATGGCGACTCAGGTAATGAATGTTCTTTTCTTGGCGGAAATCAATATTGTGTAAGTATTGAAGGCACTCCTACTATGACAGGGAATTTTAGAGCAGATATTACAGTTGAAGGATGCACTGATGTCTTTGGGTTCCCTTTTTGTCAAGAACAATTATTTGGATCTCTAAATCTTGATATTCTAGGCCCATGTGATGGAGGCGATGTTGTGGTTTCAGCGATTAGCTTCTCTTATACCAATCAGAACGTAACAGTTGATGTAGGTGGTATTATTCATTGGGTAAACTATGGAGGTACTCACGATGTAAATGGTGATATTGACTCACAAACTGGACTTTCATTTGGAAATCCCGAAGCATTCGGAATCCCAACTATATCTGGCAGTCCTGATGGAGTATGTATGGGTTCACATACCTTCACAATTCCAGGTGTGTATTCTTATGATTGTTCAATTGGCTCACACGCTGCTCTAGGCATGGTAGGTACTATAACTGTAGGTGTTGGTGGTTGTATGGACAGCTCTGCATCTAACTACAATGCAGGCGCAGAATACGATGATGGCAATTGCGAATCAGTTGTTGCTTGTTTTGGAGATTTAAACAATGATAACAGCGTAACCGTTGCTGACTTGCTATTAATTCTTTCAGAATTCGGATGTTTATCTGGTTGTACTACTGATATTAATAATGATGGAGTTACATCTGTATCTGATTTGTTAGAATTGCTTTCAGTATTCGGCACGACTTGCTGATAAAAGACATGTAATATTTAAGCCGGAATTCCTTTAAATAGGTGTTCCGGCTTTTTTTTAAGTAAATTGCATTCTACAAATAACAGACATGAAATTAATACACAGGCATTTATTAGTTATTGTTGTAATAATGGTTACTCCTCTTTTAGGGTATACTCAATGTAATACAACTGTGAGTTTTGATACATGGCTTTCTGGCTCACAGAGTACAAGTCAAAGCATGTTCTTGACTGGAACTCTTACACAAGTACAGTTTAATCTTAACTTCTCCGCTAGTGGAGCAGAATGGCCTGCAGATATGATTGTTATTATTACAGGAGCTAACGGGAACTGCCTGGCTGGTGAAGGATGGAATATTAACCCACCAACAACTTGTTCTGATATAGATTTTCCTGGAACCTGGACCTCCACTCAAAACGGTTTCTACACCTATACAATGAATGCTTTACCTGCGGGTATTAGTGGTGACGGAACTTGGTTTTTCGATCTCCAAAATGGTTATACTTTTTCATCGAATGCACATTACGACTTAGATATTATTTTATTTGGAGTATGTGATCAAGGGGATTGTATGAATCCTTTAGCCTGTAATTATAATCCGGATGCTTCATTTGAGGACAATTCATTTTGTGAATACCCTACTTTCGGTTATGATTGCCTGGGAGAATGTATTGTAGATACCGATGGGGATGGTATTTGTAATATGTTTGAAATAGGTGGTTGCACTGACATCTCAGCCTGTAATTTTACTACTCTAGCTACAGATAATGATGGCTCTTGTGGATATGCAAATCTTGATGAAGATTGTAATGGAAATAGTCTACTCCCGCACTTTAACAACGCTCCTGACGACATAATGGTTAATTGTTCAACCGTACCCTCCCCTCCTGTTATTTATGCGAGTATATCTTCCTTCGCATCCGATTATGAGTCGGAACACAATCCTGATGGCAATTGCTATGCTGCAACATGGACTGTTGGTGTCGTTATGGACCAAACAATGATTGAGGGAAGTTGCCCTGGCAATTACACTCTTATTCGCAACTGGGTCGGAACTGACTGTATGGAAAGACAAATTGAACATACCCAAACCATTACTGTGGCAGATAGCTCTCCACCATCATTCAGCTTTGGTGCAGAGCCAATAACAATTTCTTGTCCAGTTCAACCAGCATTTACAACTCCAATAGCTATAGATGCCTGTAGCTCTCCTGTAACATATGAATTTGAAGAAGAGTCTATGCTAGAAGGCCTTTGTGTAGGCGAATACAGTTTATATAGACTTGTTACTGCTACAGATGCCTGTGGAAACAGCTCAACAGTAGAACAAATAATTGAAGTTATTGATGACACATCACCCGTTTGGACTGATCTATTACCTGAACAGGTGATTTCTTCCGCTATCAATACAGAAGATTTCGGGATGCCATCAGCTGAAGACTTATGCAGCAACGTCCTTGTAGAAGTTAATTCCGAACTCACACCTGGTGTTTGCCCACTGGCAGTAATTCTAACTAGGACATTCATAGCAGTTGACGGTTGTGGAAATGAAAGTGTACCATTCTCACAAGTCATCCATGAAGATACTGACCTTTTAACATTTGTGGAATCCACTACTGATGCTATATGCTCATATTCAAACGATGGATCAGTTAACATTGTAACGTCTGGTGCTGTACCTCCATATGACATCTATTTCGGATCAAATAATCCTGACTCACTTTACACGGGTGATTATACTGTTACTGTCAGTGACGACAACCTTTGCACAACCACCCTTGAATTTTACATCTTTTCTCCTCCCGCTCTTCAGCTCTCACTAGAAAGCACTCCCCCGAACTGTACTTCACCAGCCTCAGGAGTGATCACGACATTTTCTGCTGGTGGTGTAGGTGACTTAAATTATATTTGGAATGGGATTGACCCACTTGCTGTATCTGGTGGAAACTACACAGTTGGAGTTGAAGACGGAAATGGTTGTAGTATTTACGCTGACATTTTTGTTCCGTATGCTGATATCCCTGTTGAAGGTGAGCTTGAAGGAGCTACAGATGTGATGGCAGGTGACTCGACTCTTTATGAATACACATACACAACAGGTAGTACATACGAATGGACTTTCCAGGGCGCTAACCCTTTAGTTGTGTCTGACATCTTTGCTATTAGCCTCCTTTGGGCTACTGAAGGTGAAGGATTCGTCTGCGTACAGGAAACAAACGCTTACGGCTGCGTAGGTGAGCAAGTATGCATAGATATAAACGTTAGTGTAGGCGTTGATGATTTAGGCTCTCAATTTGAAATCTCAGCTTATCCAAACCCAACCACTGGGGTATTCAATTGCACGTTACCGCACTCTACTGTGACTGACTTCACCATTTGGAATCTTATAGACCTATCTGGCTCAATAATACAACAAGGCACTCTTTCCTCTCCTATTAACAAAACACACTCATTCGATTTCACTGGCATATCGCGTGGATGCTATCTTCTACAAATTGGATCGGCCTCAATTCCTGTCCATCTTTATTAATGGAATAGTGGACTAAAGGTTTTCCTATGTTTGCATTATGAAAACAACAATTAGAGAAGGATTAAAAGTCGATCTGCCTAAAGTTCTTGAGCTTATCAATGAATTAGCAGATTATGAGAAGTCACTCGATGAAGTTACCATCACATTAGAAGACCTAGAAAATGATGGATTTGGTGACACCTCATACTATTCATTCTTAGTTGCTGAATCCAACAATACAATTGTTGGATTGTCTTTTTATTTTATCCGCTATTCTACATGGAAAGGAAAGTTCTTATACCTTGAAGATTTTATTGTTAAAGATGAATATCGCAATCAGGGAATTGGCAGTCTTTTATTTGATGCAACAATTAATGTCTGCAAAAAGGAGGATTTAAATGGAATGATTTGGCAAGTCTTAGATTGGAATGCTCCTGCGATTAATTTCTATAAGAAATATAATGCAACCATTAGCACAGATTGGTACAATGGAAAACTATCTAAGCTTCAGATTAGTAATCTTTAATGTACAATACAGAATATCGTTGGTTAAAAAAATTCCGTAGATTACATTACGCAAACATCATCCAACAAAAAAGCCTCGCACATTGTGCGAGGCTTTTTCTATTGAAAGATTTCTCTTTATAGACAAATCATTAGTATCAAATCACTAGTGACCAATCACGATTGTTTGCATTCTTCTGCCTTCTTTCGTGTCAGCAACAATACGGTATGTGCCATTTGCAAGATTACTTACATCTATAGTGTTCGTTCTGTTAATCAGTTGTTTCATGTAAACATCACGTCCAGTAGCATCAAATATTGTAACAACAGATATTCCTAAATCACTTACAACAACAATGTTGTCGTTTGCAGGGTTAGGGTAAACACTGAATTGAACTGTTTGATCGACAACGTTGCTAATTGATCCAAGGCTGAGTACAACCTCAACTCCTTCACATCCCGTGTAACTTATCTCTCTCACTGTTAATATGCCAGATACATCAGACCAAACAACAATAATTTCATTTGTTCCTAATCCAGAGACAATATTACCTCCTTGAACAGTCCAAATATATTCAGATCCTTCTGTTGTAGGATAAGTATACACTTCATCATACCCAATTGTTGTTTGCGTAGCACCAGTAATCTCGTATGAAATCACATAAGTACACTCACTCGGATGTGTAGCATCTACGTTGAAATTACAAGCTATATTATTCATACAGCCATAACAAGAAGTAAACTCACAAGAACCATTATCTGACGAGGCTTGATGATTGAAGTTACAAGCCATATCGTTTGTACATCCATATGTATCATAAGAACATGTTCCGTTATTCACAGTTGCATCGTTATTGAAGTTTAATGCATTCGCATCAGTACAACCATAAACATCATCAGAATCGCAAATATTATTGCTGTTAAGGTCAATAGTGCAATTTCCATTACAATCAAATCCATAAACTGCATTTTCACAACTACCATCATTAACACCGGCATTAGAATCGTAATTACAAGCAGATAAATCAGTACAACCAGTATTCATACAAGAAGCATATTCACAAGAACCATTTTCACTCGTAGCAGTCATATCATAGTTACAAGCGACAGAAATGGTACAACCATGAATTATACATGATCCATCATTATGTGTAGCATTGCTATCAAAGTTCACAGACAATGAATTTGTACAACCATAACAAGAAGTATAGTCACAGCTTCCATTATTGTGAGTTGCTGAATCATTAAAGTTACATGCGCCAGTCAATGTACATCCGAAAGTTATACAAGTTGCGTAATCACATGATCCGTCATTGTATTCAGCATCATCGTTGTAATTACAAGCTGTAGCTTGGTTACACCCACCAATCATACAAATGTTTCCAGCGGCATCGAAGAACTGACAAGGAACACCTTGAGCGCCATAGTTGCAAGCATAAGAATTAGTACATCCAGCTTCCGACATTCCTGCTGTTCCTCCTATTCCTAAACAAGAGAAGTCACATGAACCAGGTACATAGAAGTCAACATTAGGATCGTAGTTACAAGCAAATGGAATAACACAACCTCCGACAATGATTATACAAGAATCACTATCATCAGTAGCAAATGGGTTAAAGTTTACCGCTAATGGATCAGTACAACCAGGAATCTCTTGTTCGTTACAAATTCCATCGGAATCATCATCGTTTAGACAGTTTCCAGCACAGTCAAGGAATGGACTTGCAGGGAATGAACATATCGCTGCCGAAGAAATACTTGCCGTTGCATCGAAGTTACAAGCTGTCACATCAGTACATCCAATACATGAAGCAAATTCACATAAGCTAACAACTATGTAATCTGCATCCGCATCATAGTTACAGGCAAATGGAATTAAACACCCTGGCACTAAACAAGCGTCCGGGTCAGAGTCAGTAGCTGAAGGGTTGTATCCGGGGTTGTCTTCATTTGTACAACCAATGACTTCATTACAATCACAGATTCCGTCACCGTCAGTATCAATTAAACAAACTCCACTACAGTCATAGCATTCAACAGTGTATGTACAAGTATTGTTGCTTGGAAGGGTAGCGTCTTCATCATAGTTACAAGCAGTATCATCCATACAACCAGCACAAGCAAAGAAGTCACAAGATCCAGGCAGTTGGTATTCTGCATCAGGGTTATAATTACAAGCTACAGATATTGTACAACCACCAAGAAGGCAATCTCCTTCTTCTTCATAAGTAGCAATAGGATCGTAACCAGGGTTAGTATTATCCATACAACCTTGGAATTCACAATCATTACCGTCACCACCACAAATTCCACATACGTCAAGAACGTTTCCATCGCAATCACAATCACCTTCAGCAATACCGTCACCACTACAAATACCACATTCATCGAGAACGTTTCCATCACAATCGCAATCGCCTTCAGGAATACCGCCACCACCACAAGTACCACACTCATCTAGTATATTTCCTGCGCAATCACACTCACCCTCACCGATATAATCACAACAAGAAATGCAAGGAATTGAAGCAGTTGGAACATAATTACAAGCAATTTCGTCCATACAACCAGTGCAAGATTCATATTCACATACTGAATTATTACTTATTATAGCGTCAGGCACATAATTACATGCGAAATCGATTGTACACTCACCACAAGCATTTCCTCCATTACAATCACCACATTCATCGAGAATGTTACCATCACAATCACAATCACCTTCAGGAATGTCAGAACAACCACATTCGTACACAGCACCATCACCATTACAAACTCCACACTCATCTAATTGGTTTCCGTCACAATCACAATCCTCCTCAGCGATGTATGTGCATAAACCGTCATCATAAATTGCTTGGTTATCATAATTACAAGCTGTAACATCAGTACATCCACATCCATAATTGTTTTGAGAAGAGCCAAACTCACCCGCACCATCGAAGTTCGTGCTAATCTGTACTTGATCCTCTCCTACTCCTAATGGAAATACTTGGTAGTTAAGGGTACCATTAATTTCTCCTGTTGTGGTTACTTGGAGAACAAGTACACGCAGATCGTCGTTGGGCAGACCATTCGCAGCTGAACTAAGTACATACCAAGATGCCCCTACTAATGATGTTGATGACAACGAAGTCGCCCCATCAGTTAAGAAGAACGGGGTAACAGGTTCAGACACGTCTTCAACCATGGAAGGATCCGCGGCTGCGGCAATACCAGAAGAAGAAGCAGGACCATCAAGGCCTATAGTTGCATAAGTGTCGTCAGCCATATCAGGGAAAAAAGTTAAGAATGCAGGGTTAATACCCGCAGCACTCCAACTTGAATTACTTGGAGTGTTAAAGGCTCCTGAAGGTGTGTTAATAATAAGGTGTGACTCATTATTACCAAAAATTGCGCTCATACGATCTGTAGGATCAGTCATATTTACATAGAAACGATAAGTTGTCCCTCCTGCAACAACTGCAGCCGAGGATTCTACTGTTAATGAATAAGCATCTGCACCAATAATATCACATGAGCAGTAGTCACAAGAACCATCATCATTGGCGGCATCTGGACTATAGTTACAAGCAAGAGAATCTGTACAACCATCTATAAACAAAATGTTAAATACAAAGTCCTGAACATCAACAGCACCAAGCTCAGCAGTAAGAGTACTAGTGAATGTTAAATCTCCGCCAGAAGGATTAACGAATAGATCATCAAACGTTAAAGACATCTCGTAAGCCTCAGTAATAAAGTCACCATCTTCAGGAATCTCAGTATAGATACTTATACCTGATGCAGTATTTGAAATTACAAAACCACCAGCAATCGAACCAATTGGAAAGACAGGAGAGTTGGAAGCCGTTACGTGATTAAATACGTGGTAGATATCGTTGTCAATATTCGTAACAACTAAGTCTGATTCAATATCGTAGTCACCAGCATAGAGAGAAAGAAATAATGTACCCGAACCTATAACGTCATCTAAAGCCAGTCCGGAAAGGTTAAACGATCCACCATCTGAAACTACAGAAGAAGAGAAAATCTCTGACTCTAAAGAGTCCTGAGACATCGTGTATGTCAATGTTGATGTTCCACTTTCATTTAAGTTATCAAGTGTCATATTGACTGTAGGACTAAAGTCGAGTGACTCTATAGAGAACACGAAAGACTGTTCGTCAACGGCGCCAAGCTCAGCAGTAAGAGTACTAGTGAATGTTAAATCTGCGCCAGAAGGATTAATGAATAGATCCTCAAATGTTAATGACATTTCGTATGCCTCAGTAATAAAGTCACCATCTTCAGCAATCTCAGTGTAGATACTTATGCCTGATGCAGTATTTGAAATTACAAAACCACCAGCAATGGAACCAATTGGAAAAACAGGGTTGTTGGAAACAGTAACCTGATTAAATACTGTGTAGTTACCGTTATCTATATTCGCTACAACTAAGTCTGATTCAATGTCGTAGTCACCAGCATAAAGAGAAAGAAATAATGTACCAGAACCTATTACGTCATCTAAAGCAAGTCCGGAAAGGTCAAATGATCCACCATCTGAAACTACAGAAGAAGAGAAAATCTCCAACTCCAGAGAGTCCTGAGACATTGAGTAGGTCAATGTTGATGTACCACTTTCAGTTAAATTATCAAGTGTCATATTGACTGTCGGTGTGAACTCTGGTGTAGTAGAGCAATCAGCCTCTGAACAAACTGAAGAACCATCCCAACATGTGAATGAATTTCCCGTACCGCCACAAACCCCACACTCATCAAGGACATTTCCTGCGCAATCACAATCACCTTCAGCAATGCCGGCACCGCCACATACACCACACTCATCAAGAGTATTTCCTGCGCAATCACAATCACCTTCATCAATGCCGGAACCGCCACATACACCACACTCATCAAGAGTATTTCCTGCGCAATCACAATCACCTTCATCAATGCCGGAACCGCCACATACACCACACTCATCAAGGACATTTCCTTCGCAATCACAAGCGCCAGTTAATATAA
>Ga0307984_1001286_pt1 | contig 10578 bp, 8 predicted proteins | sample EllFjometageno78_FD_203169 | JGI IMG/M metagenome (GOLD analysis project Ga0307984, IMG submission 203169) | Marine microbial communities from Ellis Fjord, Antarctic Ocean - #78 | ecosystem: Environmental > Aquatic > Marine > Unclassified | place: Southern Ocean | collected 2014-10-09 | reverse complement strand
CCCAAAAAACCACCCCTTTGTACTTACACTATCTTCTTTGTTTTCCTACTTTCAGAAAATAATGATTTATCAGAATTTAAAAGATAAAAGTAAAAACAATGTGGCTTCCAAACTTGGGGTAAATCCTTTTTTCGTTAGTCAGTATGAATCTGCTGCCAGAAACTATTCTATGAGTAAATTATTTAAAATATTTACTTATTTAAAAGAGTACGATTTAAAGAGTAAAGGATTAGGAAATCCGTCCACTCCTGAAGGAGAATTACTAAAAGAATTAACTTTTAAGATATTACATTAAACATCACCCTCAACACAGCTAACTTACTATATTTGCGAACATTTATTTTATATGAATAAAAAAAATATTTTTCTATTATTAGGACTTTTTTTAAGTCTGAGTGTTTTCTCCCAAAAAGGAACCATTAGAGGATTTGTTTCCGATAAAGAAACAGGGGAACCTATCATGTTTTGCAATGTGAGTATTGAAGGTACTAGTTACGGATCGCAAACCGATATAAACGGAATGTATACTTTATCGAAAATACAAAGTGGGAATCATACACTAGTAGTAACTTATATTGGTTACGAAAAACTCAGTAAAAAAATTACTCTTAAAAACGGGCAATTACTTACTATTACATTAGAATTAGAAACCTCTTCTGTAAAAATAGATGAAGTAGACATTTCTGCCGAAAGACAAGCAATGAAAACAGATGTAAAGGTAGCATCTATAAAAATTACAAATGAAGATTTAAACTTAGTACCTACGATTGGAGGAGAAGCTGATTTAGCTCAATACATGCAAATTGTACCTGGAGTTATTTTTACTGGAGATCAAGGAGGTCAACTATATATCAGAGGAGGTTCTCCTGTGCAGAATAAAGTTTTACTTGATGGAATGACTATCTACAGCCCATTTCATTCTATTGGTTTGTTTTCAGTTTTTGATGCCGACATCATTAAAACTACTGATGTTTATACCGGAGGGTTCTCAGCTGAATACGGAGGGAGAGTATCTTCAATAATGGACATAAAAACAAAAGAAGGAAGCAAGAAAAGAGTACAAGGTAAAATGTCGTCAAACACTTTTGGAAGTAAACTTTTATTAGAAGGTCCGTTTAACAAAAGTGGAAACGCTTCCTTTCTATTTTCAGGTAAAACTTCTTATTTAGACAAAACTTCCGAGTTAATTTACAACTTCCCTATGCCCTATTCTTATACCGATTTATATGGTAAATTAACTTTTAGAGCAAATAACGGAAGTAAAACAAATATTTTCGGATTCAATTTTCAAGATCAGGTAAATTACCAAGGGGTTTCTGACCTAAAATGGACCTCTAATGGTATAGGGTCTAATTTTTTACTTATCCCTGGAAATTCCCCAGTATTAATTGAAGGTAACTTTGCTTATTCCGAATATCATATTTCTCTTCAAGAAGGGGATTCCCCTCTTAGAGAAAGCTCTATTTCTGGAGGTAGTATGGGATTTGATTTCACTTCTTTTCAACCAAAAGGGAAAACAAAATACGGTTTTGATGTATATAGTTTTTCTACAAAATACAAAACATATAATTCTGCAAATTCGAAAGTAGAACTTAATGAAAATACATCCGAATTTTCAGCTTATGTAAATTATCAGTACAATACAGATAAGATAATTTTAGAACCCGGATTCCGATTACAAAAATATACTCTAGGTTTTTCACCTGAACCAAGATTAGGAATAAAATATTTAGTTTCAGATGTGTTGAGATTAAAATTAGCTACCGGATTATACTCTCAAAATATTATGAGTACTGTTTCTGATAGAGATGTAGTAAATTTATTTTACGGATTCTTGTCTAGTCCTAACGACCTACCTTTAGATGAAAATGGAGAAGAATATAAAAGTCAGATTCAATTAGCTAGACATTTTATTTTAGGAGGAGAATACGATATCAATCTAAAAATGGACTTACAAATTGAGGGATACATTAAAGATTTTACTCAACTTACCAATATAAACAGATCCATGACTTCTAACTACGATAACGAATATGTAGTGGAAAGAGGACTAGCCAGAGGAGTAGATTTTCTTTTAAAATACAAAAGTAAAAAACTATACATCTGGACGGTTTACTCTTTAGGAATGGTAAAAAGAACAGAAGGAGAAAACGAATATTTCCCTCATTTTGACAGAAGACATAATGTAAATTTGGTGAGTAGTTATAAATTTGGAAATAAAGATAGTTGGAAAGCAGATGCTCGTTGGAATTTAGGATCTGGATTTCCATTTACACAAACACAAGGTTTCTATGAAAATTTAACTTTTTCTGATGGGATAAACACGGTATATACCTCTACAAACGGGAACTTAGGAATAGTCTATGCCGACTTAAATGAAGGTAGATTACCTTACTATCACAGGTTAGACATATCTCTTTCCAAGAGAATTGAATTCTCTAAAACAACTATTTTAGAAATGACTATCTCTGTAACGAATGCATACAACAGAGAAAACATATTTTATTTTGACAGAATTGAACACGAAAGAGTAAATCAACTTCCTCTACTCCCTAGTGGAGGGATAAGTTTAAGATTCTAAAAACTACTTCTTAAAAAAAATAGGCTTTAATAGTAAAATGACTTAATAAGCAGAAGTATTTTGCTTAATTTTGCATACCGTAATCAAAAAATAAAACATTGAGCAAATCTCCTACAAAATACATCTTTGTTACGGGTGGAGTTACTTCTTCACTAGGTAAAGGTATCATTGCAGCATCTTTAGGTAAATTACTTACCGCTAGAGGATATTCTGTAACTATTCAAAAATTAGATCCCTATATTAATATCGATCCAGGAACAATGAACCCTTACGAGCACGGAGAGTGCTATGTAACGGATGATGGTGCGGAAACAGATTTAGACTTAGGTCATTATGAAAGATTTTTAGACAATAAAACTTCTCAAGCTAATAATGTTACAACTGGTAGAATATATCAAACTGTAATAAATAAAGAGAGAAATGGAGATTACCTTGGAAAAACAATTCAAATAATCCCTCACATTACTAATGAAATAAAAAGAAGAATTAAACTTTTAGAACAAAGCAAAAAGTACGATTTTATAATTACTGAAATTGGAGGTACAGTGGGAGATATTGAATCTTTACCTTATATTGAAGCAGTAAGACAATTAAAATGGGAACTTCATGATGACGCATTATTCATACACTTAACCCTTATACCTTACCTAGCAGCAGCTAAGGAATTAAAAACAAAACCTACTCAACATTCTGTAAAAACACTTCTTGAATCAGGGATACAACCAGATATATTAGTCTGCAGAACTGAACACCATTTAAATTTTGAAATTAGAAGTAAAATAGCAAGATTCTGTAATGTAGATAAGGACTCTGTTATTGAATCTATTGATGCAAAAACTATTTATGAAGTACCTTTATTAATGCAAAAAGAAGGTTTAGATAAAGTAGTATTAAAAAAACTAGGATTAGAAGACAACACAGAAGTAGAATTAAAAAAATGGAAATCATTTTTACATAAAATCAAAAATCCGAAACACAAAATAAACATTGCACTAGTCGGAAAATATGTTGAATTACAAGATGCATATAAATCTATTTCAGAATCCATAATACATGCAGGAGCGAATAACGAATGCAAAGTAAATGTAGAATGGATACATGCTGAAGAAATAAATAAAGACAATGCTGCTTCTTTACTTTCTGATAAAAATGGACTTTTAGTAGCTCCCGGATTTGGAGATAGAGGAATAAATGGGAAAATTGACGCCATTCAATTTGTAAGAGAAAACAATATACCATTTTTAGGAATATGTTTAGGAATGCAATCTGCTGTTATCGAATATGCCAGAAATGTATTAGGACACACAGATGCAAACTCTACAGAAATGAACGATAAAAGTTCTACTCCTGTTATTAACTTAATGGAAAATCAAAAAAATGTAACTCAAAAAGGAGGAACCATGAGACTTGGTTCTTACGATTGTAATCTGAAAGAAGATAGTAATGCATTCCAATCGTACCAGAAAAAAGATATAAAAGAAAGACACAGACACAGATTTGAATTCAACAATGATTACCTGAAAGAATTCGAAAATACAGGAATGATTGCTACAGGAAAAAACAAAGAAAATAACTTAGTAGAAATTGTAGAAATTCCTACACACCCTTGGTTTGTGGGAGTTCAATTTCACCCAGAATATAAGAGTACAGTCTCAAATCCTCATCCTTTATTTGTAGGATTTATTAACGCTTGTTTGCAAAATAAGAAAGAAAAAAAATGATGAAAAAAAATGATAAAAGTTCATTTACGGGACTGATTTTAATAGGAGCTATTCTAATTATCTTTAATGTATTTGTATTTAACAATGCAGAAGAAGTACCAGTAAACACCAATCCTGAAACGGATCAAATTCCTGCTAGCATTGATGAAACAACAACTACTCTTTCAAATGTAACAGAACAAATAATTGATTCCTCTCAAATTCTTGTGGAACAGGAATACATACTAGAAAATGATAAAATAAAACTTATCTTTACTAATAAAGGTGGGGAAATAAAATCTGCAATTGTAAAAGGATTTTATACTTATGATGAGTACAGAAAAAATTTAGATGACAACACATATGAAATCAAAGATATTGAAATATTTAACAATAAAAACTCTAACTTCATCATTACAGCAGGTAGTGAAATATCTACTAATGAATTCTTTTCTGTATCGGAAAACAATAACTCTATTACCTTCAGAAAGGACTATGAGAATGAATCTTTTATTGAATATATTTATACTTTAAATAAAGATAATGGAAACTTTGTTGATTTTACTATAAATTCAGAAGGTATAAATAACCCAGAATTAGTTTGGACGATAGCTACACCACAAACTGAAAAATCAAAAGATAATCAAAAAGAATACACCGGTTTTTACTACCAAGAAAGCTATTCGAAAGATGTAGATTACAGTTGGGATAATGAGGAATTTGAAATAAATGAATTTAACACAGAGCTAAGTTGGATCGCCTTTAAACAACAATTTTTCAGTACAATAATTACAGCTAAAAACAACAACTTCAACGAGGAAACCAAATTTAAAATTAGTGTTAATGAAAATGATGAATACATAAAAACTCTTTCCTTAAGAACAGAATTAGAAGATGGAGAAAATAATTACACTATTTATTTTGGTGATAATGATTATAATAAACTGAAAAGTTATAATACTGAACTAGAAAACATAATCCCACTTGGTTGGGGAATGTTCGGATGGGTAAATAGAGTAATCATCATCAATATTTTTGACTATTTAAAAAACACTGCTGGAATAACAAATTTTGGTTTAATCATTCTTCTTCTAACTTTAATTATTAAACTTTCACTTTCTCCTTTAACATATAAATCATATTTATCTCAGGCAAAAATGAAGGTACTAAAACCTGAAATTGATAAGATCACAGAAAAACACAAAGAGAAAGATCCAATGAAATCTCAGAAGGAAACAATGAGTTTATACCGAAAGGCGGGAGTAAACCCTATGGGTGGATGCTTACCAATGCTTGTCCAATTCCCAATACTAATCGCAATGTTTAGATTCTTTCCAGCTTCAATGGACTTAAGACAAAGCTCTTTCCTTTGGGCGGATGATTTATCTGCTTTCGATTCTATTTACGACTTAGGTTTTAATATTCCAATGTATGGAGATCATATTAGTTTATTTACTTTACTTATGACAGTTTCTACATTGATCTACACCCATATGAATAGTCAGATGACTAGTAACCAAATGCCAGGTATGAAATGGATGATGTATTTAATGCCAATTATGTTCTTAGGATTTTTCAATAATTATGCGGCAGCACTTTCGTACTATTACTTTTTAGCCAATGTATTTACATTTAGCCAAATGTATTTCATGAGAAGATTTGTAGATGATGACACTTTACTAGCTCAAATTGAAGTAAACAAAAAGAAACCAGCTAAGAAAAAATCTAAGTTCCAAAAGAAATTGGAGGAAATGCAACAAAACCAAGAGAAAAATCTTAAAAAGAAAAAGAAGAAATAATGAGACAACTACTATTTATAGTATTGTTGTTTTCTCTTTGTTCTTGTGGAGTGATACAAAATAATTGTTGTAAAAAAAAGGAGGTTATTGCCTCTATTCAAACTTCTCCTTGTCGTGGAACATGTTCTGTTTATAAAACAATATTTTATTCTAATGGAACAGGAGTGTTTAACGGAATAAAAAATACCGTTCTTGGAACTCAAAATTTTGAATACTCTCTTGAAAAAATGGAGACGATTTTACAATTTGCAAAAGAGATTAATTTTTCAGAAATAGGAAATAAATATTACAACAGAGGTTTGCAAGATTTACAAATAAGCATTATTACCATAAAAGGGGAAAGTGTAAAGTACAATGAAAATCCTCCTCCAGAATTAAGGAAATTGTTTGAAGGATTTGCATTTATTTTCCCTACATCTCAATAATCTTACTTAAAAACAATTCCATTCCTTTTCTTTTATCTTTATCTAAAGTATAGGAAATTTTATGGTTTAAGTACTCTGTTGGATTTTTGCAATGAGGGTAATTTTTAGATTCTTTTTTAATAGCTTCCTCCAAATTTTCTATTCCCATTTTTAAAGATGTATTAAACTCAAAAATAAAATCTTTTTCAATTTCTTTGTTAGAAATCCAACAAGCAAACACAAAAGGAAGTCCAGTCATTTCTTTCCAACTAGCTGATAAGTCGTACATAAAATTATATTTTCCATTTGCAGAAAAAGCCCTATCTCCTATTATTAATGCAGCGGTTTTTCCTTCAATTTTACTTTCAAATCCTTCAGTAGAAATTCTAAAATCAACAGAAATATTCCAATGATCTCTACATAATAGTTTCAAAAGTTCTACAGAAGTTCGGGATTGGTAATCTAAATATATTTCCTGTACTTCCATCAAAGGAACATCAGAATACAAACAAACTGTATCTACATTTCCATTAGCTCCAATACAATAATCCGAAATGATATTAAACTGTGGATTCTGCTTTAAAACTACAATGGGAACCAATGCAATATCTACCTTGTTTTCAATTAATTTTTGAGCACAAACAGAAGGGTAATCCAAACTTAAATCTATTTTATCTTTCAAATCAGATTGATTAATTCCATAGATAAACGGAATAGTATTTAAATAAGAAACGGCTGACACTTTATACTTTAGCATAAATCTGAAATGGATTCAAAAACTAGAAATACAACATACAAACTAACTGAAAGTTTCACCATTGTTCCTAACATAAAACCAGCCAATGCTCCCAGTGCAATTTTCATTGCTTTATTCACATCCGAACCTTCTTCCATCGTGGCTCCAATAAAAGCACCTAAGAACGGACCAATAATTATACCGAAAGGAGGTAAAAAGAAAATACCTATAATTAAACCAATTATAGAACCATTAACGGCCTTTTTTGTACCTCCAAATTTTTTCACTCCATAAAGTTGCACCCACAAATCGAAAACAGTAACAGCAATAACTACAAAAGCCATTAACCATAAAATATTTCCATCAATAGAATAAGAAGTAGAAAAATGGAATAAAAGTAAAGCTCCATACGAGATTGGGGGACCTGGCATAATCGGAATAAAACAACCTATAATTCCTAAAAAAAGAATAAAAATAACTATACTAATAATAATAATATCCATACATCAAAAGTAATAAATAACATTATAATACAACAATCTTCTTATTCTAATTTTGTAATTTTGCAATCTAATTTTTTTAAACTAACTAACATGTCTTTAAACGCACTTACAGCCATATCTCCAATTGATGGAAGATACACTTCTAAAACAGAAAAATTACAAAATTATTTTTCAGAATCTGCATTAATAAAATACAGAATACAAGTAGAAGTAGAATACTTTATTAGTTTATGTGAATTACCACTTACGCAATTACGAGATTTTCCTACAGATAAATTTCAAAATTTAAGGAATTTATATCAAGATTTTTCTCTTGACTCTGCAAAAAGAATTAAAGAAATAGAAAATGTAACTAACCATGATGTAAAGGCGGTAGAATACTTAATAAAAGAAGAGTTTGATACATTAGGACTTTCTGAATTTAAAGAATTTATCCATTTCGGACTTACTTCACAAGATATAAATAATACTGCAATTCCACTTTCTATAAAAGATGCTTTTACAGAAGTATTTTGTCCAGAACTTATATCTGTTTTAAATAAATTAAAATCTCTTTCGGAGGAATGGAAAGACATCCCAATGCTTGCCAGAACACACGGACAAGCAGCTTCTCCAACAAAATTAGGAAAAGAAATTTATGTATTTGTTGAAAGAATAGAAAACCAAATTACCTTACTAAACAACATACCTTTTTCTGCAAAATTTGGTGGAGCGACAGGTAATTTTAATGCGCATCATATTGCTTATCCAAATCATAATTGGAAAGAATTTGCAAATGATTTTGTTAAAAACAGTTTAGGTCTTAAAAGACAACAAACAACAACTCAAATTGAGCATTATGATAATTTAGCGGCCCTTATGGATTGCATTAAAAGAATCAACAATATTTTAATTGATTTTTCTAGAGATATTTGGACTTATGTTTCAATGGATTATTTCAAACAATCTATTAAAAAAGGAGAAGTTGGTTCTTCTGCAATGCCCCATAAAGTAAATCCTATCGATTTTGAAAATGCAGAAGGAAATTTAGGAATGGCAAATGCTATTTACGAATTCTTATCTTCTAAACTTCCAATTTCAAGATTACAAAGAGACCTTACAGATTCAACAGTATTAAGAAATATTGGAGTCCCTTTTTCACATAACTTAATTGCGTTTTCCTCTCTAAGTAAAGGATTAGGAAAACTAGTTTTGAATGAAGAAAAAATAAGAAAAGATTTAGATAATAACTGGGCCGTTTGTGCAGAAGCAATTCAAACTATATTGAGAAGAGAATCTTACCCTAATCCGTATGAAGCACTAAAAGATTTAACAAGAACCAACTCAGTAATTAATAAAGAAAGTTTATCCGGATTTATAAATGAATTAGATGTTAGTGAGGAAATAAAAGAAGAATTAAGAAAAATCACTCCTTTTAACTATACAGGAATTTAAGAAATAACTTTACAATTACCTAAAAATTCATCCCAATTCCAAACAAAATGACTGAGGTATTTTCTTAATTCATTAAATAAAACAGGATTAGGTTCATTTCTCCTTTTAAGTAATTCCGACTGACATTCGTTAATTTTATATTTATCGAAAACTGCAACAGCCATAGTTTCTATAGGATCAATTTGTTGTGACAATATATCATTAAAATAAGTTTCATAATTTAAAAATAAATCCATTGATATTTCGTCATCATCTTCTAAGTAAGGTAGGAGGTTATCAATAATGTTATTTCTTAATTCTACAGTTTGTTCTTCTTCAAACTTAGTAGAAAGTAAATGTAAATTGGCCGCAAAAACAATTAATCGAAACCATTTTATATCTTCCTCTTTAATATCAGGACTTTTATCTAAGTTATTATTGTTGTTTAAAAACGATTGTATTTCTGGAAAACCATCATTTACTACTTTATTTAAAGCAACAGAAAAAATATTTGCAGTATCTTTAACTGTAATTTTCTCTTTTTTTGATATTCCGAAAAACTTTAACATTTTTAATTTTTTAATTTAAAACTTTTTGTAGCCTGTTTAACAATTTCATCTGCTATAGATAGACAAGCAGTTGCAGCTGGAGAAGGAGCGTTTAAAACATGAATATTTCTATCATTTTCTACAATTTTAAAATCATCAATCACCTCTCCATCATTTCCTAAAGCCATTGCTCTAACTCCTGATCTTCCTACTTTTATATCAGTCATTTTCAAAGAAGGAAGCATCTTATTTAATTCCTTCAAAAATAATCTTTTTGAGAACGCTCTCCTATATTCATTCAGTCCGAATCTCCAATGATTTATGAACAATTTCCAAGTACCCGAAAATGTAAGGGCATCTAAAGCGTCAACAAGGTTAAAATCAGTCTTACCATAACCCTCTCTTTTAAAGGTAAAAACTGCATTCGGACCACACTCAATACTACCATCAGTCATCCGAGTAAAATGAACTCCTAAAAAAGGAAATTCAGGATTAGGAACAGGATATATCAGGTTATTTATTTTATTTTTAGCATGATCTTCTAGGTCATAATAATCTCCTCTAAACCCAACAATCTTCATCTTTAATTTAATCTTATCTTTCTTTGCTAATCTATCAGAAAATAAACCTCCACAAAATACAGAATGAGATGATTTTATATCTCCTTTTGAAGTTTTTAAAATATCGTTCTCAACAGAAATAAGCTCACAATTTTTTAAAATTACACTATTAGGGTTAATTTGTTTTATCAATTCCGCTAACTTATTAGTAACCCCCTTATAATCAATAATTCCAGATTCTGGAACCCACAAAGCCTCCATTCCTTCGGCAAAAGGTTCTATCTCTTTCACCCTTTTCATGTCAATTATTTCCAATCCTTTTAGATTATTCTTT
>Ga0307984_1001284_pt1 | contig 10582 bp, 13 predicted proteins | sample EllFjometageno78_FD_203169 | JGI IMG/M metagenome (GOLD analysis project Ga0307984, IMG submission 203169) | Marine microbial communities from Ellis Fjord, Antarctic Ocean - #78 | ecosystem: Environmental > Aquatic > Marine > Unclassified | place: Southern Ocean | collected 2014-10-09 | reverse complement strand
TAGGCGAGAGTTTTTGGCAATCATCAGTGCGGCGGCGCGAACACCCTCCGCATAACTTCCTTCACGAACAGGAGCCGGAACCGTTTCTGTCTGTGGTGGCCCCTCAAAGTACATGTCAACAGCGTCACGGACTACTTGGCCTTTAGTAGACTTTGTTGTCTCTCCGTGGTCGATAATCTGAGCCAACTTGTCCAGAGTAAATATTACGTTTAAAGATTTGGTCTTACCGTCAAGTACCTTCGGGCGGTGCGCGGCGCGGGGCATCGGCTATTCTCCGTTCAAGTTGTTTCATGTAGTATTTCAACTCTACTACAAGGTTATCCGCCATTTGCGGATCGATCACAAAATCAGTAAATTTACCAGTAGGTAAAACTAACTTAGCGTAAGCAACATCCTCCGTGTTTTTAGCCGCAGATAATGTAATGAAAGGTTTAAGTTCAGTCACCCGACTTTTCCTTGTTAAAAGCTACCCGTGATTTCATCATAAGAACGTATGGCTCAGTAAAACCTTGATACGGAACATTATCCGGTATTGGACTGCCATCTTTATTAACGGGGCCAGCTTTATCCCGACACATAGCATTGTATATCTCGACTAAAGCTAACCCTCTGTCAGAAACCTCTTTGTTCTCTGGCAAAAAAAGCTGAAGGTTGCCTTGCTCTGTCAAGACAAGCGCGGTGTCATTGGGGTCGAGGTTGGTGGTAGTCCCCACAAGCACAGTATAGGCGTCAGTAAAGTCTCCAAATAAAGCTTTAATTTCTGGTCTCATTGCATTTTATTCCTGTCTATTGGTTGAGCAGCAAACGTAATCGTCTGCTTTATACTTCGCACATCTTCAGCCATGGCGTCCTGCCACCCGAACATCCAATACCACATACCGCCTTGGCTTTTCTCTTTCTGTAAGTATGGATTTGAAGTTAAACTACTTCCTCTTTCGTAAGCAATTTGCCCTTCATGGTATTCGTTGGTGACGAATTTCTTAGTCTTCATCTTCTGTATATGGCCTGACCCATATAGGTGTTTCTTCGCCGTGCCAAGCGCCTACTATATTGTAAGAAAAGAACTCATGAGCTTCATCGTAGTTCATGCCGTCTCTTTGAATTAATATGTCTATTACTTTACCGACGTCGTAGACAAGAATATCTTCTTGTCCGCAACGCTCTCCAATGCCAATTATAGCGTCATCAAGTCCGTCAGCTTTTAACATGATTTAAACCTCGTTCCGCCAGCATCTTGTAAAAATCAACGCCTTCGGACACAGCCGCTACGTCTCTAATCTCTTCAAGCGCCGCGCGCTGAAGCTTGAGTGTCTCGCGGGCTATCGTGTATGGATCAGTGTCCTGTATCTTTTCATCGGCGGCGAGCGGATCGTCCTTTAACTGAAGTTCTAGGCGGGCTAAGGCGTTCCAAGCGGTTTGGGCTGCGTGCAACAACCCCGTCGTTGGGTCTCTCACCTCATCGCCGCACTCAGCAATAATGTGGCGCAACATGGCCTCTGTATATCTCTGTTCGCCATCAGGTACAGTTTCCCAACCATCCAATGAGTACTTCTTCGCGCCGAACACACCAATCGCGTTGACCTGCGCCAAGGCACGAGGAAAAGAGCGCAAAGCCATTGTGTATTCTGGCTTGCCAGAATCCAACTTCGCGCCGGGGGCGTGGGCATCAGTGCCGTGGGGGTCTGTTTCTGGCATCGTTTATCCTTGTGTTAAAATAAGCAGCGGCAGACCAGCGTAGAGGCAACCTTTAGAACAGACAGGTGAGTGCCTTGTCGTATACGGGGCGAAAATACTGATCCACCGCTTGACTTACTGTACTAAACTTAATACTTTACCATGTCAACAATTATATGGCAGGTTATTATGAACTCTAAAAAAGAAGCCCTTGAAGAACTCGAAGCCGTAATGGAAGAGTTCAGCATAACTAAGACGGAAGTTGGGTTGGCGATTACAGGCAGCAAGTCCTTCATGGATTGGATGCGAGACCCATCTAAAAGTATTAATACTAATACTCTTGACTCTGTGCATAGATATGTACTAAGGAAGAGGGGTCAACTGGATTTGCCCTTTGAGTGAAGGGTTGCTCCAAGCCTACTTTAAACGCAAAGCCAAGCAGGAACGTGTTTACTGGAGGAAGATAAAGTTTGAAGGCCAGCGGGGTTGCCCCGATTGTCTGATAGCTTTTGAAGGCAGGATAGTTCTGGTCGAACTAAAACGCCCTGACAAACGTGGTCGGCTCTCTGAACTTCAGAAGAAGCAGATCAAGAAATTAACAGACGCGGGAATTGAGGCCCACGTCATTGATAGCAAGGACGGCATAGATGCCATCATTAAAGACATCACAACTCCCCGCAATCGACAGATTAAGCACTCGTAAGTCAACCATCTTGGTTGCGCCCACAGGCGCTGGCAAGACGGTGATATGTCTGTCCGCAGTTAAAAGAGTTATAGATGTAAATAAAATAAAATGTGTGATCGTTGCTTGCCCCGCCAAGGTCGTTAGCGTTTGGCCTAAAGAGGTCAAGAAGTGGGATCACTTAAAGGGTTTAAAAGTCATCGCTCTGACGGGCGATCCAACCCAACGCGAGAAGGCGTTGAAGCAGAACGCAGATGTGTGGGTGATCAGCCTGAATAACCTCGATTGGTTGCTTGATCAAAAGCACGGTGCTGACGGCATTATTATCGATGAACTGTCGAAGGCAGCGGGTAAACAGACCAAGGGTCTGAACACCAAGCGCCGTGGCGGTTGTTTTATTTGGCGCATCGGAATGACGGCGACGCCTGTTTCACAGGACTACCAGAAGATATTTTCAATGGCTAGATTGGCAGACGGGGGCAAAGCCCTTGGCACCAACAAAGCAGAGTATCTTACCAAGTATTTCGACAGCGATTACATGGGCTACAATTTCACGCTCAAAGAAGGTGCCGCCGAGCGCATCATGAAGCAGATCAAGAAGCTCGTACACATTATAGATGATACCAAAGAGGCGGACCTGCCCAAACTACATCATCATGTGATTGAATTCGATATGCCCCGCACTACACGCAAGACATATAATCGGATGAAAAAGGATATGGTTGTGGATGGCGTCGAAGCAGACGCAGTCAATGCAGCCGTCCGCGATGGTAAGCTCCGACAGATGGCGTCCGGCTTCTTTTACGATGAAGATAAACAGACCACCCGCTTAGATGATGCGCGCCGCAATGCAGCCGTGGATTGGTGGATTGACAGCGGCAAGCCCCGCGCGGTCCTGTTCTATGAGTTCGTGGCGCAGGGCGATATGCTGAAGCGGGTGTTCGCTAAACATTTAGCGCCCAGCACAGAGGAGTTCATGGCTGGTAAGGGTAAAGTTCTGGTCGCGCAGATCAGCGCATTGTCCCATGGCGTTGATGGGCTTCAAGATGTGTGCAGCCACGCATTAATGTACCACCCAATGTGGTCGAGGGACGCAACCGAGCAAGCCGAGGGGCGCTTGTGGCGCACCGGAGCGACGGAGGAGGTCCACATTACCACATTGATGTGTGAGGACACGCTGGACGCCTTGGTGGCGCTTAGGGTGGAAGACAGAGGCGAGTGGATGCGTTTATTCAAACAACATTTAGGAGCTAAGTGATGGATAGAGAAATGAGAGATCAGCTTAAACACGTTATGGTCGGCGGATATAATATAGAGAGAAACATATCCATATATGAACGAAGATCGCAACACCCCTACCCCACGCTGAAATCCGTGGGATTGGAGTTTGGTGTGTCTCAAGAGCGGGTACGCCAGATTGTTATTAGGGCAGACCGAGATATTAAAAGGTTGACGGAGGCTTGTTATATACCCCCTGATCCCATACCTCATTACTCCAAAGCCCCCCACATAATACTAAAACAGTTGATGCTGTCGTGGCGAATTCAACATTGCTTTATCAACGAGAATTATATGACCGTAGAGCATGTTCTAAGTCAGGGTCAGCTTAAAATATTTCGTATACCAAACTTCGGGAATAAGAGCTTAAAAGAAGTCATATCTGTATTTAAACGGATAGGGGTGGATCACCTTTGGACGGGGACCAGAATGTATGAGAAGGGACCAAAATAGTGGCACAACATAGTAGTTTAGGCCCATCCGCAACATCCAGATGGATGAACTGCCCCGGCAGCATTGACGCCTGTAAAGATTATCCGCGCGAGACGAATGAGTTCGCGGCCCAAGGCACCGCCGCGCATGAGGTGGCTGAGAAGTGCCTCAAGTCAGGCGATGACGCAGCCGATTGGGCAGGCAGAGATATCAAAGTCGAAGGCATGACCTTTGAAGTAGATAAGGAAATGGTTCACGGCGTTCAGATGTATCTGGACACGGTGCGCTCAGACGCCAAGAAGATGGGCGCGAAGATACACGCAGAGAAACGCTTCGATATCTCCAAGGTCCACCCCGGTATATTCGGCACTGCTGACGCGGTTCTGGTCAACAAGAAGTTTCTCAAGGTCTACGATCTTAAATACGGACGCGGCGTGGTTGAGGTGCGCGAGAACTCTCAGGCGCTGACATACGCTGTTGGCGCAATATTGATGTTCGACAAGCATAAAAAAGTTGAAGAGATCGAGATGATTATCGTCCAGCCGCGCGTAACCGATCCGGTTAAACGCTGGACAGTCACTCGCAAATATATGAGCGAGTTCGCGAAGAAACTGCGGTTAGCCGCTCAAGCAACTGAAGCAGAGGACGCGCCGCGCATACCCGGCGAAAAGCAATGCCAGTGGTGCCAACACAAACCACATTGCCCAGAAGCCAAAGAGTTGGCGATGGAAAAGGCAATGATCGACTTCGATAAAGATGGCGATATGGTTGTGCCGGACGTGGAAGAGTTGGGGGATAACTCCATTGCTGAACTGATGAAGTGGTTGCCGTTCTTGCAGGGCTACATCAAATCCGTTGAGAGCCGCGCACTTCACTTGCTGGAGGCGGGGAGCAAGGTCGAGGGCTTCAAGCTGGTCGATAAGGTCGGGCGGCGCGCATGGGAAGATGAAAAGAAAGCCATTAAAGGGCTGAAGAAATTAGGGCTGGACGATGATGATATTTACCATCCTCAAGTCATGCTATCCCCATCTCAGATGGGCAAATTATTGACCAAAGAACTCCGTGATGAAATGGACGGGTTCGTGGTGAAAAAGGTTTCTGGGGTCAAGATGGTTCCAGAAGACGATCCGGCGCAAGAGGTTAGCGCCGGAGTTGTCAGCGATTTTGCTGATGACTAAACCAACAAGCTGTAAAGGATGACACGCATGTCAACAGTAAAGACGCCTACCGCTCGTTTGAGCTACGCTAAGTTACACAACCCCGAAAAGGCCAACAACGGCAAAGACAAATACTCTGCTATGTTGATCTTTAAAGAAGGGGAAGACCTCGAAGCGTTGGAAGACGCAGCGTGGGAAGCCGCCATGGATTATTATGGTAGCGAGAATAAGATGCCTAAAGGCGTCCGCAAAAAGGACTTGAATAAAGGTTCTGGCTGGCCCTTCCGGGACGGTGAAGATCAAGACGGTAAAGATGGTCACGAAGAAGGTGCCCTTTATATTAACGTCTCAACATACGGCTCTGCGCCAAAGGTTGTTCGCAAAGTCAAAGGGGTTCTTGAGAAAGTTGAAGAAGACGAGATCAAGTCCGGCGACTATGTGAAGGTGATGATCACCGCCAAAGGCTTCAAGGTCGATGGCAACACAGGCATCACGTTCTACATGGGCAACGTCTTGTTCGTTAAAGAGGGTGAAGCCCTTGCTGGCGGCGCGACTGATCCTAATTCAGACTTCGATGATGATGATGACAGCCAAGAAGCTGAAGACATCGGCGGAGATGATGACGATGGCGATGATGACATTCTCTAGTCGTTAATCTGGGGGAGGCAATAATGTCTCCCCCTTTTCTTTTTAGGACTACAGAATGCTTAGAGTAGATTTCGAGACGCGATCAACTGAAGACCTGCCTAAGATAGGGGTCTCTAAATACGCCAGCCACCACACAACAGATACGTGGTGCATGGCCTACACTTTTGAAGATGATGAAGACGCCGATCCAGAGATTTGGATTATGGGCGAGCCGCTGCCGGATAAGATTAGGCAGTACGTTATGCGCGGTGGATTGGTTGGCGCGTGGAACGCAGCCTTCGAACTCGCCATATGGAATAAGATTATGGTTGTCCGCTACGGATGGCCCCCACTGTTGGTCTCTCAGTGCCGTTGCACGATGATGATGGCGGGAGCTATGTCGTTGCCCCTTGGGCTGGATAACTGCGCCAAGGCGCTGTCTGTGGGTCTCGCCAAGGACAAAACTGGCTACGGGCTTATGCTCAGAATGTCACGGCCCCGAAAGATCGAGGACGATGGCACTGTTGTTTGGTGGAACGTGGCAGAACGGCTCAAGAAGCTGTACTTATACTGCAAACAAGACGTGCGCGTTGAGCGCAAATTGGCTGGCAAGCTACGTGATTTAATGCCCAGCGAACAGAAGCTGTGGGAACTGGATCAGAAGATAAACGCAAGGGGCATCCCTGTGGATATCGCCTCCGTAACGTACATGATTAACTGGTGCAGTGATGAGCGGGAGCGCCTTAACAAACGTATGAACAAAGTCACCAGCGGTAAGGTGCGGGATTGCTCAGACCTTCAAGGGCTAAAGGTTTATACACGGGTGTCCAGCGTTTCGGCATCTGTCCTGCCCGATATGATAGAGTTAGCTACAGGACCACAGCGTGAGGCGCTGGAGCTACGGGCTGCGTTCGCCAAGACATCAACCAAGAAACTCGATGCGTTCCTTAAAGGCACCACGGATGATGGGTGTATGCGCGATATCTTTCAGTTCTATGGAGCGCCGTCTACAGGGCGCTGGGCTGGGCGACGGGTTCAACCACAGAACCTGCCACGGCCTACGTGTTCTCAGGCGGAGATTGAGCGGCGCATTGATGAACGTGATTTTAAATCACTGCTGGAGATTGCGGACTGTATACGCGCGATGATCGCAGCCGATAAAGGGGAGGAGTTGGTCTGCGCTGACTTCTCATCTATCGAGGCACGGGTGCTGGCGTGGATCGCGGGGCAGAGGGATGTGTTGAAGGTATTTGAGAAGGGCGGCGACATCTACAAGCACGAAGCGCAAGGCATCTTTGGTGTTTCGGAGGCCGAAGTCTCTAAAGATCAGCGCCAAGTCGGCAAGGTGGCTATTTTGGCTTTGGGCTATCAGGGGGCGAAGGGTGCGTTTAATTCAATGGCGGCGAACTACGGCGTTAAGTTGCCGGACGCGCGCGTCGAGGCCATCGTTCAGGCATGGCGCGACAAGAATAACAAGATCGTAGACTTCTGGTATGCGCTGGACCACGCCGCCCAAAAAGCCATCAAGCAGAAGGGTGTGAAGGTTAAGGTCGGGGCTATTACTATGCGACACGCCAAAGGGCACTTGTGGATTAAACTTCCAAGTGGCAGACTGTTGTGCTTCCCAAGGGCTAAAATGAAAATGATCGACAAACCGTGGGGAAGGGCAGAGGGTATCGGCTACGTTGGGCAGAATGGTTACACGCATAAGATCGAATGGCTATCCACGTATGGGGGCAAAATCTGTGAGAATATTATTCAGGGCATCGCGCGTGACTTACTCGCGGGAGCAATGCTGCGTGTTGAGCGGGTAGGGTACAAGATTGTCGGTCATATACACGATGAGATATTCGCGCCGCTTCACGATGGCGGATCGCTGGATGAGTTCGAACGGGAGATGGCAACCATGCCAGATTGGGCCAAGGGTCTGCCAATGAAGGCAGAGGGTTGGACAGGTCGGAGATTCCGTAAGTGATAACCAACTGCCGAAATACGGCAGTTCATTAATTGACAGGAGGTTGAGGATGACTAGAACACATGAACGACACGGACACGCTTCGGGTAAAAACAGGTCTGCTTCTCCCACATATTGTTCTTGGCAGAATATGTTGGCTCGCGTTCGAGGGAAAAAAACTACCAAAGTCAACGCCAGATACGCCAACATAGGCATGGCCCCATGTTGGGCGTCCTTCTCTACCTTTTTCGCGGATATGGGAGAGCGTCCAGAGAACACCTCTTTGGATCGTATAGATAATGAGGGGGACTACACACCTGAGAACTGTAGGTGGGCGTCTCGTACTGTTCAGAACCGTAACACCGGAACCCAACGCTCCGCTTCTGGGGTCCGGGGTGTTCGACAAAGAGCTTCGGGACGCTGGAGGGCGGTTTTGTCTATTAACCACAAGAACATCCACTTAGGCACCTACGCCACAATCGAAGAAGCCGCCGCCGCGCGTAAGGCTGGCGAACTTAAATATTGGGGAGATGAGAGATGAGTATCAAAGCAATCGAAACAGAATATAAGGGCTACAAGTTCAGGTCGCGGTTGGAAGCGCGCTGGGCTGTGTTCTTCGACGCAATGTATTGGGCGTGGGAGTATGAGCCGGAGGGCTACAAGATGGAGTACATGGGGGAGATCATCCACTACCTGCCAGATTTTTGGTTGCCCGACATGAAGGCATTCGTTGAGGTCAAGGGCGGGGCGTTGAACGCAGAGGATCGGCGCAAGGTCGAGGCGTTGGCCTTCACATCAGACTACGGCGTATTCGTTCTTGGGAGCATCCCTGATAACGCAACGGATTGGTGGGATGTATGCACCAAGGATTTAAGCGATGAAGAGGATGAGTTGCGCGCAGGTTGGGGTAATTTCGACGCAGGGTATAAGCGACGCGAGCTATATTTAGATGCGCTGAAGGCAGCAAGACAGGCAAGATTTGAACACGGTGAAAAGGGATAAGATAATGAACAGGCATAATCGGCGCAAAGTCGCTGGAGCGTTTAAGAAACTAGGGGTTAAAGTATTTACGATTAAACCGGGAGAAAAAACTCCTATGAATACGGGTTGGCAAGCAGAGGCGGCAAAGTCTGATCTTAAACAGTGGGAGAACGGACAGGATTACAACATAGGCGTCATGTGCGGCGGGACGTTGCTGGTGATCGATATCGATATGAAGAACGGCGTCGATGGCGAGAAGAACTGGAAGGCTCTGTGCCACACGCTAGGCATCGTTGAGAGCGACTTCCAAGTGTCTACGCCAAGTGGAGGACGCCATATCTATTATTGGATACCGGACGGCATCAAGGTCCGCAACTCAGTATCGAAGATCGCCAAGGGCGTGGACGTGCGGGGCGAAGGCGGATACGTGGTCGGTCCGTGTTCGGAGATTGTCGAGGGTGAATATACAGTCATCAACAGGGGCGCGCGGATCATGGAAGCTCCAGCGGCGCTGTTGGAAATACTGACCAAGAAGAAAGCGACGAAGGTCGCGCGAAAAGGGCTGTCTGGAGAAGACCTAGATAAGAAAGACAACCTGAAACGCGCGGATGATTACCTAGAGGTATGCGAGGCGTCCATTGAAGGCGATGGCGGCAATCACAAGGCATTCGTTGTGGCTGCACGGGTGCGCGACATGGGCGTGTCTGAGGTGGAATGCCTTGAGCGTATGCTTGGGGGGTGGAACGGGCGATGCTCGCCACCATGGGACGGCGCTGAGTTAGCGGTGGTCGTTGAGAACGCCTACAAGTACGCGGAAGGTGCTGTTGGCGCGGACACACCGGAAGCACAGTTCGGCGATGAGCCGGACAGCGGCGGGTTCACCAAGCGTGTTGGGAAGAAGCTGTCATCTATTGATACGATGTCGTTGACCCATGCCTTGGTGATGATCGGAACAGGCCATGCAGTGGCGCGCGAATATCTAACCGAAGAAGGACAGGTGCGGGTTACGCTGTCGAAGGAGGCATCGTTCCATACATATCATGCGGCAAATACTTGGTTCGATGAGGAAGGTAAGCGTCATGTTGTTTCGCGAGAATGGATCGCATCGCCGGGGCGTCCAACATTTGAAGGGTTGACGTTTTATCCGGGTGCGGTGGGTCCGTACCAAGGTAAGTACAATCAATGGCGCGGGTTCTCGTTTGGTGGGATCGAAGGGTTAAGCTGGTCGGAGGCCAAAGGCGAATGCGATTTGCTGTTGAGGCACCTGAGAGATATTGTTTGTCGGGGCAACGTCGAACACTACAAGTGGCTGCTTAACTATTTAGCGCATAGTATACAGTATCCTGAAAAGAAACCAGAGACCGCCATTGTTATCATGGGCCGCAAAGGCGCAGGGAAATCCCTTATCTTTGATGTGATGGGGACGCTGGCTCGCGAGCATTACTTTATGACCGCAGACAAACGGATGATGATGGGGAACTTCAACGCGCATATGGAAACAGCACTCTGGGTTCAGTTTGAGGAAGCCGTATGGGCAGGGGATAAGGCCGCAGAAAGTAAGTTGAAAATCCTGATTACAGGCAAGTGGCATGTGATAGAGCGTAAAGGTTATGAAGCCTACATGGTTGGAAACTATTCGCGCGTTGGCATCACATCCAATAGTGATTGGGCGGTGCCCGCATCGGTGGATGAAAGACGCTTCGCCATCTTCAATGCGCTGGCAAAGATGAAGGACAACAAGCCATATTTTAAAGCTATTTTTGATCAATTGAAGGGAGATGATAACAAGGGGTATCG
>Ga0307984_1001283_pt1 | contig 10588 bp, 4 predicted proteins | sample EllFjometageno78_FD_203169 | JGI IMG/M metagenome (GOLD analysis project Ga0307984, IMG submission 203169) | Marine microbial communities from Ellis Fjord, Antarctic Ocean - #78 | ecosystem: Environmental > Aquatic > Marine > Unclassified | place: Southern Ocean | collected 2014-10-09 | reverse complement strand
ACTCAAGTCTCAACTTTGCGGTCTCAGCACATAAAAATATAATTTTTTTTTTTTCAACAATAAACCAGTTAAAAAAGTAAACAAACTGAGATGAGACCAAACGATGCATTGAGACGCTGATAGCCGTTGTACGTCTGCATATCTTTGGCATTACCCAAGGCGTTGGCTTCTTACAACATCTTATCGGTCAAGCCTTAAGCAGGTACTTGTGTGTCTACATGCGTAATCACACAGACTTGACACTTAAAATTACTTCGTTTCTATACAATCATTTTGAGTTTTTAGCGTAAACACTATTGCTCATGTCACCTTTAGTTGCCAAATCTATCCCAATCAATGCGTGCGGGTTATTCATCGAGTCTGCTCGTCGTTAGCGTTCTCGCCCTCTTGATGTTAATTATCTTTAATTTAGGCCGGGTTCTCCGAGAAACCTTACCTTTAACAGGTTGATTTCGGAGTAATTGCTTATTTTCCCCAACCGTCCTCGTTAGTGAGATTTTAATATTTGGTTCATGTGCTTCCACTAAAAATGATACCGCTCACAGTTACCTCGCAAGTCAATGCGTAGTTCACCTGCTTTAACTACCCAGCTTAACGCATTGAGGAATACCTAGTTCCAAAATGGTAGGGTTACACTTTTAATCCTTTAGAAGTTAGTGCGTTTGTACCGATGAATTGATACAGTTGGATTTACACCAACGAATTGTATAAATTGTAGATTGAATATTGGTTCAATCCCTTCATTTACGGGTGAATACCCTTACTGAAAACGAATCGCACTCGACATCGAGGTGCCAAAAGACTCTGTCGATAGGAGCTCTTGAGAGTCATTAGCCTGTTATCCCTAAAGTACCTTTTATTCCTTGAGCGAAAACTTTTCCATAGAATATTTTCGGATCACTATGACCGACTTAACGTCCCTGGTCGAGGTGTATCTCTTCCAGTCAAGCAAGTTTATGCCATTATACCCTAAAATTCGTTTCTACTGAATTTGAACTTACCTTTGTAGATCTTCGTTACTTTTTTGAAGACTACCGCCCCAGTTAAACTAAACATCTTGCAAGTTCTTTTTTATAAAAAATTAGTTAGATTGTATTTTTAGAGTGGTATTTCATGAGTGCTTCAGTAATCAACTTGCGTTGAGACTTAATAACAGCTTCCACCTAGGCTACACAAAAAATAAATCATAACAATGCAAAACTATAGTAAAGGTTTATAGGGTCTTTCCGTCTTACTTTTGCTACTGCGTATCTTCACGCAGACTCTAATTTCACTGAGATTATTCTTGAGACAGTGGGAAAGTCGTTATGCTATTCATGCGGGCCAACAATTAATTGGCTAGGAATTTCGCTACCTTTGAATCGTTAGAGTTACGACTGCCATTCACTGAAGCTTAATTTTAGTGCATTACACCTCCACTTAACATTACAGCATTGGGCAAGCATCAAACCTTATACATCATTTTACAATTTAGCAAAGTCTTGTGTTTTTAGTAAACAGTCGCTATCCCCTTTTTTGTGCCACCTTTAATTAAAAAGGCATTCTTTCTCCCGAAGTTACAGAATTATTTTGCCGAGTTCCTTAAGAATAATTAACTCAAAAGCCTTGATCTTTAAATCTATTTTCCTTTGTCGGCTAAGTACGGTATTATTCAGTATAAGAATTTTCTTGAAGTTTTTATAACTAGTAAAAGATCCACACCTTATTTAATAGTTTAATTAGACTTGTCTTCTTATACTTTGTTTTTATTAAAAAACCTCATCGAGCGATACATTCGTATCAAACTCTTAGAGACCGACTAACTCTACGCAGATTAACTTTACGTAGAAAACCTCAAATTTACGGCTACAATGTTTTTTACATTGTTTTTCGTTACTCATATTAGCATTCTCACTTTTTTATCTTCAGTAATTTTTACAAATTACTTTCAACGACCTTAAAAACGCTTTGCTACCACTCTTCTCAGAGTTTATAGTTTCGGTAAACATCTTTAGTCCGTCTGAATTTTCGACGCAAAAAAACTTGAACATTTTGTTCTCAATTAGTATGCTGTTACGCATTTTTTAAAGAATGGCTGCTTCCAAGCCCACCTTCTAATTATCAAAACTTTTTTACTTTCTTTCTCACTTAGATATTGTTTAGGGACCTTAACTAATAATCTGGGCTGTTTCCCTCTTGACTATGGACCTTAGCACCCAAAGTCTGACTGCAAAATCAAATAATAAGCATTCGAAGTTTTCCAAGATTCAGTAAGGCTATTAACCTCCTTAGTCTAAAAAGTGCTCTACCTCTTATTATTAATATTTTGCGCAATACCTACATATTTTTCGCAAAGAACCAGCTATCACTAAGTTTGATTGGCCTTTCACTCCTAATCACAAGTCTTCTCAAGCTTTTGCAACAGCTATGAGTTGGGCCCTCCCATATGTTTTCACATACTTTCAGCCTGCTCATGACTAGATCACTTAGATTCGGGTCTTATAATTGTAACTATGTAATTTGTTCTGTTTAAACTTGCTTTAACTACGCTTTCGCCTAACGGCTTAAGCTTGCTATAATTATAAAGTCGCTAATGCATGATACAAAAGGCACACCGTTATTTTGTACAAACAAAACTTCGATTGGTTGTAGGTAACAAAATTCAAGATCTTTTCACTTCCATCCAAGGATTCTTTTCACCTTTCCTTCACAGTACTTTTTGCTATCGGTCATGTAACTGTATTTAGAGTTCGAAGAATGGTTCTCCAAAATTCAAAAAGAATTACATGTTCTTTTTTACTAACTAAAAATAAAATAAAGTATAACAGGACTATAACCTTCTATGGTAAGTTTTTTCACACTTTTTAACTTAAGTTTAATTTTACTCTAATTCGCTTTCGCTCACCACTACTGACGAAATCTCGGTTGATTTTTTTTCCTTGAGCTAATAAGATGTTTCAATTCACTCAGTTAATCACTCAAAAACAAGATGGTTTTTACCAAAAGAAACTCACGAATCACAGTTATTTGCGTTTCTCCTCGTGACTTTTCGTACAACGCTACGTCTTTTTGTTACATGCCTAGGTTTTCCTTTGATACCCAAAAAACAACACTTTATTTAGACTGATAACTAAACTAATTAAATCAAACTAGACATTTAACATATTAATAACCTAACAACTCAACAAAACCAGTCTTCCCTGTTAATATAAGTATTCATGGCGCAATCTTGTTTGACTATAAAATAGAGTTCGGAATGGGATCTTGTTTTCAAAAATTACAATAATTGTTAAGTTGTTAAGACACTAAAACAAAGCCAAAGCTGAATTAAAAAAACAATTATTGAATATAAATTAATTAAAGGAAATTTTCCAACGACAGGTTCCCCTACCGTTACCTTGTTACGACTTCATCAAAATAATTTTCTTAATTCTAAGCATAATCTGTTTTTAAATGATGAAAAATGAACAATAATAAATTGTATAATAAAATTCAGAATTTAACTACTGACGATCCCTTTAAATTAAATAAACTCTCTTGATGTGACGGGCGGTATGTACAAGATTTAGGTACAAAATTCACCGTCCCTTGCTGATAGACGATTACTATTCATTCCAACTTCACATTTTCAAGTTTCAGAAAATGATCCGAACTGAGATAACTTTTAAAAGATTTGCTTCAATTTTCATTATTGCAACTTATTGTTGTTATCGTTGTAACACATGTGTAGCCCAACCTATAAGGGCCATGAAGACTTGACGTCATCCTTTCTTTCATCCCACATGTCGTAGGCAATACTCTTTAAGTACATAAACATAAATCAATTTATAAAATCAATTAAAAGTTTTTTTGCAACAAAGAAAAAGGGTTTCGCTCGTTACTGGACTTAACCTAACATCTCAAGACACGAGCTGACGACAGCCATGCAGCACCTGTAATTTTTAACATAACAAATTTCTTCATTAGAATTGCAAAATTATTCAAAGGTTGGTAAGGTTTTGCGCGTATTTACGAATTAAACCACATGTTCCACGAATCGTATAAATCCCCGTCAATTCCTTTGAGTTTCAGCGTTGCCGCTGTACTTCTCAGGTGGAGCACTTAACGCGTTAGCTAAATTTCTGAATTATTATGATCCAAAAATGAGTGCTCATCGTTTACGGCTTGGACTACCAGGGTCTCTAATCCTGTTTGCTACCCAAGCTTTCGTGAATTAGCGTCAGTATAAAGCCAGATTGTTGCCTTCGCTTTCGATATTCCTTCAAAAATCTGCGAATTTTATTTCTCCACTTGAAATTCTACAATCCTCTCTTTTACCCAAGTAACTTGTTATTAAAAATGGATTTAGTAGTCACTACTAAGCTTTAATTTTTAACTATGATTACAGCCTACTCACCCTTTACACCCAATTATTCTGAATAACACTAGCCCTTTTCGTATCACCGCGGCTGCTGGCACGAAATTTGCCAGGGCTTTTTTCATAAGATAGTGTCACAATCATACTTATCAAAAGAACTTTACAACCTAATGGCCGTCATCATTCACTCTACATCGCTGAATCAAGCTTTCGCTCATTGTTCAAGATTCCCCACTGCTGCCATCCTTAGATGTCTAAACCTTGTCTCAGTTTTAGTGTGATTGTACGTCCTCTCAGACCAATTAAGGATCATCGGCTTGGTGAAGCTATTATCTTACCAACTACCTAATCCTACAAAGGCTCATCTTATAGCGAAAACTCTTTAAATATAAGGCATTTAACCAAACTACAAGGTAGATTCCTGTGTATTACTCACCCGTTCGCCACTCGTAATTAACGCGTTCGACTAGCATGTGTTAAGCAAATAGATAGCGTTCATTCTGAGCCAGGATCAAACTCTTTTATCAAATTTAAATATCGACAAAATATATATTAATAATTGTTTTTTTAATTAAACTAATCCATTTTAACTAAGTAAAAAAGGACTTTTTAATAATAACTGCTTGGAACATTTAGTCATAGTTGGTGAAGCCTTACTTATAGGATCCGCTAAATAAAAATTATTCACTTGACTTGATACTATGTACTTACAGCTTATCTTGCTATTACCCAGTCCACAATTCCCACCTCTAACAAAAAAGTTATTTTTTACAACGTTGTAATTTTCAACGTTAACAAACTTCGAATTTGAACTTTCATTGTTTTGATTCAATAAATCAGTTAATGTAGATAGGATGCTCGAGTCGTTTCTAGCTTTTCCAGGAGACAATAAGACTTTTTGTGTTTTTTGAGCACGACCTTCTGTGTTTAAATAAGTAACTTCTTTTTCTATGTATGAAGAACCAGGTAAGATCAAGTTTGCCTTTAATGCATTAGAATTACCTTGATGACCTTGATATACGACAAACGAATCAAGACTTTTTTCAATAAGACTGTCACCTATGGCGTAAATGAATTTCGAAATTTTGTTTGCAGCGCTTGCACCTAAACCAACTTCTGCAACACCTACTTGACTAGCTTCGAAACTTAAAAAATTCAAACCGTTCCAATCTTTAGAAATTGCTTTTGTGTTACTTAAAATAAAATCTATAACTAAACGTCCAGTGTTCTCGCCCACAATATTTAAAAAACTACTTCCAAAAATAATCACAGGTCTTTTTGCTTTTCTTAATGTCTGACAAAACCCGTGCTGGCCTTGGCAAATATTTACAATATCATCAATAGTGCTTCCTATATGAAGGCAAGGAAATGTCAAGTTCAACACTGAGCCAACATTAGCTATCTTAAAATTACTGTTTACATATTGCTTTCGCAAATGTAAGTTTAAAATTGCAGCTTCTTTTCTGGGATCAACCCCAATTAAAAAACAAACATCTGCATTTTCCATATTATTAATCTTAGAATTAAATTTGTATAAATACTCAAAATCTATTTCTTTCAAGATATTTGCGTTGTTGTTTTCTAGTCTAATTTTACCAAACAAACCTAATAAATTTTTTATTGCAACTAAAGATTCTAAATCTGATTGAGAACCTAAAACACCACTAACCAGATTATTTGAATTCTTGAGCTCTTTGACTATTATCTCAAAAGCCTCTACCCAAGAAATTTGTTCAAAGTTGTCGCCCTTTTTTAAAAGAGGATCACATAAACGTTGCCTTTTTAGACCATCAAAACTGAAACGCGATTTATCATGAAGCCACTCTTCATTTAACTCTTCATTTAAACTAGGTAAAATGCGCATTATCTCATATCCCCGAATATCAACTCTAATATTACTACAAATCCCATCTAAAGTGTCAATTGACTCAACACTTTTTAACTCCCAAGGCCGCGCTGAAAAAGCATACGGCTTCGAAGTAAGTGCACCAACAGGACACAAATCTATTACATTACCTGAAAATTCTGATTTAAACAGTTTTTCAATATACATTCCTATCTCTATCTGAGATCCTCGACCAGAAGTGCCAAAATCCGCTACACCAGCTACCTCATTAGCGAATCTAACACACCTTGTACAATGGATACATCTTGTCATAATCGTCTTGACAAGAGGCCCGCAATTTTTATCTTCAATAGCACGTTTGTATTCTCTAAACCGACCCCTATCAGACCCATAGACCATTGCTTGATCTTGTAAATCACATTCGCCACCTTGGTCACATATAGGACAATCCAAAGGGTGATTGATTAATAAAAATTCTAATACCCCTTCTCGGGCTTTTCGAACTGCCGGACTGTTTGTTTGAATCTTCATTCCTGCCATCAAAGGCATTGCACAAGAAGCAGCTAACTTTGGCGCTTTTTCTATTTCAACTAAACACATCCTACAATTCCCAGCCACAGATAATCTTTCATGATAACAAAATCTAGGAATATCAGAACCGGCTATTTCACAAGCCTGCAATACAGATATTCTCGAATCAACTGAAATTTTTATACCGTTAACAAACACATTTAAATGCATATTTTATTTTATTTTATTCTAAGAAAGTGAAGAGTAATAACTTTATTACTTATTCTCTAAAGAATATGACAATAAATAAGATTCAAAAATACCAAGTAGAGGCAACAAACCTACAAAATAAAAGAAATAAAAGAATGTTCCTATCTGCCCGATCTCTAAATAAGGAGACTCAGGAGCACAACCACCAATCCAACCCAATACAAAGTAGTCTAAAACTAAAATCCAGAAAATAATTCTATGTAATGGCCTAAAAGAAGAGCTCCTTACCTCTGAAGTACCTGTGTATGGTAATATTAATAATATTAATAGCGCTGCGAACATAGCTATAACGCCACCAAGTTTATGAGGAATTGACCTTAAAATTGCATAAAACGGTAAAAAATACCACTCTGGCACTATATGGGCCGGAGTTACCATAGCGTTTGCTTCAATGTAATTATCTGTGTGCCCTAAATAATTAGGCGCAAAACACACAAAACCAAGATAGAGTATAAAGAAAGCTACCCAACTAAACAAATCTTTAAAAATAAGATATGGGTAAAATGGTATTTTATCAACATTACCATTTACTCCTAGAGGATTATTTGAACCCTGTTGATGTAACACTGCTATGTGAACAACAACAGCGCCTGCTATCAAAAAAGGTAACAAATAATGGAAAGAAAAAAATCTATTTAAAGTTGCATTGTCTACAGAAAAACCACCCCATAACCAAGCAACAATTGGCTCGCCAACGATGGGAAATGCCGAAAAAAGATTGGTAATAACAGTTGCTGCCCAAAAACTCATTTGACCCCAAGGTAAAACATATCCCATAAAAGCAGTAGCCATCATCAAAATTAAAACTATCACACCTACCATCCAAACAAATTCACGAGGTTTTTGATATGAACCATAATAAATACCTCTGCCAACATGAACGTACACAACTAAAAAAAACATACTTGCACCATTCGCATGTAAATAACGAATTAACCAGCCATTGTTTACATCCCGCATAATATGCTCTACACTTAAAAAAGCTAAATCTACATGAGGAGTATAATGCATGGCTAAAAAAATACCAGTTAAAATCTGAATTCCTAAAAAAATTCCTGCTAATGACCCAAAATTCCACATGTAATTGATGTTAATTGGGGTTGGATAATCAACAAGATGATCATTTAATATATTAATGATCGGCCGATTTAAAATTCTTAAGCTTGTTGATGACATAATTTATATTTTAACAAAGATCACAGGACTAAAAGTAAGCCCTGTGATTTTTAAGACTTAATTTGAGACATACTAGTATCTTTTATCAAAGGCAACTCATCAAAAGTGTGAAAACCTGGAGGTGAACCAACTACCCATTCCAAAGTCAATTCATACTTTGAATCCGTATCTCCAGAAAACTCCCAAGGATTAACAGGACAAGATTCTAAGTTTGTTAACGTTTCATAAACAATAACAAAAAAAATAAGGATAGCAAAAACAGAAATATAACTACCAAATGACGAAACGTAATTCCAACCTGCGTAAGCATCCGGATAATCAGGTATTCTTCTTGGCATACCAGCGAGACCTAAAAAATGTTGAGGAAAGAAAGTTATGTTAACTCCGATGAAAGTAGACCAAAAATGAATTATTCCTAAATTTTCTGGATATTGAAAACCTGTCATTTTTCCAATCCAATAGTAAAACGCTGCAAACATACCAAAAACAGCACCCATTGATAAAACATAATGGAAATGTGCAACGACATAATAAGTGTCATGAAAAGCAACACCTAATCCAGCGTTAGACAAAATAATACCTGTTAAGCCACCTACTGTGAATAAAAAAATAAACCCAATAGCAAAAACCATCGGAGTTTTTAAATGAATTGAGCCACCCCACATTGTTGCAATCCAACTAAAAATCTTAATACCCGTTGGAACAGCAATTATAAGAGTTGCTGCCGTAAAGTACGCTCGAGTATCAACATCCATACCGACAGTATACATATGATGAGCCCAAACAATGAAACCCAACAAGCCGATACTTAACATTGCATAAATCATACCAACGTAACCGAACACAGGCTTTCTAGAAAAAGTGGACACGATATGACTCACTATACCGAAAGCTGGCAAAATTAATATATACACTTCTGGATGCCCAAAAAACCAAAAAAGATGTTGATACAAGATTGGATCGCCACCACCAGAAGGGTCAAAAAAAGTTGTATTGAAATTACGATCACAGAGAAGCATAGTAATAGCGCCTGCTAAAACTGGGAGTGATAACAATAGTAAGAAAGCAGTGATTAAAACTGCCCAAACAAATAAAGGCAATCTGTGCATTGTCATTCCTGGACATCTCATATTAAAAATTGTAGTTATGAAGTTTACCGCACCAAGTATTGATGAAGCTCCCGAAACATGTAAACTAAAAATCGCTAGATCTACAGCACCTCCTGGATGACCTGATATGCTACTCAAGGGTGGGTAAACCGTCCATCCTGTTCCTGCACCAACTTCAACTAAAGTGGATCCTAATAATAAAATAAGAGCTGGTGGCAATAACCAAAAACTTATGTTGTTCATTCTTGGAAAAGCCATGTCAGGGGCACCAATCAAAATTGGAACTATAAAATTACCGTAACCTCCAATTAAAGCAGGCATTACCATAAAAAAAATCATGATAAACGCATGCCCAGTAACAATTACATTATACAATTGATTGTTACCACCTAGCACTTGAACACCAGGTCCAGCAAGCTCCATTCGAATTAATATCGAGAGTGTTGTTCCTATAACACCTGAAAAAGCTGCAAAAATGAGATATAAGGTACCTATATCTTTATGATTTGTCGAAAAAAGCCATCTGTTAATAAACTGTGACATTAAATGCACTTTGTAATTAAAAACTACCAACCCGTTAACTTTCAAAAATATGTTTTAATTCAACGAAAGACCAAAATTTAATAATTTAATTTCCAAGACTGAATTGCTAATTAAACTAGTGACGATATAATCTAAGTTCACTGAATTGTCATTCAACAGAAGTGGAAACGACACCATGTTTGAGTTTGCATCACTATCAACTAAACCCACAACAGGAATGTTCAATTTGTCAGCTTCCTGCACGATAAAATAACTATTTTTTACACTTAAAACAAAAATAACGTCTACTTTGTTTGACAAAACATTTGTTAGCGAACCGCTAGACCAATTTTTTACGATAAAAGGCTCGATACTTCGAAGCGCACATAATTTAGTAATATTATTCGAACTCTCATTTAAATTAGCAAATAAAATAGAAGACTTTTTTCTACTAACCACTGATTTTAAGAATTCATTTGTCACAAATAAATTTTCTTTGATTTTTTCAATGTTTAATACTGATATGCCTTTTCGATATCCCAGCACATTTGAATAAATTTTCGGATCAACAGACTCAGTTTTGTGTCCTAGTGACGCATAATATAAAAAATCTTTAGTAAAAGTATTTATTCCCATTCAAGTGCTCCTTTTTTCCACTCGTAGACAAAACCAATAGTCAGAATGAACAAAAATAAAAACATAGACCAAAAAGCGAACAATGGTAAGTTACTAATAACAACACACCAAGGAAAAAGAAAACTAACTTCTAAATCAAAAATAATAAATAGTATTGCTACCAAGTAAAACCGCACATCAAAA
>Ga0307984_1001281_pt1 | contig 10592 bp, 14 predicted proteins | sample EllFjometageno78_FD_203169 | JGI IMG/M metagenome (GOLD analysis project Ga0307984, IMG submission 203169) | Marine microbial communities from Ellis Fjord, Antarctic Ocean - #78 | ecosystem: Environmental > Aquatic > Marine > Unclassified | place: Southern Ocean | collected 2014-10-09 | reverse complement strand
CATCAGATAAGTATGTAGATGCCAGTTCAATTCGGTTTGTTGCGGGGGCTCAGGCCACAGCATCAGGTGTTCAAAGCACCATAGAATTCTTTACTTCCAATAAATACGGAGCTGCCAAGGCTTTTGTAATGGGAGACGACAAAACACTTTTATTTAGCGGCTCCGCAGCTATTCCAACTGCAAAGGCAGGCGCTATCTACTATAACACATCATCAGATGCTTTCTATCTTGGGGGCCTCTAATCTTTAATAATAAAAATAATTTAAAATAATTTAAAATGGCTACTTGGAAAAAAGTAATAACAGAAGACGATTCCATTGGGATCGCACAAGGGGGTACGGGACTAGATTCCATTACCGGAGGTAATATAATAGTTGGTAACGGTACATCCACACCATCACTAGTTCACTTAGAAGACGCTGAGCTACTTGTAGGTGCAGGCGCAGGGACAACTGCTCCTATAGCAGTTGCTATAACTGGAGATGTAACTTTAGGGCAATCTGGAGGAGTAGTAACTTCTACGATTGGTACTGATAAGGTACTGGGAAGTATGGTTAACGATGGTACTCTTGAGTGGGCTACCCACCAAGCTACGGCAGCAGCAGCAGCTAATGCACAGAAAGTACCTATTTTTAATTCTTCAGGAGTACCTACATTAAGTCCTGCAGGAGTAACTGGAAACTATCTGACTATAGATGGTAACAGTGAGATTGTGTGGGGAGATACACTATCATCTGCATCGGTTAATATTGCTGTATCAAATGGAGCAGGAGCTAAAGCTGTTGCTTTAGTAGCAGGAGCATCAGATGCTTCGTCTACCTCTTTACTTCAGGATAATACTACTGCATTTACTTGGAACGACAGTAATGACACATTAACTATTGGTGAGATCACTCTTGCGGGGGATTCATCATCAGTAATTACAGCAGATGACTTTACAGGAACATCAGCTAAATCTACACAAGTACTAGTTACTAACTACGGTACAACTAATACTGCTAGTGCAGCGCACGGAATACCTCACTTTGCAGGTACAGGAAATGGTAGCCAAGAGTCTCTTATATCAGATGACGTATTCTCATACAATCCTGGTATTAACTTACTATCAGCTCCTAAAGTTACTGCTTCTGGTTCAATCACAGCAAATATCTTTGTTTCACCTGTAGCAACAGGTACTTCACCAATGACAATTACGTCTACAACACAAGTAGCTAATTTACACGTTGCGAAGGCCGGAATTGGAACAAAAGTAGGAGTTACCCAGACAGCAGCATCAAATTCAGCTCACTATCTTACATTTGTATCAAATGCAGGATCAGTGACTAATGCGTCATTGAGAACAGACTCTGCAGATTTAATCTATATCCCAGAAGATGCTGGTTCTGATGTAGGTGGAACTTTAAAGGTGCCTAACCTTATTGTGACCGGGACTACTACAACTTTAAATACTACAAATCTTGAAGTTGTTGATCATACGATTAAAGTAGCCAATTCTAATACTACAGCAGCACTTGCGATAGGTGCAGGACTTATAGTAGATATTAATGATAAGGCTGCGGCAAACTTACCTAGTATTTTATACAATGGTGCAGATAATAGCCCTGGAGGTTGGTCTATAAGTAGAGCATCTAGTGATGCAGCTACAGCAGCAGCTATAACTACAGGTATTGGTACTATGCAGGTAGTTTCTGATATAACTGATTCAAACTATTCTGATGGAAATAGTGCCGCTATAGACTTTGGAGTTGGAGCTTTCTGCTACTCTTCTAATGGCGATGGTGGACTTTACATTCAGACAGGAGCGTAGTATGGGAATGCTAGGATCCACAATGGGGGCTAAACCCCCTGTATCGACAGACACTTTAAACAAAGACGAGCTTGAGCACCTATTATGGGCGCTCAGCGAGTCCACGTTTAGAGGAAAAGATGTACATTTGCTTTCGGGTATAATAAATAAACTCGCAAACCAATTAAAATCTAAGTAAGATGAAGCTAGACATTACGGAGGTACATTTCGTTAAGACAGCCATAGAAGCGTCCACTATTAAAGCATCTGATGCTTTTTTAGTGGCCGCAATTCTAGGCAAAGTAGACAAGGAATTTGAAAAGCTCCAGGCACAAGGCCAGAAAGAAGAGAGTCGAAAAAAATAAACCTTTAAAGTCTATATACTATGGCAACATGGAAGAAAGTTATAACAGAAGATGATGTAGCTAATTTAGCGACCGCTAACTTAACGATGTCTGGATCCCGTACTTTTTCTTTGACTGGAGGATACTCGCTGGGGTTTCAGAATGCGGCGCAGAATAACAAACTTATGTTTGGTTTGCATGCGTCGAGCAGCGTCAGCTTGTGTAGGTTTTACGCGGATATAGTTTCGTTTTCCTCCACTTGGGGAATTACTATGGAGGCACCATCCCTTTATATGACGGATATTACTGATAATTCATATGCTTCGCCTACAGTAACTTTAATGAAAAAGAAAGGCGGCCCTACTGTAGAAAATATTGTGGCGGGGGATAATAATGATAGTTTGGGGGGTGTGCTATTTAAGGGATACGCATCGGGACCCACAGCAAAAACCTTTGCAAGTATAAATACTAAGATAGAAGTGGCGCTTGAGGCTAATTCATCTGGGTCTTTGGCCATAGGTGTTTTAAATCAGGGCACTTTAGCAACTGCTCTAGAATTATTGCCGAGAGGCGTTGGTCAGGGGCTACTTACTGAGTTAGAAGCAGTAAAGGTGCATGGGTCAACACTATCTTCCTTAGTGACGACATTGGCAGCGGCTGATAATGCCTCAGCCCTTGCTGTTATACAAGCGGATGTTGATGCCAATGAGGTTGCATCAGATGCTAATGAGTTATCATTAGCTCTTTCTATATCAACTGTGCAGGCAGATGTAGATGCAAATGAACTTGCGTCTGACGCTGCTGAGGCTGCTTTACAGCTATTAATAACTAATTTGACTTCAACTGTTACTGCTCTTAATACCTATGCAACTAATTTGCAGTATAATTTTAGTACGGATTTTAAATTATTAGCTAATTCTTCACCTCTCACTACTTCTCCGTCGACGTACCAAAATTACGGTCTTGCGTCTGGAGCTGGAATGATTTTCAGGCGAGAGGTTGGCGGCTGGTCAGAAACTGATAGGCATGATGGGTATCAAGTTACTACTACTGAGGTTACAGCCATTATATCCCCCAACGCTAGCGCGGTTATTCCGGGGGTTTATGGAGTTCCAGGAGGTGATATGTCAATTTACAATATGGATCAAGACATTGAGTCAGGCCGAGCAGGGGCATGGCTAACGTATGAAAGAGGTTCTAACAGTCCGGGAGTAACAATTAGATTCCATGGGAGCATTTGGATGAAGTCTCGTGAGGTTGGGTTTACGGGGCAGACAATTCAAACGTTCTCAGCCCATAGGGCGGAGCTTAAAGCTACTACATCTATAAATGTTGCCACTGGTATGCCGTTTAATGCTGAACCAGTATCTACGCACTCTCTAACTGAGGCGTATAACAGTGCAGGACCTTATACTACTCCCTATCTAAATAAGTTCGCCTATGATTATACGTATACTTTTTCTGCTCTTGGTGATAATGAAGCTCAGGTGGAGATGTTTATGATAGGAGTAGCAAACACTAGTGTTGATCCTTTGGGGTCTAATGATAATAGTAATACGTATATTGGGTACGACTCTCTGGTGGCTGATCTACAGATGATTGTAAAACCTACTTAATAGTTGTATACATTTGTAATATATAATACATTATTTTATATATTTGCCAAAACAATATTAAGATGAGCAAAGAAATTAATTTTATTCCTCAAGGACAGTGGATACTACTTCCGGATCCTACCGCATCAAAGCGTGAGTCAGGCATTATACTGGATGAGAATACTGCAAAGAAGCTAAGTACAAACATACTAAAGGTTCTTAAGGCAGGTCCACACTGCCAATTCTGCAAAGAGGGGGATACTATAATGGTAGATCCTACTACAGAGGCTAGACGGATAACTATCGAGGAGTTAACATATATTCTTGTGGGAGAGCATCAAGTACTAGGACGTATAATGTGAAAGATATAGCTGGGACAGTAACGATCTCCTTAGCAGACTATCAAAAGATGGTCTCTGCAGGAGAAGAGGCAGATAAATTTAATGGCAAAACAAAGCGTGCTGCTAAAGAATTATCTGTGTTCCTGACCTTTCTTGCTACTCGCTCAGATGTAGTGCCCTATGTTACAGAATTCAACCGTCAGTCAACCTCAGCTAAGATAATTCTAGAGGAGGGCAGGGCTACTATAGAATTTCTAGATGGTAACAGCTAAGTTCAATACAGAAGACCTAGACGAGTTTGTTTATAGTGTAAAAGATTTTGAGACCAAGCTCATTATATGGGCAACTCTAAATACAGAAGCAGAATGGGAAATCAACACATACATAGGAGCATATAATTTTTTAATCGAAGTAATCGTAGACGATGGATCAGAATTTGACTATTAAGGTAAATAGTACATACAAGTACCTTCAAATTTGGAATGGTATATTTAACCTTACAGAGAAAGAATTAAAAATTCTATCTTTATTTGTGGATGCGAATAAGGAAAAAGAGGGTGTAAATATCTGTACCCCAGCGGCTAAGAAGTTAGTGGCAAAGCAGTTAGGCTTTACTGACCACAATACTTTAAACAATTATGTAAAGAAATTTAAAGATAAAGGCGTACTTTTAAAGCGAGGGCGTAACTATAGTCTTAATAAACTTCTTAATACAAAAACTAAAAGTGTTCGAATCAATCTACAGTGGCAAAATGCATAGTGCGCATGAAGAGTTAGTATTTACTCAGCACCTTGTTGAAGGTAGCTGGTTTATTACAATTGTTCAGGATAAAGTAGGCGCCCTTGTAGAGATTATAGATGAGCCGTTATTTGAAACAGATGTGGAATTTGAAGCAGATTTTGAAATAGAAATTACACCCCATGAGTGAAGACAAGATGCCTAGTACTTGGAGTATGGTAAAAAGTTTTACTAAAGAACTCTCTCGCTATATTAAAGAGGGAGCTCCAAACGTATCTGTTAAAGACTATAAACAAAGGGTAGGTGCATGTGAAGTATGTGAGCACTTTAAAAAAGAACAGGCTAGATGCGGACTATGTGGGTGTAAAGTTGAGTATAAAGCTCAATGGAAAACTAGCAGTTGTCCCGATGTACCCCCGAGATGGAAACCACAAGTTATAGACCATGGCAAAAACGAAGAAGGAGATAATACAGATTCTGGCTACTAAGTACAATCTTCCTCTATCACAAGTAGAAGCTGTAGTAGATTATCAATTTACTTATGTTGCAAAGACTATGAAGGAAGGTAAATTTGAGTCTATTAGACTACCTAAGTTTGGTAAGTTCTCAGCTAGGCCGGGGAGAATAAAATATATACAAGAAAAGTCAAATGGATCTACTAACGATAAGCGATAAAAAAGTTATACCTAACGCGTATACACTGACTATAAAAGATTTTAAAGGTCTAAAGTCAGCTGAATTAGCAGCTATATACTATTTTACAGATCATAGATCCCCTTATGCAGTCTATCCGTTAGAGGATAGGAAAGATAAGATAATACACGACTTAGGAGTTAAATGGACTCCTAGAATTGATGTAGGGGTAAAGAAGTACAAAGAGCTTACTGAGACATCAGCTGTGAAGCTTCTTAAGTCTGCTAGATCCTCAATAGGGAAATTAGAAAGGTATTTTCAGGACATTGATTTAACTTTGATGGATGATAATGGGAAACCTATATATGCGGCAAAAGATCTCGTAGCCAACCTCACAAAAATGGGGGACGTTGTTTCTGGTCTAACTAAGCTCGAGGATGTAGTTAAAAAGGATCAGCAAGCCGCAGCTGTAAACAGAGGAGGTGTGGTAGTTAATAAATACAGTAGGTAATAGAAGATGTTTAAACACACAGACAGACTTCGTCCGGCAGCATTGTATTTTATGAAGCATGGGTTTTATACCAACGCTTTAAAAGAAACAAAAGATTACTTTGACTACTGGGACTCAGAAAGGGAGAGATGCTTATATGGATATGAGATAGACGAACTAAAAATTACTGGGTTTCATTATTTTTATCTTAACTACTGTCCTATTGACAGGTCTGTGGAAGAGATACTTCCTGATGGGACTAAGATCGCACGCAGGGAAAGGACGTTTCCAGCATTCTATGACGGGGATTGGAAATACTATAACTCTATTGACGAGTGCAGAAAGACTAATAAGCATATGACTGTGCTAAAAGCTAGGCGTAAGGGATACTCATATAAAGCGTCTTCTATGCTAGCCCGCAACTATTTCCATTTAAGAAACAGTAAGAACTATGTCTTTGCTGGGCAGAAAGAATTTATTATTGGGGACGGTCTGTTATCCAAAGCGTGGGAGATTCTCTCTTTTGTGGATGATAATACAGCGTGGACTCAACCTAGACTTAGGGATCGGGAGATGAATAAAATGTCTGGGTACAAGAAGAATGTAAACGGAGCAGACGTCGAGCTTGGTATGAAGTCCATGATTATGGGGGTATCACTTAAAGATGCGCCAGACAAAGTACGTGGTAAAGCGGGAGAGCTTATATTCTTTGAGGAAGCAGGTGCATTTCCAGGGCTACTAAAAGCGTGGGAAGTAGCTATGCCTACTATGAGGCAAGGGGCCAATACTCTAGGTACTATGATAGCATTCGGTACTGGTGGAACAGAAGGTGCAGACTTCGAAGGGATGGAGGAATTATTCTATAACCCTGAATCATATGACTGTTTAGCGTTTGATAATATATGGGATGATGGAGCTATGGGAACTCAATGCGGACATTTTGTGCCTATCTATGAGAATCTTGAGGGGTTTATTGACGATGCTGGTAACTCGTTGCGGGATGTAGCGGTAGCATTTGAGGAGATAAATAGAAACAAAAAGAAAGGTACAAATGATCCTAAAGCTTACGATCAATACGTAGCTGAGCACCCACTTACTCCTAGAGAGGCAACATTACAGGTGTCGTCCAATTTATTTGATATATCATCTTTACAGGAGCACTATAATAAAGTAAAGGTCGGAGGACTCCATAGTATAGGAACGAATGGTTCATTGCTTTATGGAAAAGGAAATAAAATAGAATTCAAAGTGGAGGGAGATGCTAAACCTATCCTACGATACCCGCATAGAAAGGAGGATGCCTTAACTGGATGTGTTACTGTTTACGAAGGACCATATAAAAATTCTAAAGATCAAGTACCACACAATTTATATTTAGTCTGTCATGACCCGTATGGGCAGAATCAATCCGCAGACTCTTCTTCTCTTGGAGCTGCATATGTAATTAAGAGAGTTAATAATATCAGCCGTCCGGATGATTTAATTGTAGCTAGCTATGTTGGAAGACCGCACTCACAAGACGAATATAATCGTAATCTGTTTATGCTTGCTGATTATTACAACGCTAAAATTGGTTTTGAGAACGATCGCGGAGCTGTAATACATTATGCAAAACAGCATAGGAAGCTACACAGGCTACAAGAAGAGTTTGAGATGTTAGATAAGAAAGATCTACGCTCCAAGAAAGTAAAACGTCAGTATGGAATGCATACCACTGAGGCAAGAAAGCGTCAAGGGGAACTGTATATCAGGGACTGGTTAAACACTGTGAGGTCAACACAAGAGGATGGGACGACTATATTAAATATGCATAAAATCTACGACCCAGCTCTACTCCAAGAGTTAATTAAATTCAACCACAAAGGTAACTTTGACCGTGTGATGGCGTTTATGGTTGGAATGTACCACACGCGAGAGTTATATAACGCGGAGGTGAAAGAGATTTTAGAGGATAGAGCTACAGATGATTGGTTTGATAATGTATATCATTAATGGTATATTACTAAAAGACAAGTCAAAATACTACTATGGATGGAGATTAAAAATAATTCATTAACTTTGTAAGATATGCACCTAGGGGGAGACAAGATACCGCAGCAAAAACTGCCTTTATCCAAAAAGACAAAAGAATGGCGTGAATCCTGTGTGGAGGCGTTTATTCACATGTCTGAGAATGGAGTAACAGAACGTAAGGATCACTTACGCTCTCTGTATGATTTCTACAACGGAGTTATTGATGAGATAGATTATAAATATGTGTTAAAGCCATACGGCAAGACACGTGATAATTTTCCCTCTGCAATGCGTAACTACCCAATCATTAAACCGGTTATCGATTTATTGTTAGGAGAGAAGTCTAAACGTCCTCTTAATTATACTGTAAGTGTATTGAACCACGATGTAGTCTCTCAGAAAGAGGAGGCTAAGCACGCAATGCTAGTTAAAAATATGCAGGCTCAGTTTGTCAATAAGCTTTCTGAGATGGGGATGGATACTGGTATGGAGGAGCAGGAAGTGCAATTGCCAAAGTCTCTTATGGAGATGTTCGAAAGAGATTACGTAGATAATAGAGCTATTTTAGGGCAGCATGCTATGACGTATATTATGCAGTCACAGGAAGTGTCTGATAAAGTACAGAAGGCGTGGTTTCATTACATAGTTTCTGGAGAGACCTATACACATAGAGGTGTCCGTAACGGAGAGCCTTTTTACGATGTACTTAATCCTATCGATATTGATTACGATATGGATCCGGATCTAGAGTATGTAGAGGATGGGGATTGGGCTGTTATACGTAAGTATGTACATGCCTCAACAATCATTGATCATTACCACGAGTCTTTAAGTAGTCAGCAGGTAGCTGAACTGGAGGAGCCTAGGCATATGGAGGTAGATTCATATTTGCTTTCTCGTAGTAGTACTAATACAAATCCAAATGTACATAGAAGTAGGTTACTTGAAGTAGCTACAGTATATTGGAAGGGTAGAAAAAGAATAGGATTTTTTACTTTCCAAGACCCTCTTACGGGAGACCTTGAAGAGCAAGAGGTCCAAGAAGGATTTAAACTCACTCCTGAAATGAAGGAGATGGGAGGTGAGGTAGAGTGGATGTGGGTTAATGAAGTTTGGGAAGGTACTAGGATTGATGGTAGATTCTATATTGATCTGGGCCCAATTACTAATCAAAGAAATTCAATTAGTAACCCATCAGTGTGTAAGCTTCCTATTAACGGAAGACGCTATTCAAATGTTAACTCTAAAAACATTTCTCTTGTAAGCTTAGGGATTCCGTACCAAGTAAATTATAATATTTATAAGTACCGATTAGAACTAGCTATTGCGCGTAGTAAAGACATTGTTGCACAGTTTGATATTAATATGATCCCAAAGAAATGGGACATGGATAAGTTCATGTACTTTGTAGAAGGTACAGGAATTGCTTGGGTAGATTATAATAAGGAAGGTATCCAACTTTCACCGCAGCACCAGTCTGTACTTGATATGTCGATTAAGACTATTGAACAGTATATACTACTTTTAAATTCTATCTTAGAAGAGTGGGAGAAATTATCAGGAGTTAACCGCCAACGTCAAGGACAGGTAAGTCAGTACGAAGGTAAAGGCGCAAGCCAACAAGCTATTGTACAATCTTCGCATATAACCGAGGATCTATTCCGCAAGTTTGAATCTTTCGAACAAAGAGATATGCAAGCATTATTAGATTACTCTAAGGAAGCTTGGGCAACTGGAAAGCAAGGTATGTATGTAATGCCTGATGGAACAGTAGACTACTTACTGGTAGATCCACTTTCTCATATGGAGTCTAACTACGGAATTTTCGTAACTAATTCAGGTAAAGAGCAAGAGAAGATTGAGAATCTTAAACAGCTATCACAATCATTTGCACAGAACGGTTTACCTGCTTCTGCGATTGCAGAGATGTTTGATGCAGAGAGTTTCCCTCAGTTAAAGGATAAGTTAGAGAAGGCTGAGAAGTATACTGAGGAACTTCAACAAGCTCAGGCTCAGGCAGAGCAAGAAGCAGCTCAACAGGCTCAGCAGATGCAAGCTCAGATGGAGCAGGCTAAGGTAGAGAATGAGAATACTAATAAGGAGCTAGACCGTAAGAACAGCATTGAGATTGCAATGATTCAAAAGTCTGGTACTGAAGACGCTCAAACAACTGGTCGTATAAAAATCGAATCAGATAGAGCTAATAAGCAGTTAGATATTAACATCAAAGAGATGGACATCAATGAGAAAGTTCGTTCTAATAGAGCGGATGAACAGCTTGATAGAACAAAGCTTACTCAGGATAACATTAATACGAAGGCAGAGTTAAAGATTAAGGATAAGCAGGCCAGTAAACCAACAGGTGGAAATTCCTAGCTCATGTGTAAACCTTGTAAAGCAGAACTAAAAAAGTATCAAACGGGAGGATTCACGAAAGATGGATCTGTTGCTGAGGGGGATCCTATAGCGTCTGGAGAGTTCAAGATGAGCCAGTTCCTTAATGAGCTAGGCAATGCTGGCACAGCAGAAGGAACACAGGAAGGTATGGACAACCGAGAGGCTGCTCTTGAGAGTACTTTAGAAAGAGAAAAGGCGAGGGTTAAGAGAGTAATTGCTAACGTTTCTGGGACGACTAAAAAAATGTCAGAGGT
>Ga0307984_1001280_pt1 | contig 10603 bp, 10 predicted proteins | sample EllFjometageno78_FD_203169 | JGI IMG/M metagenome (GOLD analysis project Ga0307984, IMG submission 203169) | Marine microbial communities from Ellis Fjord, Antarctic Ocean - #78 | ecosystem: Environmental > Aquatic > Marine > Unclassified | place: Southern Ocean | collected 2014-10-09 | reverse complement strand
AATACTTGAGGATTCATTTTTAATACCTTATTAGTAAAAGATGTGTCATTTATATCACAATAGGTAAAAGTATTAGAAGTTGCAAATCCATATACATCAGGGTTTATTTCCTGTGCTGGCATTAGAAAAGCAGAAAATATCAGAATAAATACTAGTGTATTTTTTTTCATTTCATTAATCCTTTATCTTTCAACTCCTGTACTGATTTTTTATATTTGTCTTCCATTATTTCCTGAGTTTTTACCCAATTTACAAATTCTAAAATCCCCTTCTTAAAATCATATTTTGGAACAAATCCTAGAAGGGTTTTTGCTTTATTTAAATCTGCATAATTATGCCTTATATCTCCTAATCTGTATATTCCTCTAATAGAGATACTAATATCAGAATTGTAAAATTTCTTTAAAGATTCTGCAACCTCTTTCACGCTTGTCGCTACTCCAGAACCAATATTAAATACCTCCCCATTTGCTTGTTCTTTTTCAATCCCAAGAATAGTTGCATCTACTACATCTTCAATATATACAAAATCTCTACTCTCCAATCCGTCTTCATAAATATCAAGATTATTTCCATTTAAAATTCTGGTAGAAAAAATAGATAAAATACCAGTATAAGGATTAGAAAGAGATTGTCCGGGACCATACACATTTTGATATCTAAAAGCGACCGATGGAATCCCTAATGAATCTCCCATAAGCATTACCATTTGTTCTTGTTGTTGTTTGTTTATTCCATAAATTGAAGAAGGATGAATTTTGGATTTCTCATCTGTAGCTACAAGATTAAGTTCTGAATTACAAATATCACATTTCGGATTAAATTGCCCCTTTTCCATATCTGTTTCCTTTCTCTGTAAAGGATATTGGTCTCCATGAATTTTACAATTATATTTTCCCTCACCATAAATTGCTCGGGAGGAAGCAACAATCATTTTTTTAACAGAATGACGAGAGTTTGCAAGTATTTCTAACAGATGTGCCGTCCCCATAATGTTCACATCATTGTACTTTTCTACCTCATACATGGATTGTCCAGTTCCCGTTTCAGCTGCCAGATGTACAATAATTTCTTGTCCTTTTATTGCGACTTGCCAATCTTCTTTATTCCTAACATCCCCTTTAATAAAAGTACATTTCCCTTTTATTTTTTTAAAAAGAGAAGAATTTTTATCTCCATGAATTTGCTGTGATAAATTGTCTAGCACTGTAATATTATATCCTTTATCGTGTAATTTTTCACATAATCTGGACCCTATAAATCCCGCTCCTCCTGTTATTAAAATATTTTTCATTATCAATTTAATTCTATTTTGTAAATCTACTAAAAAATGACATCATTCCAGAAACAATAAGTATCAGAAAAAAAGGCCTCAACAAAAGAGGCTCTGTAAATACTGAAATAAGAATAATCATCATTAAAATCCTTTTTCTATTCGGGAATAATGTTTGCTTAAACAAACAATACAGTAAAAAATATGATATAGGTATTCCCATTGCTACCATTAAATATGTTATAGAATTAGAACTTCCTTTATCTGTTGATTTTGCTTTCAATTCTAAACTAGTAGATTCTTCAAATGAATTAAGAAGATTATTATTTATAAAGTGGGAGGACCTAAAATCACTAAAAAAACTATCATCTAATCCAATGCCTGACAAAGGATAATCCTTGATAATAGAAATAGTTTGTATTAAATCAAAATATCTCTTCTGAAAAGAAGATGTTTCTAATTTCTCTTCAACATTTGATTTTGCAATAAAATAAAAAGGTATTACAAGACTAATTGCTAAAAAGATTAAAACCGGATTCTTTTTTATTGAAGATTTGAAGATGAAAATTAAAATAATCATCATAATAATTATCCCAGTGGTAGAATAGGTAGTGAAGATTGCAAAAATAGTCAACAGAATAACCCATTTATTTCGTTTAAAAACCAATCCCTCTAAATATAGTAAAATGTTTAAATATATCTGATTAATACCTGGTTCCCAAAACCACCCTTGGTTTCTTACAAAATCTAATCCCAGGATATTTAAAGAAGAACGTTCTGTGTCGTAAAAAAACATATAATTAAATGTCTTGATAACCTTATCTGTATTATATGGATATGATATTTCAAACAAATTATTTCTTACCAGAAAATAAAATAAGAAATTACAAATAGAATAATATAATATAATCCTTAATATCCACCTCAATCTTTTTAAAAAATAAGATGTGTCTCTATTATTAATAAGATGAGTTAAAATAAAAACACATGACGATATATTTAATAAATGAAACACATATTTAGTATAGCTTTGACTTCCTAAACAATAAATATAATTAATTAGAATAAAAAAATAAAAAAGGACTAAAGTAAGAAGAGAAGTATTAAAAATAGATTTTTTAACTCTTTCTCCCAGAAAAAGTAAAGAGAATAATGAAATGCTAAATAATACAACAGAAAACAGGTTTCTATGAAAAGAGAAAAGTAGTCCACCACTACTAAAAACTAAAAGTAGTAATAAAATAGTATCAAATAATTTATGTGTACTTGTAATCTTCAAACTACCAATTCATTTTTTTGTTAATTATCCTTTCAAGATTGGAAATATCCTCTCTGAAATATTTTTCTAATATATCCGATTTTACTTCTTGACTCAATTGCTGGTATTTAAATTCTGTACTATTGATTCTCTGTATTCTATTCCTAATAATCTGTCTCAATTGTATAGATGGAACCATGAATTTTATTACCTTCCTCCACCACCCTCTTTTCTTTATTATTTTTTTTAGAACTCTTGACTTTTCTTTACTTGAAGGATTACTTCTAATGTCAGTATTTAACAAAATAGAATTATCAACTTTCAAGAAATCTAATATATTCCTTATTGTTAGATCTCTATCTTGCAAAAATTCGTCTTCAAAGTGAATAAATAGGAAATTATCTAAGCTAAAATATTGTAAATACCTATCTATCATTTCTGCATACAAACCTTGTTGAAGATATGAATGCCTTAAATATGACAAATAATCAAACTGATCCTTATATTTCTTTAATCTACTAACTTCTAATTCTAAAGCTTCTTCAAAAATTTCAATTTCGTGATTATCTCTTTTTGAATGTAAATAATGAGAATAAGCTCTATCTACTGGATTTCTAAAGATAACAAGAAATTTCATGTCCTCACCTAAAGACTCAAAGATTCTTTTAGGAGCATTTTCATCAAAGAGATATGATGGAGTAAAATCAGCAATTATTTTTTTATTAGCTTTTTTATAATAGTTTCTTGCATACCAGTCAAGTCCATTTTCAAAATTTTCTGGAATATCGAAAAAATGGGGCTCCTTAAAATTAGGAATAAAAATCTCTGGATGTTGGCGCAATATATCATACAAAGTAGTTGTTCCACTCTTAGCCGCACCTAAACAGAAAAAATTTGGCAAACTCATTTCGTCCAATGTTTTAAATCTTTCCCTATTAATTCTGACAACTTATTAATATCCTCTATAAAAAAGGATTCTAAATGTTCTTTTGTTTTCTTATTCATAGAAGTTACTTTATTAGTAGAAATTTTTACTAGTTTTACTTTTACTTTATCTTTTATAATATCGGGCACAAATTTCATATATATATTCTTAAAAATATTATCTTTCTGAAATAAATTTTTCATTCTTTGGTTTTTCCACCTTTTCCCTCCTACATTATGCCTTGTAGAAGAATTTATTTTAGTTTTAACATTTACTTCTAAAAATTCAAAAACATCTTTTAATACTTCATCTGTTTTGTCTCTAAAATCTTCATAGAGGATTATATGAACATTTTCAAATTTCTCTTTATAAGCCTTCACCATATTGTAATACAATCCCATGTCTTTATACATAACCATAGGAGTTAGGGTTAAATCTTTTTCTAACCTGCCTTCTTCTTGATTCAGAGCGTCTTCAAATGAAAGAGATTCTTTCACACTTTTAGAAACATGCTGAAAAGCAGAAAATGCACGATCCACAGGATTTCTTAAAAGAATAATTATTTTAACATCATCTCCTAGTAGTAGTTTTATATTTTTAATTGCCTCTTTATAATAATATAAATAAAAAACTGTTGACTCTCCAATAGCTTTTTCCTGTTTAACATTTTCAAAAAGAAATTTATATTCATCCCAATTCCAAATACCAAAATGCAACCTTTCTTCCACCTTAGATTTAATTAAAAATTGAGGTTCTTTTACACTCTTTCCTTCTTTATTTATTGTTGGCATAAATATATCTTCATGCTGAATAAGGTACTCATGCAAAGAAGAAGTACCACTCTTAGCAGCTCCAACAACTAGAAAATTTGGTAATTTATTTTTCATAATTTCATAAAAGGAATATAAAATGTATAGAAACCTAATTTTTTCTTTACCGCTAAAATCATTCCAGAATTCCAGACTACTATACTTATCACAGAAGCTAAAGCGGCTCCATCAATACCATATTTTGGTATTAAATATAAATTTAAAACAATATTAAGAATTGCAGCAAACAATAATATTTTCGCATGTATATTTTGATTTCCTGTCATTTGTAAAATATTACCAACTGAACCCGAAAAAGAGCTAAATAACTTACCGCAAGATAAAAGAATAAATGCATTTACACCAACTTTAAATTCCTCTCCAAATAATCCTAATAAGAACTCAGGAAACATAAAGAAGATAATTACTAGTGGAACAGAAGTCCAGAATATCATTTTTGTAGATTGACGAACAATTTTCCTCAATCCCTTCATGTCGTTTTTAGCATACATTTCAGCAAATTTTGGTGAAGCAATACTATTAATAGACATAAGTGCAACTGCTGCAAACATAGAAAGTTTGAATGCAGTATGATAAATTCCTACCTCTTCTGATGTGGACATAGACCCTAACATTAATTTATCGGTCCAAGCCATTATAAATTGCACCGATTGAGCAAACATTAATGGAATAGAAATTTTTAATAAATTCGCATAACTTATAATTTCTAAGTCAGCACTCTCCTTACTATCGGATAATTTCTTTATCGAATATTTAAATGATAAAAATGATAAAATAGAAACTATAATAACACTAACAAAATAAGCGTAAATAGGAACATCTGAAGTTGTAATGAATTGATATATGATTAATAAAGACACAATAGTAAACAAAGCCTGAGATACCATATAGAAAAACGAAAATTCGGCAATTCTTTTTAAACCTCTCAAACTTTCATAATGTAACATGAAAAATGACATTGGTAAAATCAAAAATGCATTTAATTTAATGTATATATAATTTGTATTTATTAAATCAGCAATAGGTTCTGCCAGAAAATACATCAATAAAGAAGCTATTACAGTAGAAAAAGATAAAATGATAACAACTTGTTTTCTAAACCTGAAAATACTTGACCATTTATTTAGTGAAGCAAAAGAAGCAATAAAACGAATAGAAGTAGTGTCTAAACCAAGTTTAGCTAACAAAGTAAAGAGTCGTAAAATAGTAATAGCTAATACATAATCACCTAAACCTTTCGCTCCAAATAAATTAGCAATTACTAAAGTAAGAAGATAACCAATGGCTAATCCTCCAAATCTTAAAAAGAAAGAAATACCACTTCCTTTTAGAAGTTCTGAAAAATCTTTATCCTTAAGTGCGTTTCTAATCTTTGTTTTCATTGGTTTATTTTACCAAAAACCAAGGGTTTAAAAGGTCTTCCTTATTGTATTCTACTGGATTTTCACTGTTATATTGCAATACTTTAAATCCTGCCATTCTGCAAATAGCATCACCCGCTCCTGTGTCCCATTCCATAGTTGGAGCGTACCTAGGGTAAGCATCAGCTTTCCCTTCAGCTACCATGCAGAGTTTTAGAGAAGATCCCACTGCCATCACCTCTACATTTCCATGTTCTTGTTTCTTTTGCTCAAAAAATTCTTCTGTTTCTACCGACATATGAGAACGAGAACCAACAACAATATAAGTATCTCTTTCTTCTTTAATTGGCAATGTGTCTGAAACAGAAATCAGTTGTTCCAAATCTGTTATTTCATCTGTAAAATCAGATTTTTTAAAAGAACCTAAACCCTCTAAAGCAAAATACAATTCTTTTTTAACAGGCACATAAATCACTCCCATAATAGGATTTCCTTCATGAATCATAGCTATATTTACAGTGAACTCACCGTTTCTTTTTACAAATTCTTTTGTACCGTCTAAAGGGTCAACTAACCAAGAATATTCCCACTCTTTTCGTTCCTGAAAAGATATTTTAGCTCCTTCTTCACTTAATATTGGAATATTAGTCCTGGTCAGAAATTCTTCAATAACATCATTACAGTTTTTATCTGCTAAAGTTAAAGGAGACTTATCGTCTTTATGTTCTACTGCAAAATCAGAAGCATATACTTCCATAATTGCATCTCCTCCTTTTACAGAAGCGTTTATTGCAATTATTAATAATTCATTAAAATTCATTTTTTAAGGTTTTTATTTTTTTAAATAGATATTTAATGCTTTAGAAGTGCCAATTCTTGTCGCTCCCGCTTCTACTATTTTTTCGAACTCTAAAAAGTTAGAAACTCCTCCTGAAGCTTTTATTGGAAGTTTTCCTGAAATAGATTTCATCATTTTCACATCTTTTACTGTCGCTCCAAATCCACCATAATAACCAGTAGATGTTTTAATAAATACTCTCTCGGAGAACTCTGAAAAATTTTCGGAGACAATACTTGATATTCTTTTTGTTATACTTCTTATTTCTTCTTTTGAAAGAGCTCCTGTTTCAATAATCCACTTTACAGTTTTATTATATTCTACAGCAATTTTCGTACCCTCCATTATATCTCTATCAAATTTCACAAATCTTTTCTGTTTGAAGATATTATAATCACATACATAGTCTAACTCATCTGCACCAAAATCAATTACTTCTTTAGCTTGTTTTAATTTTTCTTCTGTACTTCCATCTCCCATTGGAAAATCTATAACAGTACCTACTAGAACATCTGAATTATCCGTCATTTTTTTAGCCATAAAAACAAATTTTGGTCTAATCATAACTAGTTTAAAACTATTTTGAATAGCTTCATTAATAACATCTTCTACATTACTTCTATTTTCATCTTCAGTTATTCCTAATTGTTCAGATGTTTTCAAGTATGTAGAATCTAAATAGTCTTCTGTTTTCATTACATTTAAATTGATTACAAATCTACTATTTTTATCTGAATTTTTAATAATTTATATTTCAAATATTTTGCTTAAATTTGCCGACTTAAATATGAAAGAAGCTAAAGAAAATATATTCACCATTTTTAATGACATTCTTCAAAGAGAAGACAAAGAAAAATTATTGAATCAAAAGTCCAAAGTTGTTTGGATGACTGGATTATCAGGTTCTGGTAAAACTACTATTGCGAAAGGAGTAGAAAGACACCTGCATTCTCAAGGAATATTAAATCAACTTTTGGATGGAGATAATATCCGTGTAGGGATTAGCAATAACCTTACTTTCTCTTCAGAAGATAGAGGAGAAAATATTAGAAGAATTTCAGAAGTAAGTAAACTTTTTCTAAATTGCGGAGTGGTGACTTTAAATTGTTTTGTAAGTCCAACAATTGAAATTAGAAATATTGCAAAAGAAATAATTGGAGCAGATAATTTTATTGAAGTATACATAAACGCCTCTGTTGATACTTGTGAAAAAAGAGATGTAAAAGGTCTCTACCAAAAAGCAAGAAAAGGGGAAATAAAAGATTTCACGGGAATAAGTGCTCCGTTTGAAGCTCCAGAAAATCCTGAAATAGAGATAAACACTTCTAAACTTTCAATAGAAGAATCGGTAAAGAAAGTTCTAGATTATATATTACCAAAAATAAAAAACAAGTAAACAATGAGTTCGTACAATTTAACACACTTAAAAGAATTAGAATCGGAAGCAATTTTCATACTTAGAGAAGTGGCTGCACAGTTTGAAAAACCTGTAATGTTATTTTCTGGAGGGAAAGATTCTATTATCATGTTCCATCTTGCCAGAAAGGCATTTCATCCTGGAAAAGTTCCATTCCCTTTAATGCATGTAGATACAGGCCACAACTTCCCTGAAACTATTGAATTTAGAGATCAATTAATGGTGGAAACAGGAGAAACACTAATTGTAAAATACGTTCAGGATTCCATTGATAATGGAACTGCAGTAGAAGAAACTGGAATAAATGCATCAAGAAACGGATTGCAAACCGTAACGCTTCTAGAAGGATTAGAAGAAGGAAAATACGATTGTGCAATGGGAGGAGCTAGAAGAGATGAAGAGAAAGCAAGAGCTAAAGAAAGATTCTTTTCTCATAGAGATGAATTTGGACAATGGGATCCAAAAAATCAAAGACCTGAACTTTGGAATCTGTTTAACGGAAGAAAAAAAATGGGAGAACATTTTAGAATTTTTCCAATTTCAAACTGGACAGAGATGGATGTTTGGCAATATATCCTACATGAAAAACTAGAACTCCCTTCTTTATATTTCTCTCATAAAAGAGAAGTGGTAAATAGAGACGGAGTACTTTTAGGGAAATGTGATTACATTCAATTAAAAGATAGTGAACAATGGGAAGAAAGAACAATAAGATGTAGAACAATTGGAGATATGACTTGTACTGGCGTTGCTGAATCAGATGCAGTAACACTAGAAGAAATTATTGAAGAAGTAGCAACAACAAGAGTTACAGAGAGAGGTGGTAGAGCGGATGACAAAAGATCTGAAGCAGCCATGGAAGACAGAAAAAAAGAAGGGTACTTTTAAAAAAAATATGAGAGAAACGAAAGGATATTTAGATATGGAGCTTTTACGCTTCACAACTGCTGGAAGTGTAGATGACGGAAAAAGTACTTTGATTGGAAGATTACTTTACGATAGTAAAGCCATCTTTGAAGATCAAATGGAATTATTGGAAGAAACAAGTAAGCAAAGAGGAGAAGAAGGTGTAAACCTTGCACTTTTGACAGATGGTTTACGATCGGAAAGAGAGCAAGGAATTACGATTGATGTAGCTTACAGGTACTTTGCAACTCCAAAAAGAAAATTTATTATTGCAGACACTCCAGGACATATTCAGTATACCAGAAATATGGTTACTGGAGCATCAACTGCAAACTTGGCACTACTTTTAGTAGATGCAAGACATGGAGTGATTGAGCAAACTAAAAGACATGCGTTTATTGCATCACTTTTGCAAATTCCACATATTGCAGTTTGTATAAATAAAATGGATTTGGTGGACCACAGTAAAGAAACTTTTGATAAAATCAAAAAAGATTTTGAAGATTTTGCAACAAAATTAGAAATTAAAGATGTTCGTTTTATTCCAATTTCTGCACTTAATGGAGATAATGTTGTTGACCGTTCCTCTAATATGGATTGGTATGATGGCTCAACTTTGATGCACCTTTTAGAAAATATTCATATTGGTTCAGATCAGAACCATGTAGATTGCAGATTCCCTGTTCAATTTGTTGTTCGTCCGCAATCCAAAGAACATCCTGATTACAGAGGATATGCTGGAAGAATTGAAGGTGGAGTTTTCAAACCAGGAGATGATGTAACAGTACTTCCTTCAGGGTTTACATCTAAGATTAAATCTATTGATACTTTTGATGGTGAAGTAGCAGAAGCTTTTTCTCCAATGTCAGTTTGCATAACTTTAGAAGATAATATTGACATTAGTAGAGGAGATATGTTGGTAAGAGAAAACAACAAACCAACTGTAGAGCAAGATATTGATGTTATGATTTGCTGGATGAATGAAAAGAAACTAATTCCAAGAGGAAAATACACTATCAGACATACTTCTCAAACTGCAAGATGTATCATTAAAGAGGTAAAGTATAAAATAGACATCAACACTTTACACAGAAATGAAGAAGATAGAGAAATTGGGTTGAATGATATTGGTAGAATTACTATCCGTACTACTAAACCTTTATTCTATGACAGTTATAGAAGAAACCGGAATACTGGAAGTATTATTTTAGTAGATGAAGCAACAAACGAAACAGTTGCTGCTGGAATGATAATCTAGTTAGTTTTTTATTGTTAAAATCTTGGATTTACAATATTATTTTTCATTGATCCAAAAGTATAACTAATTCCAAAATTCATATAATAAAAATAGTTTGACTCCAATTCCTTTTGTCTTAAAATAATTTCCTCATAAGTTGCTCCATTTAAAGGAAGGTGTATTTGAGCTCTATCAAAATTAATATATGCAAAGTAATTTAAAGATAGGCCTTTTGCAATATTCCAATCAAAATTTGAAAATATTCCAACATTATATTTTTTTAAATCCTCTTTATCTAAAATCTGATTACCATTTATTGAAAAAGAAAAACTTCCCCAAGTTTGAGAATTATCATAAGTAAGTTCAAAAAGATGAGAAGCAAAATTCTCAGATGTTTTAAGGTAAACAGTAGTATCCGTATAATCATTATGATTAGCAGAAACGCCATAAAGCAAACTTAATCTATGTTCTGAAGATTCTGAATAAGGGAAAAGATTATATTCTACACATGGCGAAAATACATAATGGCCATCATAATTCTGAGATGTAGATTGAGAG
>Ga0307984_1001278_pt1 | contig 10607 bp, 27 predicted proteins | sample EllFjometageno78_FD_203169 | JGI IMG/M metagenome (GOLD analysis project Ga0307984, IMG submission 203169) | Marine microbial communities from Ellis Fjord, Antarctic Ocean - #78 | ecosystem: Environmental > Aquatic > Marine > Unclassified | place: Southern Ocean | collected 2014-10-09 | reverse complement strand
ACATTCAAGTTTTTAACGGCGGTGTGCAGCTATCACTAGTAAACGGGTACAACACAGATCGCATGAGCACAGATGAGCTAGATGTATTGCTCAGTGATGTTTTACTGGCTAAGAATGGCATAACTGACTCTAAGCGCCCAAAACTTAGGGTGGCTAAGTCATGAGTCAAACAGCAGAGATAATTAACTTTAAAAGGCAAACAGTGAAAGCAGGTTTGGAAAATGGTTACACAATGTTTTCACACGATATAATCGACACGATAATAGACAATCAAGCGCGTCTTACTGCTGTTGAGATTAGAGTGCTACTTGCAATTGCTCGCAAGACCTATTCATTCCATAAAAAGTCAGATTGGATGACAAATACTCAAATAATGGAAAAAGCCAAGATGTCAAAGGGGCATGTTAGCAATACATTAAAGTCGTTATTATCAAAAAACGTAACGTTTAAAGATGGTAAAAATACGGGCATAAATAGTACCGTTAGTGATTGGGGGGTTCACAACCCAGTGAACAACCGAAGTTCACAACCCAGTGTACCGAAGTTCACAACCCAGTGTACCGAAGTTCACAACCTGATGAACAATAGTTCACAACCTAGTGAAACACAAAAGAAACAAGAAACTACTACAAAAGAAACTACTACAAAAGAAACTTTAAAAGAACTTCAACTTTCTATCATTTCTAACTCTCCATCCTTCATCCCTGAAAAATCTATTAGCGAATTTATAGAGCATCGCAAACACATTAAAAAACCGATGTCTGAATTGGCACTATCAAAATTTATTAACTTGCTTACAAAACATCATCAAGATGGCTATGACATTCAAACTCTAATCGACAAAGCAATTCTTAGCGGCTGGCAAACCATCTACCCAAAACCTGAAGATAAAATTAACGGACCTGTAGGAAAAACCGAAGCGATATTTAATCAACTTCAGGAGGTTAATTATGACAAATACAGAATTTAATCAGTGCATGGCTATGCTGTTTTCATACTACAGAAAACCATTTGATCAAGTGTTATCAAATCTCTACGCATCAAGATTTATCAATATTGCTTACGTGGATTTTTTCAAAGGCATCAACAATCACATTGACGATGAGAATTTTAAGTGGTTTCCCGACATACCAGAACTTCGCGGATTTATGCCAGCAATTAAGCAGCAGCTGATCGAAAATAAGGGTGGTCTAAGTTGGTGTGAAAACACTCAATCGCTCATGGATAAGTACCCACCAAAAATACGGAGTGTTGCAGCATGAATTACGACACGAAATACGCAAGAAAAAAAAGCGGAGTTTCATTGGATTTGCCAGTTGGCTACAGAAATATTTGGCTAGCTAGAAAGCAATCGATAATTCAAATGATCGAACAAGGCATTACTCAAAAAGAAATTGCTAAACATTACGGCTGCAAATGCGGGGCATTGGCGACTGCTATGACATATCACGGCATAAGAGCATTGAATATACGTCATAACTATAAGCGTGAGCAATTGAGGCTGGCAGCATGAAGAATATAGTTAGTTTCAGCGGAGGTAGAACATCAGCGTATATGGTTCATTTGATGGAGCAGAAGCGCATTAATGACGGTTGGGATGTTGAGTATGTGTTTTGTGATACAGGAGCAGAGCATCCAAAAACTTATGAGTTTATAAGAAAATGCGTTGATCACTTCGCTATAGAATTAACTTGTTTACGCGCCAAAGTTAGTAAACAAATGGGCATTGGGGTGACTTATAAAACTATGGACGTAAACGACATAGGCCCAGACCTATCGGTTTGGTCTGACATTGTAAGTAAGTACGGAACACCGTACATGCCAAGCGGGGCGTTCTGTTCTGGAATGCTAAAAACAATCCCATACGATAAGTATTTAAAAGAGAAATACGGAAAAGGCAATTATCAAAGCTGGCTTGGAATGAGAGTGGATGAGAAGTCACGATTAAAGGGCAAGGCTAACACTAACTATCTAGCTCACATCAGTCAAATGGACAAAGACGATATTATTGGATGGTGGGTAGAGATGCCTTTTAATTTAGAAATCCCCGAATGGCTAGGCAATTGTGTCTTCTGTATCAAAAAAGGCGTCAATAAAGTGGCACTAGCTATGAAGCAAGAGCCAGAAATGGCAGCTAAATGGAATGCAATGTTAAAAGCCAAGACTGTTAGAAATGATAGAGAATTGCCCAGTGATTTTATATACAGAGGAAAGTTATCTATCGATGGCATTGCAGAGCTTCACCTTGATTATTCAGAGGAAGAGCTGATTGATAACTTACGCAGAAGTAAGCGCGCCGAATCGGGCTGTGGTTCTGAGTCATGCGAGCCATTCGCCCAAATTGATATGTTTGAGGAGGACGCGGCATGATATACACAGAACATGAAGCCGCAACTATCAAGCAGATTGAGCAGCTAACAGATGAAGCTGAAAAAGTAGCACAGCAGAGTCGAAGAATGGCGGCTGAAGATGCTCAGGAGCGGCAACGGGTTAGATTAGAGGCTGAGCTATGAATGTATTAGTAGCTTGTGAGTACTCAGGGCGTGTAAGAGATGCATTTACAGCACTTGGTCATAATGCAATGAGTTGTGATTTATTGCCAAGCGATAAGCCAGGTAAGCATTACCAGGGTGATATTTTTGATTTGGATTTTAGTGATTTCGATTTAATGATTGCCCACCCTCCTTGTACATATTTATCGAACTCAGGCGTCTGTCATTTACATACAGATATAACGCGCTGGCCTAATCTGATAGATGGAGCTTTGTTTTTCAAGAGGCTTTTAGAGTGCGACATTAAGCGTATAGCAATTGAGAACCCGATAATGCACAAGTATGCAAAAAAAATCATAGGTTGCGGTCAGCAATCTCAAGTTGTACACCCTCACATGTTTGGACACAAAGAGCAAAAAGCAACATGCTTATGGACTAAGGGATTGGCCCCGCCAACTGCTACCAATGATGTAAAAGAAGAAATGCTGTTACTACCAAAAAATCAAATTCAGCGCCTACATTATCTACCCCCAAGCCCTGAAAGATGGAAAATACGCAGCACAACATATCAAGGGATAGCCAACGCAATGGCTGCGCAATGGGGCGGCGATATTAGGCAGGAGGATGCAGCATGAGCCAATCATTCACAATTAATTCAGAATTTACCCTGGCTGCAGCGCAGGCTGAATTAGCAAAACAATGGACCGATAAAAAGTGGTTGCAAATATCATTCAATTACGACAAGACGCGCAGTAAATTACAAAATTCAGCGTTGCACGTTTACTGTGAAATGCTAGCTAAATCTATGAATGATGCCGGGTATCAATTTGTAATTATTATCAATACTAAAGAAACCGAATGTGACTGGAATATGCAGCGCGTAAAGGATTTTATGTGGCGACCTATCCAAGAAGCTCTGAAGAAAGAAAAATCAACGGCCAAGGTAAGCACCAAAGACTATCCAGAGATTTACGAAACGCTCAATAGGCATACAGCTACAAGGCTTGGCATATCAATACAGTGGCCGTGTAAAGAGGATAAAGCAGCATGAAAATAGTATCAAATAAAATACGCGCCAGTGCTAGAGGTCAAGATTGCTCGCTTAGGGTTAGTCAATATTGCGTTGACGATGAAACAGTAGTTTTTTGCCACCTTAATTCTGTATATCGCGGCACTGGTATTAAAAGCCCTGATTTGTTCGGTGTATATGCCTGTCAGTATTGCCATGCAGAGCTAGACGCAAGCAAAGTAACCGCATACGACCAGCTAAGGGCTCTACAAGAAACGCAAATGAAACTAGCAGAGAAAGGTTTAATAAAGGTGGCAGCATGAGTTTTAGAAGGGCAGCAAAGAAAGACTCGAATCATAACGAGATAACAGACGCATTTAAAAGTCTTGGTTACTCAGTGCTTGATATTAGTCAACTAAAGAATTGCTGTGATGCAATTGTCGCCAAGTCGAATAGAACAATAGCAATAGAAATAAAGGACGGCAGCAAAGTTCCGAGCGCTAGAAAATTATCAGAAGGCGAGGCTACATTTCGTGACTATTGGCGCGGCGAGTGGGCATTGATTGAATCAGTTAACGATGTAATTAAATTGGATAAAGCAGCATGAGCAAAGCACAGGTAGGCGACAGACTAATTGAAGAAATAAAGCAGCGCCGTGGTATGGGGCTTAAAAAATACGGCGTATTGCTTAAAGATGCGCCATTGAGCCGCAAAGAATTACTACAGCACGCTAAAGAGGAAGCGCTAGATTTAGCTGAGTATTTGCAGACACTAATCGATATGGAGAGCGACCCAAACGCAGATCGGCCAGCATGGCCCGAAACAAGACACGCTAGTGTAGCTGGCCCAGACTGGCCCGAAACTGAGGAGCGAATTGAAAATATCGGCCCCAACGGTAATGATGGCGACCACTACGAGACAATCAAATGAGTAATTTTTACATAGACACCCGCAAAGCAATAGATAGATCAATAATCGGCAGAGTATCAGTCTATTTAAATGGATTTGAAATTAATAAGCCAATCGCAGCCAAATCTGGAAAGTTTGGATTTGTGGAGTTTTACAATCCAAATAATCATATAAAAAATAACGAAATTTCAACGCTTAAGAAGCGCGGCAATGTGAAAATTAAAATATCCCCACAAGTAATTGGCTAAATAGAAATTAAAGGGTCTGTGAATGCAAATTGAAGAAATGAAAAGCGATTTTAAGCAGTGGGGTAATTGGGCTAGAAGCTGCCCTAGCCGATCTTTAGGGTATCCGAATCAAGCCCCATTTGATAAATTTAGGGGGTCGTCTATACGCTCAACTCAAACAATGTCAGACGACAGAGCTTTAGAAATAGATCAGGCTCTAGCTAAAGTATTTCATGATGATGCTGAGACAATGGTTGCTGTCATAGGTCATTTTCAATACCTAATGAATTATGTTGAATTATCTAATTTCACGAAAGAATCTGATGAAATTAAACACATGAGCAAAGACAGAGTAGGTCTTTTGATTAACAACGCGATTAGCTGGATAGCGGGTTATTTTGTGGGGAGTGCTGCAGCATGAAAAGAGCAAGAAAACGCATAAAGCCAAATGTATTAAACGGCCTAAATGGTAACGGGTACCAGCCTTTGCCATTATCTGAAATTCCGCCGCCACCACCACCACCACCTTGCAGGGTTTTGAACGGCAAACCCGCGCCGCTATTCCAATCAGAACCATATAAAAACCCGCTACCAATTTGGCATCATATATTAGCTTGGGTTTGCTTTTTTAATCTAGGCTTGGCTGTGGGGATGTCTTTTACATCATAAACACCCAAAAAGGCGGCAAGACCAAATATGAGCGCAATTAATTAAATTATTATCAAATTAATTTTCTATTTGTATTGACAATATAACAGCCAGCCCCGTAATAGATTTGTGGTCAGGAACAACCCAGACCAAACCGCCAAGGGTAACTTGGAAAAAAAAGGAAATATTATGACTAAGTTAACAACCATCAATCAAGCAGTAACACTTTTAACTTCAAATGGGTTCAATGTAGTTGTTGATACGTGCGAAGAATCAGGAGTCCAATCAGTTGAAATAATTGTTGAGGGACAGTATTCCAAAACTTTATTTGGGACTGAAAACACAGACCACGGCTTTGCAGCTATGGACCAATGGTTCACTACTAGTGAGAAGGTTCTAGGTCACGCAAATAGATTTAAGAGTGAAAGGCTTGCAATATTAGCAGCGCCTAAATCTGATTCAAACTCAATAGAAAGCGAGTTTTAAGGAGCATTATGAACGTTATCACAATAACTAAAAGTAGATCTTTGCAAGGTCAATATACAGTCTCTATAAAAAGAACCGGTAAAGCAGGTTCATATCCTTACTCAGTGCATGGCGCAGGTGAAGCCGCCGCCCAAGCAGCTCAGTTAGCTAGTGACTGTGAAGGCCCATATCAAATTCTAGGTGATGCGTCAGTGCTAAGCGGGGGTATCATAGGGGATTCTAGTACATGAATAAACCACACCACATGAAAGGCCGCACAAATGCGGCCAAGCCAGGCGATAAAAAAGCAACGTCCAATATTCAGTTTAAGCTATTGCAGGAACAAAAAGCTCTTATAGTCCGCAATTTAGAGCGAGGTGAAACGCTCAGTCAGTTTATGCTCAGGCTTGCTATGAATGAGGCCAAGAGGCGTGAAAAAGATTTACTTAACGGTGAGGGTAGTTAAATGAATAAGATAAGGGGCCCCATTGTCAAATCTGGTATTTTATGTGGTTTGGATACGACAGGTCTAAGCAATAGGTTTAAGCAAACGCTAAGAATGGTTGCAAGACACACAGGAAGGCTGAGGACATTTACTAAGCAAGATGCTGTTAAGGCTTTTGATGATAATATATTGGGGGTGAAAGACTCCAAGGAATTTGCTTTATTTGTTGGCAAAGAGAAAGAGCACATTAAGCGCGTTAATAAAGCAAAGCAGCTAAAGACTCATTCAAAGGAAATGATAGAGCAGCAACAAATAGACAAAAGAATAGATTACCTGATTAAGCGCGGATACACAGTAACAAAGTCAGGGGTAGTTAAATGATTGAGTTTATTTTAATCCTTGTGTTTTATAACGGGCAGATTAAGAATCAATCTATGGTTGACGGGTTTGCATCAAAACAATTGTGCTATTCGGCAGGAGAAGTTATCAAAAAAGAATCGAAAGGCCTTATGCACCCATATGACAACGCACAAATTATAAATTATAAATGTATAGAAATAATTAAAAGCGAGGGTGGTTAAATAATGGATTATTTCGGAATAGGTTCAGCATTAAAAGCAGGTGCAGAAATATACTTTCGCGCAGCTAGGCGATCAGGCAGAACTACAAGCTTGCTTGAAAGCTTAAAAAGCGGTGACAGAGTTATTTTTAAAACACAAGAAGAGGCTCATAGGTTTAAAAGGTTAGCTTTGGCTCAAGGCAAAGAAATTGAAACTATTGCCGCGGATGTAAATGATTCCGGCATAGATAGAATTGTAAATCAAAGAAAAGCGCGAGGACGAACCATTTTTGATCATAACTGGGTTGAGGCTCGTCATTTATTCTCGCTTGAAAATGAAATGAAGCTTATTGATCGAATGCAAAAGGATTTTTCGGGATCACATGTATCACATGTAGAGGATGAGATTGCTTATCATGATAGAAAGTGGATGCATTTTTAATTATTAAATCAAAGTAAGGGGTAGTTAAATGAGTAACGTGATTAGCTTTAAAAAAGAAGAAAAAGACGATGCTATTAATCTTGGCCCTTGGGCTGATATGGAACACGGCACTATAACTGAAATACTAAATGATTATGACTTATGCGCGGGCTTTCAAGTTGATATTGAATTTAAAGGGGTGTGTATTACAAAACATCTAGTTTTGGCTATGTGGCAGTCTGAATGCTTCAATCAAACAGGGGCTTCAAATGTTGTTTTGTTTGAAAAAGACACTAGCTCAGAACGGTATTTTGCATACTGCTGGCTGCCTCTTTCATATTCGCAGCTTAACCATAACGAGTCTATTTATTCCATTTTGTCAAAATATAAATCTTTTTGGAATGGCGATGTAGAGTTTGATCCAGAATCATATTATGTAGATGAGGCGTTGATTGCTGATTATGGTGAAATATGATTATTCACAAGTTAGTAGGCGCTATTGATGCAACTTTAAGTCTACATAACGAAGGAAAAATAAACCTAAAAAACCTAGTGCCAAAGCATCGATCTGAGTAAATTATTTCTTTATCGAAAAAATTTAGGGATAGAGTTGTAAGTTCTGTAAAATTCGACGTCGGAGAAATATACAGTGGACATGAAATTGAAAAAAGCATCGATTTCATACCAAAACTTCCTTTTGATATTATTTATGTGGAGTCTTTTTCTAAAGGTAGATTTATCGGTTCAGTTTTCAGTGAGCAGCCCTCAGACGGGAATGACAGAGTGGTTTTAGCAGAAGTTGTTGCTATGGATGAGAATGAAAACCCAGATATTGTATCTAGAACTATGTACTTTATAAATAATGGTAAGTACGAGAGCTTTTCTGACTATATGGATAACGATCATGAAAGTAGAGTTAATTACACTTTAGATTCTCAAGGGCTGCTAAAATGTATACAAGTTATAAATTGCTCTAATGTTGAATTTATAGAAAACCCAGCCCCAAAAATGATTAACCAAAAGAGAATTAAAAAAGGAAAATACCCATTGTTTTCCTTTAAAACTTTACACTTAAACACCCATAGCTCAATAAAAAACAAGAGTGAGGAAGGTGGTACCCACGCAAGCCCCAGAGTTCATATGAGGCGGGGCCACGTAAGAAAGATAGAAGGGCGAGAAATATGGGTCCAGCCTTGCGTGGTTGGGGATAAGTTGCAAGGGATAACACATAAAGACTACAAGGCTCATTAGTTAGTATGTATAAAACAACATGCTGTATAAACATACATAATTTACTTGATACTTGACGCGACAAGAGTTAAGATATTTCAGTACGCTAACAAAGCTAAACCCTAAGACTCACATCTTGGGGTTTTTTGCGTTATGCGTCCAGTGTTTCCTATAAGACCCTTTGCCCTGCCAATTCGTGCGGGGCTTTTTTTTGAGTGACCCAAATGCACAAATACGGACGTACTTCGCAAAAGCGGTTAAACACCTGTCACGTCGATATTATAACAATATGGACCGAGTTATCACGGTGGGTAAACACATCTGTACTATGCGGGCACAGAGATGAAATAAAACAGAATCAGGCATTCAAATCAAAAAACAGCCAACTTAAATGGCCAAATTCAAAGCACAACGCATATCCAAGCAAGGCGATTGATTCAGGCCCATACGTCATAGAGATTAAAAACGTAGATTATGACGATTACAAGGCGTTTGCAAAATTTGCAGGGTATGTAGATCTAATTGCAATGCAGTTGTACCAAGCCAAAAAAATAACGCACCTAATCAGATGGGGTGGAGATTGGGATATGGACGGCAGGACAGTAGACCAGACATTTAACGACTTACCACACTTTGAGTTATACAGACCATGAAAAACTGGAAATCAATTGTTAAAAGCATCGCCCCTGTAATTGGTACTGCTTTGGGTGGCCCGATGGCTGGTGCAGCTATTAAGATGTTATCAGCTACATTGCTAGGCAATGAGACCGGCACAGAGGCAGAGTTAGAAGAATTTATAGCCACAGCATCACCCGATCAACTGCTAAAAATCAGACAAATAGACAACGAGTTTAAACTAAAGATGAAGGCTTTGGGCGTCGATGTGTTTGAGCTTGAAGTAAAGGACCGTGATAGCGCAAGGGTTCACAATAAAGACCATTTCATGCCCGCGTTGCTTTGCCTACTGTTAACTATGATGGTTGCGGCAGGCTCATATGGGTTAATGGTGCACACTATACCCCCTGAGAACTCAAGTATTTTATATATGGTATTTGGCCAAGTGCTTACAGCGTGGGCGGGTTCAATCGCTTATTGGGTTGGTACCACTAAATCAAGCAGTGATAAATCAAAATCGATGGGGCTAATTAAGTGAGCAGCGATTCTACAACAATGGCCAGCTACATAATAAACGCGTCAGCAATAGCGTTTGGAGCGTTAACAATGCAAGAGGTTGGTGTGGTCATCGGAATTACTTTAGGTGTACTCACATACGCAACCAACGTTTATTTCAAAATCAGAAAAGAGAATCGTGACAGAGAGTTGCACGATAAGATTATGAATGATGACGCTGATGATTGAGCGCATTAGTAAGTAATGCCAACACGACCGGGTAGAGCGTGCAGGATCCCTAATTGCGGCTCAATAGTTGTTAATATGAGGTATCAAGGTTTCTGTGATACTCACAAGGGTAAGGTTAGTTGGGGAAATGATAGAGGCAATAGACACAAAAGGGGATACGGAAAGCAATGGGTGAACGTTTCAAGACCTGACGCATTCACGTCCAATCATAATAAGTATCTATCACTCTATAAGCAAAGCCCAGACAGTTTCACGATTCATTCATGGCCTAACCTACAAACATTACCACTTCAAGGGTTTTGTGTTGATAGCTTTAATAAAGGGGTCGTAAGGGTTGGTACTCACGTCGATCATATTAAATCAAAAGCTCACGGCGGCTCTGATAATCAATCTAACCTGCAGATACTAAGCGCATACGAACACAGCAAGAAGACAGGCAGGAACTAATGATCATCAATATAAACAAACCAGAGTCTATGATGGTCAATGGTAAGGCTATGAGATGGACAGCAATCAACAAAGACACAGGACAGGAAATCCCTTACGCAATAGCTGCAGATGATGTTGCAGGATGGGTTGAGCATTACAAATTAGATGATGAAGGTAATCTGATTATTGTAAATAACGAAATGGTAATCATGAAAACAATTGCTCAGATTGAACTGATTCCACACTGGTAAGATTTAAAGCCCTGTAACGCATTGTAAGCCCTAATCATTCAGGGTATTGCAATGTGTTAAGGCTATCAATTACAGCGCTGTGGTATCAGTCACTGATTCAGCCTGACCCACTCAGCACCGGGTAGGGGGGGTCAAAAGTACACAACCTCAATAAAACAGTACT
>Ga0307984_1001276_pt1 | contig 10609 bp, 13 predicted proteins | sample EllFjometageno78_FD_203169 | JGI IMG/M metagenome (GOLD analysis project Ga0307984, IMG submission 203169) | Marine microbial communities from Ellis Fjord, Antarctic Ocean - #78 | ecosystem: Environmental > Aquatic > Marine > Unclassified | place: Southern Ocean | collected 2014-10-09 | reverse complement strand
AAAACGTACTCCCAGAGCTCGAGATTCGACGTGCACGCGTACCCCGTGCTACCCGTGCATGTCTTGTTTTTCACCTCTGATGGTATATTTTATGTCACAGTTTGTTCATTTCGAGTGTAAAATGTATCCCAGAGATCGAAATTCACGACATAATAGTGGACTCGTAACTTTATTCGTGTCGAATTCGATCTCTGAGAGCACATTTTCACATGCAAAATGTCCATTTAACACGCGCGACACATTTGTCCGTTTGTGGGCCTTTATTACGCAATATATTCAAAGCACATATGGGTTGGACACCACATCACCAAGCCGTCTCGCCGCGTGGGCTTCTTGTGCGATTTCCGCATGCTCTATGTCGTTGTTCAATGCTAGTCTTTTTGCACGCCTCTCAGAGGGGGTGATATAGATTCCGAGCCGCTGATCCTCTTGAACTTTCAATAGCACTGGTATGATCGCACTGGCAGCACCAGGCGATGAATAATTTTGCATTTTCCGAGATATGTCTTCGGCATTCAAGTTGACAAAATTGTCGAGATCCATATTGAACAGGTAAAGCACGTTAGCTGCGTATAATTTCAGGAATCCATGGCTCATCAGCGCCTCGTAGAGGGCTGGGAATACGGCACAGATATCACGCTCATACTCGCATGCGGTCATGTGTCTGTGAACATAGACTCTTAAATAAGAGTTGATATGTATTTCTGACTCTGAGTCGTATGTATATAGTATATAACACAAAGTCCTGCAGTTGTAGATGCGACTAGCGATTCTGACAGCCTTACTCTCGCTCGTGCTCGTGGCTGGCGATGCGCCGCGACGGCCATGGCGTGCTGGGACTGACGAAAATACCCGAGCATGGCTGCGAAACGATATCGCGGTAGAAGACGCGCTGCTGCGCAGGGCAGCAGCCCAGATGTTGGAGGTGCGGGAGCGCGCGCGCCGGCGCTACGCAGAGACTCCTGTGGCATGGCTGGTGAAGGGATGTCCGAACGAGGCCGCTATAGCATCCAATGCGTCGGGGCAGGTGGCCAATGTACAATGCTGCGACCTTCATGGCGGTATTGTGAGAGCAATCAACGGTACGTGCCTGAGTGCCGTGCCGGTATCGTACGGTACCGCTGATCTACGCTGCAAAGAAAACGCGCTTCGGTTGTGTCGCATAAACGAAGTCGACAACACCGCGTTGACGCACGGACTGCGCGTCTGTGACAACGGGTGTCACTACGACTCGGTACACGTGTGGGCGGCGGTCGCGCTGAAACCGCCCGCAGTGACGACCACGCCGCCGCCGCCGCCCGCGGCGCAGAAGACGGCGACGACCACGCCGCCGCCCGCGGCGCAGAAGACGGCGACGACCACGCCGCCGCCGCCGCCGCCGCCGCCGCCGCCGCCGCCAGATGTTGAGGAAGTATGTAAATGGGTATATGAATCTTTTGGTTTAAAATGGTGGCCGTCGTTGGGGATGTTGCGATATAGATGCACGTAATATTTCGTGTGGCACGACATGCGCTCTTGGCGGCCCGGGTTATGGAAACCACACAACAGTTGGCGCTGAGTACAACGTGTGCTCTGGGAGTACATTTTAACGCTCGCGTATCGGCGCCGGCGGAAACGCGGAGCCTGTATATAAGATGGCGCGTTTCGTGTGCACAACCATCACCGAACATGGCGGCCGAACGAGTGATCGAGAACATACAAACGTACTTCAATTGTCCCATTGCCGGAGACGTGTCGGATTATTCCGTGTTCGTGCAGTGTTCCAACTGCGACATAGTCCGCGAAGGTCGCTTGTACAGTCGTGATCATTGGAGGACGTACCTCGAGGGCCGTCTCCGTTATTCGGACACGGTCGTGCCATGTCCATTATGCCGCTCTGATATCCAGAGAGCTGAGTGTAAAATGACCAAGCTGGCCGTCCACTCGAAAGACTCGCTCTCGACTGTGGTCCGGCTCGATTGGAAGGACTTCCGGATTCTGCAGGAGCAGATGGCGGCAGACGCGGCGAAGCAGGTGGAAGCGGCGGAAGTCGCGCGCACCGTCGTCGAATTGCGCCAGCAGCTCTCGGAGATCGCGGACAGTACCGCGCAGACCGTCGCGACCGCGGTGGCCGCGGCCGTGGCGAAGGCGACGGCCGATGCGCAGACCGTCGCGACCGAGGTGGCCGCGGCCGTGGCGAAGGCGACGGCCGATGCCGTCGAAGTAAACGGGCGCATGCTGCATCGTGGCCTGGCGTTCGCGGGCACGTCAGAAATGAAGCAGTCGATGCTGGCGATACCCGTGGAGCACGTTGGCGTGATAATGTCGTTGGCGGAGTCGTTCCACGCAGTTGAACGACAGGTGATCGTAGATACGACGGATCTGAAGCGCAAACGCGAGAACGATCAGCACGAGAAGGCGATCGCCCTGCGCGACACGCGGGACTCGGAACGCGCCTCGAAGGCGAGGGCGTCTGAGCATGTGCGCATCGGCCACAAGAACGAGCTGAGCTCGGCGATGACCTTAATGTCGCGGGCGCACACGACCGACCTTCAGAACACGGCCATGACGAAGTTCAACACACACTTCCGGAACGCTTGAAACGCCCTGGGCTGCTTTAAACACGCACGTAACTCCGTTTAATAAACACTGTTCACACACTCGTATGGCAAACCGCGACGACCGGAATCCCCGGCGGGCGCGGCGCGTGTATTTGAGCGGCGCGGCAGACCGGCAATGGAGCGCGTGGACACGCGCTGCGCGATGCACAAGCTCACGGCGCTGGAGGCGGACGCCGCACTCAACGCGATGCAGCACACGCCGCACGCGCGGCTGCGGGCGAGCGCCCGCCTCCGCACGCTTGCTGCGCCGCCGCACGCTTGCTGCGGGCGAGCGCCCGCCTCCGCACGCTTGCTGCGCCGCCGCACGCGCGCTCCTCTCCGCACGCGCGGCTGACCGTCTACGGCACAGGTGCTTCCAAACCACCACATGAACACCGAGGGCGAACTGCAAGGCTTCCAGTTCACTTGCAACCGCGACGATCTCGCGCACGTGCTGCCGATGTCGCGTAAGACGTTCGGTCTGACCTCGGTGTACGAATGTCTGGACGGAAGCCAGGGACAGCCACTGAACGGTCACGTCGTGCGGATCGTGTCCGACATGCCGAAATACAGGGTGCGCGCCGCCGCGCTCGCGCGCGTCGACACACAGGAGGCGCGCGTGGACTGACGCTCGTATCTGTGCACAGGAGGTGCTCGCGGGGTACATTCGCGGGCTGGAGGCGAGCGAGCTGCCGTTCGCGGGCTTCGCGAGCATCCCGGAGGCGACGCCGGCGCCGCGGGCAGAGGAGGGCCTCGTGTTCACGCCGGCTGCCGTCGACCAGGTCGCGTGGGGGTGTAGCGTGCCAGCGAAGGCCGGGCTGTACCACGCGTTCACGCGCACGAACGCGAACGCGACTCGCGAGCACAAAGTTTACATCATTGTGAGTGGATGTCTCACGCACGCTGCAGAGGAATGGTATAACCTGTGGTTGGACTCTGGGAACCATGCGACGTGTGGGGACCTATTGGAATGCGAAGAGCTCGAGTGGCTTCGAACGGCCACACACCGTAATCACAACCGCATAGCGGCGGACCTTAGCGGGCTCTTTGGGGTGCGGTTGCGCATCGTTCTGGACACTGAGAACCCGGTTTCGAACACGCTGATGGCGATTCCCACCACGAGTACGTACATGAACGATATCCGCGCGGCCGCCCTACCTCACGAGATGATGCTGTCGGAGTCCGCGTGCTTCACGGACGCGAGCGACAACGGCATCGTGGTCGACATGTTTTCCGCCGAGGGGTTTTGGCTGTTTCAGGTACTGTTGTTCTCCCCCGCCGCCCGCCCGCACCGCCGCCCGCCCGCACCGCCGCCCGCCCGCACCGCCGCCGCCCGCACCGCCGCCCGCCCGCAGCGGACTGACACGCCTGTGGACGCCGCAGGGCCCGTGCGACCACGCCGACTTCAACCAGCACGGCACCATATTCGGGAGCGAGATCGACAACTGCAGTTTCCCGACGAAGATCACCCGATACCATTCGAAGTATCGGGGCGTGGCCTCCAGCACGGTGGCCGTCCAGGCCGATAAGGTAAAGCACAATATCGTATTCCGCGACGACACCGAATGTCGGGACGGCGGGACGTTCTTGTTCCCAGACGAACAGTTCATGCGCGTCGCGGAGCTGCTCGGCTTCAACCGCAACGACGGCATCATCTCCTTGATGCCGTTGATGTGCTACGTGCACGACGAGTGAGGCGGAGCGGGTGTGAAATCAGCAACCGCAACGACGGCATCATCTCTTGATGCCGTTGATGTGCTACGTGCACGACGAGTGAGGCGGAGAGCTAGCGTGCACGAAAGCGCGGGGACCGGGGCCGTCAGTATAAAGCATTGCCGCCACACCGGCCAAATGTCCGACTTTTTCGCCGGTCTCGGCGGAGGCTTCAAGTTCCCCGACACGCAGCGGAACGGCGGGCCCCTTCCTGGAGCGCCCGCGGGCGGCAACGCCACGATGGATGGCCGCATCAACTACAACTCCGCGCTACTCGAAGGCGTGACCCCGTACGCGGGCCCCAAGGGCGGGAAGGTCGGAAGCGACCGGAACTACCAGCAGGTCTCTCTCGCTGCCGCGCGCGTGCTGTTTCTGTCGCTCTTCGCCGCGCGCGTGCTGTTTCTGTCGCTCTTCGCCGCCCCAGATTCCCCACCGCGCTCACGTGTTGTCTCTGTCTCTCTTCGCCGCCCCAGATTCCCCACAGGATCCAAAAGGTCGTACACCAGATCTACCTGCCCTCCCCCGGCGAACACATGGACACCAAGTTCTCGGTGTCGCACGTCGTAGACCAGGGCGACGTTGCGTGCGTGCTCAACACCGTGAACCCCGCGTTCTTCCTCTGCCAGGGCCAGGTGGGCGCCGCGGACAAGCAGCGCCTGCACGTGCAAGCGGTGTTCGCCAACATCGCGACCTCGAACTACCTGCTCGCGGGCATGCAGCGTCCGGAGCTACAGCACGGCTGGAACAAGGTGCGCGAGGCCTTCGGGTGGTTCGACGGCGAGGCGGGTGGTGCGAACAGAAACGGCAGGCCGCACAGCATGGACAGACAGTCCTCGCCCGTTGAGAACTTCGGTCGCGTCGAGCGCATCGTGCGCACCGGTATCATCCCCTTCGGGATCTGCGCGGGCTCCGAGAAGCAGGGCGGACAGACAGAGACGGGGTTTGCGCCGGTGCAGGCTGCGGCGAACCATGTGACCACTATGACGGTCGACGGTCAGAACATCGACCTCGTCAACTACTGGTCAGACGAACCTCTGAACGCCGGCGACCAGCTCGTGCTCAAGCTGCAGTGGAAGACAAGCAAAAACTACGTGTTGAACCACTACTACAAGCACGTCTCGCACGGCAATTTCGAAAGCCGTCGAGATTGCTGGCAGCTCGTGCCGAGCGTGTTTTGCATGGGCGAAAAGACTGACGACAACCCCGTGCTCGCGCAATTCGACTACCGCCTGCAAGGCTACTGGCGGATTGCGCAGATGATGCACCACCGCAACGCGTGCGCGTCGCACCTCGAGTTCTGGGCCAACGACAACGCGAACATGCGCGGCGGTGGCAGTGCACAGCCCCTGCAGGTGCTGTTCGCGCCGACATACCACAACATGCACATCCCACCGACGGTGCGTTCCGAGCTCATGATACTCGAAGACTCGGAAAGTGCCGCGGCGACGACTGTTGTGGCTGTTGATGTCGCGAAAAGATATGCAGACATCGCGGGAGGTCTGTTGCAATTCGTCCAGCGCTTGTACAGGCATGCTCAAACGAAGCATAGTACAGCGATGAGTGAACGTGTCAAGGAGGCGATCGAAGCCAATAAGCTTGAGATGCAGGTACTTCAATCATCCATTACAGAAATACTCCAGTTGTTGACAGATGCCAGGAAAAATCGTGATGATTGTGAACTTGCAGCACAAACAAATCCTAATAATGCCCAACTGGATACCCAAATTGCAGATGTATCCGACAGCATCCGGACGATGGAAATCGAATATAACCGAAAACGTGTAGAGATGGATACCATTGACGCAAACAGAACGAGAATTGTATCGATGATAGAGATTGCATCAGAGATTGGCTGTGCATCAAAGCCGTTTACGCTCTTACAAAACCGTATACACGATGCAGAAAAACGAGTACGTGACACTGAACAGAGCTATCAGAAGTTACTGAAATTGCAATCCGAGACTGACCAACATGTTGTGGAAAACTGCCAAACATATCAATCATTCTTAATGTCGCAAGCGCCCGAAGGTGGCGGTGTCTTTCCATTTCACACACTTCCACCAATACATTTCAAAGCTCTTTACAGCTTAAACGTCGACAACCTCACGCGCATCAGATCGACAATTAATTCTAACGCTATACCTGATTCGCTTGAAGACACACACGGTGGTGAACTAAGTATGTACGATTGGTACTGTAAACAAGCAGAAACAATTGATCTTGGGAATTTTGATGAATTGTGGGCGTTACATTATGTGTTCACCGACATAGTTAGCCGTCCAGACGTTAATATTGACACGAAACTGGAACAATCATCGAAATATTTGATAGAAAACGTGGAAACTAGACTGCAGACTCCCATGTATGAGATGCCAGTTCGAGAAGCACTGAAACTCATAGACGAAGTGTTGAATTGCTACGCAGTGATATTTTTTGCGCAGATGACGTTGACAGCAATCGAATTAAAATCATGTACTGTGGATAGTTGCAAAGATGACGATGCGGTGAATGTCAGATTGTTGAAGACCGTTCTAAGCAAGCATGTCACACAAACTGTATTTCCAGTACGTGATTTGCTGCATTCGAATTTCAAGAACGCACTCGACATACTGAACCTGCACAACAAAACATTCACTCACAACGGGAAAGCGTATATTGTGGATCACCATCACACAACCGCGACGCAGACCCCGATCGACAGTCGTGACACGACGAATAGTCATGCGGACGATCAACATTCGCACTCTGACATGGATAGGATGTTACCAACGAGGCTTGGCGCGCCTGCGCCCAGTACACACGCCACGTTCTCCGCGAATTTCAATGCTGTCGCGGCGGCACCGGCGGCGGCGGCAGTGGCGGCGCCCGCGACGGTGGTGGCGCCCGCGGCGGCAGTGGCGGCGCCCGCGGCGGCAGTGGCGGCGCCCGCGGCAGCGGTGGCGGCGCCCGCGGCGGCGGCTGGAGGGCCTGCACCAGCCAAGAAGAGCAGGGTGACAGCTGTGCGTACACCTGCGCCGAGCGCGAAGTAGTGCCCGCCGAGCGCGAAGTGCGCCCGCCGGCCGCGGCCGCGGCATCGGCAGCGAGCGTGTTCTCGCGTATGCGCGCCTGCAACATCGAGTATGTGGCCTAGTTTCCGCTTTCGGAGTGCAGGCGGCGGCCCGTTCGCCGGATCATAGCTTATGCAGAACGTAGTGGGGCACCGGACGCGGCGTCGGTTAATACGCGCTTTTCGGCGTCCGTCGCCGTATATTAATAAAAGCGCTTTGCCGTGTATTAACAAAAGCGCTTTGGCCTTTTAGCCGATTCTCATCTGTTCTTCGCTGTTATTCTTGAGTGTATGTCAATGGCGCCAGCGTGTATTGGCAAAAGCGCACGACGTTTCGAAAACTGGCCACTTCTGGGTATAAACGATTCGCGTGGTTCGCCAAATGCAATGCATGCCTTCGTTGTGTGAAGAGTTATCCGCCTGTTCGAGCCGCGCCCCCGGCACGCGCAATGCGGTCCTGACGCTTGCACTGCACAGTGCCGCCGAGGGCGTGCTGTTGCACGCGACGTTCGACGCCGGGCCGCGGGTGCACGTCGAGCGTCGCCCGTGTGTGCTAGATCACAGCGTCATGAACGTCGTGATGGGGATCCCGGCCGGCCTCGACCTCTCGGTGTGCGACGCGGACGGCGGGTGTATCGCCAGCCAGCTCACCGTCGCCGGACACTCGCTGGAGGTATCTGCGCACTCTGATGTGCTCCGCTAGCGGGCGCTCGGAGACAACATTGATTGACGTTGCTTTTATTACTTCGCAAAAATGGTCTAGTAGTTATGCAGTACAACTCACTCGCGCCTCCTGCGCAGGTCGAGCTGCCGCACGCCGGCGAGCGCTACGTGGTGGTGTGCGACGTGGGCGGCGGGATGCCGGACGACGGCGCGGCGGCGGCGGGCGCGGCGCTGGCCGCCGCCGCCGCGCGCCTCTCGCTCGAGCGCATCGCGCTGCCCGTGCTGCCGCCGCCGGGGCCGCAGCGGAGCGTGACGTTGGAGACCGCCGAGCAACACATCGCGCAGGTGAGCGATACACACGCCCCGAATGTAGATAGATACACACACCCTGAATGTAGATACTGTAACTTACTTCGATGTCGATACAAGGTGGACGCGCTCCTGCTCGCGCTGCAGGCCGCCGCGGGGCATGCGAGCGCCGAGGGCGAGCACGCGAGCGCGGACGCGCTCGCCGACTTCGGCCTGCGCGACAACTTCGTGCTGCCAGCATCGCGCCTACCGGCGCCCGGCGACCCCGCGGCGGTGATGGCGCTGCTGGCGAAGCTCTCGCAGGCCGTCGCCACGCTCGCAGACGTGCGCGTGGGCGCCGACAGCGCCGCGCTCAGCACCGTCGCCGCGCGCCACTTCCAGGGCGCCGAGCTCGCGGACTTCGCGCGCGACTTCGACCGCGTCGTCGCGCAGCGCGGCTCGCTGGTGGACGATATTATGGCAGGAAGGGCGATTGTGGCAGACGCGCAGGCGACGCGCGCGACCTGCCGCGCGGCCGTGCGGCGCACCCAGACCCGCCGGCCCGCGCAGAACATGCTCGCGCAGCACATGCGCACGGACATCGCCGGCGCACACTCGCGGACGCGGACGCGGCTGGCGTTCCACGCGCTGCAATCGGTGGACGCCTGCATCCGCGAGCACGTGCACACGGTCTGCGGCGCCGGCGGCGACGCCACGCTCGCGAAGGCGGCGCGCGCGTTCGAGATGCGGTAAGTGTGTGTGGTGTGTATGCTGCGTTTATTAGCGTTCAAAATCAGCATCTGCTGCGCTTCGGGCGCTCCACGTCCGCGACGAGCGCGGTCGCGGCTGCGCGCTTCTTGCCCGTCAGGCGCGCCGCGTCCGCGACGAGCGCGACCGCGGCTGCGCGCTGCACGGCCTCGAGGTCAAACACGGGCACCGTCACGGAGAGCGGCGAGAGGCCCTGCCTCCAGCGCAGCGACATGTGCAGCGGAATCGCCAATGCTGTGACTGTCGTCTTCTGTCGTTTGGCGATGGGCGCAACGACGGTGGCGGCGGCGGCGTGCGCAGCGACGAGCATGTTGAGTGTCCGAGCCGGCGGCGTGTTTTATATAGCGGCGCGTGTTTTTTACCGCGTGAGTTCGACCACACTAACGCACGCGCTATCCATGACTGTACGAGCAGCCAGCTCTACGCCAAGAATCCCACATGCGCCAGCCAGATGCCCGACGCCGTCTTCACGAACATGCTCACCGGCCTGTCGCGCCTCCCGGTGCCCTCGACTGTGGCGGGCGCGACCGCGCCGCGCTTCGCGACACAGGCCGCGCGCTCGCTGCACGCCGCGCTGCTGCTGCAGTCGCTCCCGCAGCAGGCGCTGCCCTTCGCGCCCGAGCACCTCTTCGGGTACATCTCGCGCTCACAGCCGGCGCCGCCGGCTAACATGTGCATGTATGCATCGCCGGCGTACCGCTTCCTCGCCGAGAAACTCGCGACAGACGAGCGCCACGAGATCCTGCCCGCACGCCTATGCACGCATCTGCGCGCCGTGCTGCGGGACACGCAGCTCTCCGCCGCCGAGCAGCCCGCCGGGCTGCCCGCCGACGTGCGCGAGCTCGTGGCCATGTTCGACCCGGACATCCAGCCCCTCGCGCAGGCGGCGTGCGCCGGCGGCGCGGCGCCCGCCGCGCACTACGCGTTTCTGGACGACCCCAGCGTCCGCACCGGTTACAATAAAGACCATGTTCGCCAGTCTGTGATGAGACTTCTGGGCGTTGGCGTGTAGGGTGGCTAAGTGGAGTACATTTAATACATTTATTCAAATTATATGATACGCTCGAAGCTTACACGCTCCCCGTAAAAGTACTGAAAAGCCGTTAATAGTACAAAAGTTAGTATTGCTTAACAAAAAGTGAAATAACCACACATATACGACGTATATGTGAACAAATTGCTGGATTTACTAAGAATGACTATTTCCAAAAATCCCCTTCCTCCCGGACCAAAATCCCCCATGATTTCCACCTCTATAAACGTACGTTTTACCGTGATTTTGAACACATATATTTATGTGAAATTTACACGATGAGACCTCTTCTCACGACAAAATATACTACTCTAATCGAACTCCGTGAGACGTCGTCTCACGTCACATATTTCGACAAATCGAGAGTTGACTAAAATTATTAGTCAACTTTAGTACTGAAAAACCGTTAATGGTACAAAAGTTAGTATTGCTTAACAAAAAGTGAAATAACCACACATATACGACGTATATGTGAACAAATTGCTGGATTTACTAAGAATGACTATTTCCAAAAATCCC